>Ga0210040_10003874_pt1 | contig 19933 bp, 12 predicted proteins | sample CryGeyCG12114_NA_FD_185462 | JGI IMG/M metagenome (GOLD analysis project Ga0210040, IMG submission 185462) | Groundwater microbial communities from aquifer - Crystal Geyser CG19_WC_8/21/14_NA (SPAdes) (version 2) | ecosystem: Environmental > Aquatic > Deep subsurface > Groundwater | place: USA... | reverse complement strand
GCTGGTCGAGCAACTTCGCTCCACGGCACCTCCGGGAACGACGTTGAGCTGTCACTTCGATCCGGTGACCGTCGCAACTGACCAGGCGGTGCCGCTGAGCTTGCTGATCAACGAACTGGTCACGAACGCCTTCAAGTATGCCTACTCCGGCCGCGATGGTGTTGTCCGTGTCTCGATCAGGGCAGAAGACACCGGCCTTCTCCGGCTGACAATCTGCGACGAGGGGATAGGCCTGCCGGAGAGCTTTCAAATGAGAGCATCCACTAGCCTCGGCATGAAATTAATCAACAGCTTGGCTGGCCAGATCGGCGGCAAGCCTCAATGGCAGGACGTGAATCCCGGCACTCGCTTCGTGCTCGACTTCTTTGCCCAGGATGCCCGGAGAGAGCGGTAGGGCCCTGAAGGTGGAGTCATGGTGCTAAGGCCCGGGGAGGCTTTGCTGACGAAACGTGCTCTGCCGCTTTCTCGCCCAGCGCTTGGAAACGCCGTAAACATCGCCAATTTCCGGGCGAATTTGGCTTATAAAAAGCTTCTTCGGAACCGATAACCAGATTGCGGCCTTCCTATTCCAATGAGCGATAGTTCCTCACTTGGCGCAAGGCTCACCGAGCACGAGCTTCCCGAGCCATTGGGCCGGCCGTACGAGGAGGCCCTGGACGAGCTTCAGCAGAAGCTAGCGCAAGTGATGGTCAGCCATATCGTTCACAAGAAGCGGAGCGTCATCGTCTTCGAGGGATGGGACGCGGCCGGGAAGGGCGGAGCGATAAAGCGCCTGACGGCGGAGTGGGACCCCCGCGCATTCTCCGTCTGGCCAATTTCTGCCCCGACCGACGAAGAAAAGGCGCACAACTTCCTTTGGCGATTCTGGAAGCGCTTGCCCGCGGCGGGCCAAATCGCCGTGTTCGACCGCAGCTGGTATGGCCGGGTGCTGGTAGAGCGCGTGGAAGGCTTTGCAAGCGAGGCGGAGTGGCGCCGCGCCTACGGGGAGATCAACCAGTTCGAGGCGCTGCTGGAGGCAGACGGGACCACAGTCGTCAAGCTGTTCATGCACGTGTCGGCAGAGGTGCAGGATGAGCGGTTGAAGGCTCGGCTGGATCATCCGTGGAAGCGGTGGAAAGTAACACCGGAAGACTTTCAAAATCGAGCCCAGCGCGGGGATTATCGCATCGCCATGGAAGAGATGTTCGACAGGACACACACTTCCGCGGCTCCCTGGACCATCATCAATGGCAACAAGAAGAAGCCGGCGAGGATTGCTGCCCTGCAAGCCGTATATGATCGCTTGTCAGCGATGACACCTTCGGAGCCGCCACGAGCATCGGAAGAGGTGATGGAACTGGCTCGACGCGCCTTCCGCTGAGATTGGTCAGGCTTTCAAAGCGGTTCCAAGGCCATCGACCTGGTACAGCTAAACCTGTCATCATTCGATGAAGTATCGTTCACGATTGTCACACCAGGATGAAATCAGCCAATTGCAGCGCTTCGAGACCGGTCAGCTGAACGCCGAAATCGCCGTAGTCTAAGCCGTCATGATCGATGTCGGCATAGACGATCAAACCGCTTCCCACTGTCTTGAAGCTGATCTGCGCGGCGAAATCGGTGATGCCAAGCGCCGAGAGGTCGAGCTTGTCGACGCCCGCTTGGAAGTCCGTTACGACATCCCGGACGCCACCGCCTGCCTTGCTGTCACCCACAGCGAAGACGAAGATGTCGGCTCCCGCGTCGCCCGTCAGCCAGTCCTTGTCGCCGCCGCCCGCGATCGTGTCGATGCCGGCGCCGCCGAGGATCGTGTCGCGGCCGTCGTCGCCGAACAGCGTGTCGGCGCCGTCGCCACCGTCCAGCATATCGTTGCCATTGCCACCGATCGCGACATCATTGCCGTTGCCGGCCTGAACCTCGTCATTGCCGCCCCCAGCGTTGATCATGTCGTTGCCGACCGTGCCCGCGAGCATCTCGTCCGCCGGTCCGCCGACGATGACCTCGCCGGCCTTGATCACGAAGCTCGCACTGGCGGTGTCTGTCAGCGGGGCGGCGACGCCATAGCTCGTGCCGTCATCGCTAACCACGTAGTCGAAGCGCGCCTCGCCGGTGAAGCCCTCGATTGGCGTGAAGAGGACGTTGGTGCCGACGATGCTGACCGTACCGCCGACGGCGTTGGCAACGGCAGTGATGGTCAGCGTCTGCCCGGACTCGTTGGCCGGGCCGGCAAGATCGTTCGCTAGCAGACTGGCAAAGCTGATCGTCCGGGCGCCCGCGTTCTGGCCGGCGCTGGAAAGCGCGTCGTCCGCCGCCACTGGCGCATCATTGACGGCCACGATCTCGCCGGGAGAGCCGATCGCGTCCGCGTCGTCCTGCGCAACGAAGGCGCCATTTACGCCGACGCTGCTGAGAAACGCCACTGTCGCGTTGTTCGCGCCGGCCGCATTGTCGAAGCTTGCGAACGGACCCTCGGGCGAGGCGCCGAAGGTCAGGCTCGCCTGCAACACGCCGGCGGCATTGTAGAGGTGAACCGCATCGCCGCCGGTGCTGAGGCCGACCCCGCCGCCGCTATACGCGCCGATCTGGAGATTGGCCGGGGGATTGCCTCCGAACCAGGTCTCCATGAACAGATTGCTGGTGGCGGCGAGGTCGTCGGTCTCAAGAAGGATCACCGATTCCCCGGCGGCGATGGTGGTGATGCCGGTAAGCGCGACCGCCCCTGCAGGCGAGCCCGAACTGTCGTCCATCTTCCAACCGGAGATGTCGATGGCGAAGGCGCTGGTGTTGGTGACCTCGAACCAGTCCGCCTCCACCGGGCTGTCGCCGCTCGACCAGGGCGCCACTTCGGAAATGATCAGCCGGCCCACCGTGCCGGGCGAGCCGATCTCCTGCGGGTCGCCCGCCGCGGCGAATGTGCCGTTCTGGCCGACCGCGCTCATCGTTGTGATCGCCGCATTATTCAAAGCCGCGGCATTGTTGAAGCTCGAGAACGGACCTTCAGGCGAGGCGCCGAAGCTGACGCTGGCCTGCAGCGCCCCGGTGCCATTATAAAGGTTGATCGCATCGCCGCCGGTGCTGAGCCCGATCCCGCCGCCATCATAGGCGCCGAACCGCAAGCCCACAGGCGCGATGCCGCCGAACCAGGTGTCGACGAAAGCCCCGACCGAGGCGGCAAGGTCGTCGGTCTCGAGAAAGATGACCGACTCGCCGGCCGCGATGCTGCCGATGCCGGTCAGCGCCACCGCATTGGGGAGGGAGGCGGAGCTATCGTCCATCTGCCAGCCGGTGATGTCGATCGCGCTCGACCCGCCGTTCGTCACCTCGAACCAATCGGCCCCGACCGGGCTGTTGCCGCTCGACCAAGGGGCTACCTCGGAGATGTAGAGGGCGGGTGAACCGCTCTCGTTAGCAACGTCGGCGATGGAGAGCGTGTAGTCGGCGCTGGCGTCGGGCGTGCTGCCGACGCTCGCATCGTCAGTATTGACGGTAACGGAGTAGCTCGCCCGGTTCTCGAAATCGAGCACGGTCCCCGCCATCACGTAGAGCCCAGTGCTGTCGACTTTGAACCACGCCGCGTCGGCGCCCGTGAGGGAGAAGACGTTCGTGCCGAGGCCGTCATCGGTGACCACCACGTCCGCCACCTTGATCCGCACCGCCGTGCTGGTGTTCTCGTCCAGCGAGGCGACCGGGTTGGTCAGCGCCAGCGCGGCCGGCGCGGTGTTGGTGCCGTTTGAGGGGGCATAGACCCACAGTTGCGGATGGTCGAAATCGCCGCCGCCATTCTCGCTGACGACATAGAGAAAGCCGTCGCTGTCGACGGTGAGGCCCTCGTGCTGTTGCGCGACGACGCTGAGCGGATTGCCTGGATCGGACAGGATGGTCAGCGAGCTATAGATAATGCCCTCGCGGTCCGTCTCGACGATCGTCCCCGATTCGTGGCTCAGCACCAGCAGGTGGCCCGCATCCCCGGGCTCGACTGAGGGGACGTTCGACAGCGCGAACACGTCGGCGATGTCCAGAAGGCCCAGCATAGCCGGATCGAACAGGTTGACCGAGTTCTCGGTTGTCGGAGAGCCATTGCTGGCGGTGCCCGCTTCGAAGTCGATGTCGGCCTGGAAGATCCCCTGCGGCGTCGCCTCCTTGACGAAGATGAAACCGCCGGTCGCCGGATCGAAGGTCAGCCCTTCCAGGCCCACATTGCCGACGTTGGTGCCGAGGTTTACGGTCTGTGTCTGCGCGCGAGTCAGAGTGCTGTCGGCCACGAATTCGAACTGGACCGCGTTGCGGTCACGCTCCTCGGTCATCACGAACTTGCCGGCGCCGACATAAGCGAGGCCTTCCGGATCGTAGAACTCCGATCCCTGCGGGCTGCTGCCGGGGGCGAGGGTCATGGAATTGATGAGCTCACCGGTCTTGCTGACCTGCACCACAGACGTGCCGCCGTCACCTACGACGAACAGCGTGTCCGTGTCCCAGTTGTACGTGACTGCTGAAGCTTCCTGGGCAAGCACGCTGTTGGCGGGCGCAGCAGTGCGGGTCGGTTCCGGCAGATCGTACCGACCGACACGGACGTAGGTGGACAGGTCCATGGCAAGCTCTCCGTCTGACATTACAAGGATGATGAGGGGCTGGTGATTGGAAGAAATGGGCTCGCCAGAAATCGGCCGCGCTGCGTATGGTCGATCGTGAACCTTCGCCCTCGTCGTTCCGTAAAGGTTAGTTAACGTGGGTGAAGGATTGATGACAGGCTACCTAGGCCGCCTGGATGGCGACAATGGGCGCGTAGCCGCCGGCCACGTCGTTCATACGAACGGTCATTGGGCGCGGGTCGCACCTGCGCCCAGCTACTGGGCAGCGGCCTCCGCAGCACCTCCGATTTCGGGCTGAGGCGTCGACCCACTTGCAGACGTTCACGCCGCCCCAAGCGCTTCCCGGCAGCAGGCGCCTATTCAGCCTCAGCTTCCGCTGATCGGTATCGCATGGTCACAGTCGCATGGTCCTCAGGTGGAAGACGTCTGCGGATGCGCCGTCAGCCTCCTGAGGTGTGCAAGGCGGGCGAAAGTTCTTTACACATCTCGCCGTCCGGATTGTCTCTACAGTGGGCAGTCGCCCGCAGGACCAGGGACCGGCCGCCACCATGCTGGACGATGCAGAGATCAAAGTGTGGTTCTGCCGCGAGGTTCTGCCCCTCGAGCGACAGCTGTTGCAGTTCGTACGGCACAACTGGCGGGTCGAGGATGAGGTCGCGGATCTCATCCACGACATCTACGAACTCGCGATCGGCGCCGCGCGCAAGGGCTTGCCCGTCGCCACGCGGCCCTACCTGTTCGCCATAGCCCGCAATTACCTGATCAATCGCACCAAGCGCGCCCGTATCGTCTCGTTCGAACGCATCGCCGACCTGGAGATGGTGGAGCACGAGGAGGAGGGGTTCGACCAAGAGCGCTATCTGAGCGCGCGGGAGACGTTGCGCCGAGTACAGGATGCCTTGGCAAAGCTGACTCCGCGCGTCCGCCAAATCGTCCAATTGCGCAAGGTCGAAGGGCTGAACGTCAAGGAGACGGCGGAACTGCTCGGGATCGGCAGCGATGCCGTCCGGCAACAGACCAGCACCGGCATGCGGATCCTCGCGGACCAGATCTACGGAGCCGAGCCCCGCGACGGCCCGACGCCTCGGCTTCCCCGGCGCCTCAGCAAGGGAAGCGAAGGATGAGCCGCGCCGAACTTGCCAGCCAGCAGGCGGCCGATTGGCTGATTTTGCAGGAGGATGGGCTGCTCTCTCCGGACGATCAGGCCCGCTTCGAGGCATGGCTGCGGGAGTCGGACGGAAACAAGGCGGCTTGTTGGCGGCTGGAAGCTGCGTGGCAGGAGGCGGACCGGATGCGCGCTCTCGGTCCGCATGGCGCTCATCCCCCTGTCGACCAAAGACGCCTGTTGCCCCGCTTGTCCGGGCGTGCCCTAGCGCTCGCTGCCTCAATCGCATTGGCAGCAGGTCTCTGGACCCAAGCGCCGCGTCTCGCGCAGCACCTGCCTTCGTTCGAGCAGGAGGAGACCGTGAACCAGCAGGCCTTCTCGACGGCCCTGGGCATGAAGAAGCTGGTTGGCCTGCAGGATGGCAGCCGTATTCAGCTGAATACGCTTTCGCTGGTCAGGGCCCGGATCACGCCTCGCCGGCGTGACGTTTGGCTCGACAAGGGCGAAGCGTTCTTCGACGTGGCGCATTTGGAGGGCCAGCCCTTCATCGTTCACGCCGGTGACCGCCAGATCACGGTGCTCGGGACGAAGTTCTCGGTGCGCCGGGATGGCGAGAAAGTCATCGTGAGCGTGCTCGAGGGGCGGGTCCGGGTGGACGAGTTGAAGGACAACCGGCTGCTGCGGTCTTCGGTGATCGTCGGCGGGAACATCGCAATGGCGCGAGGGGCGGCCACCCTGGTGACGGAGCGCTCGGAGGAAAAGGTTCAGGGCACGCTGTCATGGCGCACCGGCATGCTGACTTTCGACCAGTTGCCGCTGCCCGCCATTGCGGCCGAGTTCAACCGTTATAACGCAAGGAAGATGGTGATCGAGGGCGTCGCGCTGAACAATATTCGCATCAGCGGCACCTTCCCGGCCGAGCAGCCAGATGCCTTCGCCCGGCTGCTGCGGGATGCCTACGGCTTCGGCGTGGAGGATGGGGCTGAGGAGATCCGCGTTACCGATTGATTGGCGTTGGCGGACCGTCCCGCCGGGTTTGCTGCAAGAACAAAACATCAGGGAGATGACCATGAAACCTTTGATAGCTGCCGTGCTCGCCGCAGCCCTCGCCTTTCCCTCCTTCTCCGCCACGGCTCAGAATGCAGGTGTGGCGGCAAACAATGCATCTGACTGTGACCGCGCCTGCCTCGGCACCATGTTGCAGGGAATGCTGGACGCGGTGATGGCTCACGATCCAGCGCGAGCGCCGCTGGCTGTCGGCTTTCGGCAGACGCAGAATTCGCGGCTGACCCTGACGGATGCCGGCATCTGGCAGACGCTCACCGCGATCGGTCCGCTGCAGCGTCGGTATTTCGATCCTGTCTCAGGCAACGCTGCCTTTTTCGGCGTGACCACGGTCGACGGAAGGCCCGCGGTCACGTCACTCCGCCTGCGGATCGAGGATCGCGCGATCACGGAGGCCGAGTGGCATGTGGCTCAGGAGGGTGATCCCGGCATTTACGGCGAAGGCAGCGACGTCGTCTTCAATATCGACCGGCTCCTTGCCGATCCGCCGCCGGAGCGGGTCGTGCCGCAGGACCAGCGCCTGTCGCGCGACCGGCTGGTGGCGGTCGTGAACAGCTATTTCGACGGGATCGTCGCCGAGAACGGCCGCGCGGTGGTCGCGCATGGCGGGTGCACGCGGTACGAGAACGGCTTTCCGGCCTTCGGCGGCCCGCTCAAGCCCGGGCAGGAGCACGACGGGTTCGAGGGCAAGCAGGACTGCACCTCCGGCTATCCCACGCTCGGCGGTCTGGTGTCGGCGCGGCGCTACCCCTTGGTGGACGAGGAAGCGCAGGTTGTGCTGGCTTCGGCTGTCTTCGTCCGCAAACCGGGTGACACTCGCCGCCGCAACCACTTCATGGAAGTATTCGGGGTCGACAACGGCAAAATCCGCAGCGTGCACGCCGCGATGTTCTATGCTCCGCCCGACCAGCCCCTGCCGAACTGGTCGCCCTATGACGGCAACTTCCCGCTGATCGTGAACCCCGATCCCACTCGCTGAGGGTGTCGACACGAGCGCGGTTACACAAAGTGCCGGCTCGCCTGTCTCAACACTCAGATAAAAGTTGGGGGAGAGTGCCGTGAGATCGAAGAGCCTTCTGGCCGCGTTGGCCACCAGTGTATGCATCGTGGCGATGGCCTCGCCAGCCGCGGCGCAGGAGCGTCGGTTCGAGCTTCCTGCCGGAGAGTTGAAGACCGTCCTCGACGCCTTCACCCGGCAGGCGAAGACACCGGTCATCTACCGCGGCACAGACATGCAGGGGGTTCGATCCAGCGGCTACGAGGGGACAGCATCGCCCGAGGAAGCGCTGGAAACAGTGCTGCGCGACACCGGCTTTCAGATGCGGATCGACTCCTCGGGCGCGATCGCCGTGGCGCGGGAGGGAAACGGAAGCACAGGCAGCGGCGACCCAGCCGCGGCCACGCTGCTCGCTGAGCCCTTGGCGGCAGAAGACGCGCCTGGGGAGCAGATCCTGGTGACGGGCAGCCGCGTGGTGCGCGATGGCTATGATGCGCCAACGCCGACGACGGTCATCACAAGCGCCACCATCGAGGCCAAGGCGCCGACCACCATCATCGATGCGCTGATCACCCTGCCGGCCTTCAAGAACAGCTCCACCGCGCAGACCGCCGGGGTGGGCCAAGCCGGTTCATCCGGGCAGAGCTTTGCCAATCTTCGCGGGCTCGGCGCCAATCGCACGCTGGTGCTGCTCGATGGCCAGCGGTTCGTGCCCAGCACTTCGATCGGCACGGTCGACATTGGCGTCATCCCCAGCGCCCTCATCCAGCGGGTGGACGTGGTCACCGGCGGCGCCTCCGCGGCCTACGGATCGGATGCTGTCGCAGGCGTGGTCAACTTCGTGCTCGGCAACCGGTTCGAAGGCATCAAGGGCAATGCCGAACTCGGCCTCTCCACCTACGGCGACAACTTCACCTACAAGGGTTCACTCAGCGCCGGGACCAGCTTCGCCGACCGCGGGCACATCGTCCTGAGCGGAGAATATGTGCGAGCGGAGGGCGTGCCGCTCAACGCCAGGCCTGATACCGAGTACCCGATCGCCCGGCTGATCACCAATCCCGCCTGGACGCCAACCAATGGCGAAGTCCGCCGGCTGATCCTGCCCTATGTCTACACCCGCACCGCCAGCCTGGGCGGCGTCGTGGTTGGAGGGCCGCTGGCGGGGCTGGAGTTCGGCGCCAACGGCACGACTTTCCAGCAGCCCACCGGCACCTATGTCGGAAGCTCAACCCATGTCCTGCCCGGGCGCAATGACAGCGAGGCGTGGGACCTTTCGGTCTCGCTCTCGGCGCTGCCACAGGAAAAGGCGACGGGTTATGGCCGGATCAGCTGGGATGTGACGGACGGCCTCACCACCTATGCCACGGGCGTTCTGGCCCTCAACAAGCCCGGGCCGTTCTTCAGCTCGCCCGCGAACACGCTGATCACGGGCCCGTTCGCAATCCAACAGGACAACGCCTTCCTTCCCGCGTCCGTCCGCAGCCAGATGGAAACGCTCGGCCTGCAGACGATCAATGTCGGGCGCTATTCGGAAGACTGGGGCGCGTCGGTAGTCAGCCGCAGCAACGAGACCGCCCGCGCGGTGATCGGGCTTCAGGGCGACGTCGGCGGCGGCTGGTATCTCGACGCCTATGCGCAGTACGGCCGCAACCGGCAGGTGCTCAAGATCGAGAACAATTCGATCCGCACCAACCTCGCTTTGGCATCGGACGCCGTCGACGAGGGTCTCGCCAGGAACGGTGTGGCCAACGGCAACATCGTCTGTCGATCGACCATCACCGACCCAGGCAACGGCTGCATCCCGCTCAACATCTTCGGGCCGAGCGGCACGCGGGCCGATCCGGCCTCCCCTGCGGCCGCACCCTTCATCTTCGGCACCTCTCGCGCTGACCTGACAGTCACCCAGAAGGTCGCCGCTGTCAGCCTCTCGGGTGAACCGTTCTCCACCTGGGCAGGCCCGGTGTCGCTGGTCGTCGGCGCAGAGTACCGTGACGAATCCGCGCGCCAGACCAGTGACGCCCTGTCGCAGGCCAATGTCTTCGGGCTCGGCAATCCCAAGCCGCTCGCGGGTGACCTGGACGTGAAGGAGGTCTTCGCCGAAACGGTGGTGCCGCTGGCGGAGGACGCACCGTTCCTGCACTCGCTGGACGTCAACGGTGCGATCCGCGTGACGGATTACAGCACCAGTGGCTCTGTCACGACGTGGAAGGTCGGCGCGAATTGGGAGCCTGTCGACGGCGTCCGTTTCCGCGCAACCCGGTCGCGCGATATCCGGGCGCCGAACATCGTCGAACTGTTCACCTCCCCGGTGCTCTCCACCGCCGGCGTGGTTGATCCGGTGACCAACACCTCGCCCATCTTTCAGACCTACTCGCTCGGCAACCCAAATCTGCGGCCGGAGCGGGCAAACACCACCTCTGCCGGTGTGGTGGTGCAGCCGGTCATCGCACCCGGGCTGCAATTCGCCGTCGACTACTACAAGATCGACATTGCCAACGCGATCTCGACGATCACCCTGCAAAACATCGTCGATCGCTGCTTCTCTGGCAATCAGGAGCTGTGCGCCCTGATCACGCGCACCGATGGCGTCATCACGCGGATCGACAACCCGTACCTGAACCTGCAGTCGCTCAAGACGGACGGTCTCGATCTCGAGCTGAGCTACAGCCTACCCGTGAGCGGAGGCGTTGCGAGCGCACGCCTGCTGGCTAACCGCACCTTCTCCTATCAAACGAGCGATGGGATTACCGCGATCGAGCGCGCAGGCGACATCACGGCCGCCCAGCCGAAATGGACCGGAAACGCGACCTTCAACTATCGGCTGGACCGCTTCAATCTCGCCGCGGACGTAACCTACATTGGCGGCGGCAAGTTCGACAACACCTTCGTCTTGCCGACCGACATCAACGACAACACCATCTCTGCGCGTGCCTACGTCGGGTTGCAGGCCAGCTTCGACGCTGGCCGAGGCGACGAGCGGCGCGAGTTCTTCTTCCACGTGTCGAACGTGCTCAACACAAGGCCGCCGGCAGTGTTCGTCTTCTCCGGGGGCCCGAACTACGAACGGATCGGCCGCTCCTTCCGTGCGGGCGTTCGGTTCGCGCTTTGATGCGCAGGTCTAAACAGGAACCCGGACATTGGAAGCTTGATAATATGAAGCCTCTGTCACTGGCAGTGCAATTGGCTGCAGCCTTCGCCTCGCTTGCCCCGCTGCTGCCTTTCTCACCCGCGCAGGCGCAGGCGCAGGCCACTGCCAGCCCGTCGTGCGACAGGACCTGCCTCACCGGCCTGATGAGCGGCTTTGTTGACGCATTGGCCGCAGGTGACCCGTCGCGCCTCACCGTGGCATCGAACGTCCGCGTCACCGAGAACTCGCGCGAAGTCGAGCTCGGAGACGGTCTCTGGGAGTCCATCACGGGTGCGGGCGAGTTCCGCCAAGATTATGTCGATCCGGTCCGACAGGTAGTCGCCTCGCATGTGGAGATGCGCGAGGGCAAGAACCCTGTGCTGCTGTCCGTTGTCCTTCACGTGGAGGGTCGGCAGATTGCGGGCATCGAACTGCTCCACGAGCGCTTCAACCCGGATTCAAGGTTCCAGCCGCGCGAACTGGGCGCCCCGATCAAGGGGATGAACGACCCTGTGCCTGCCGGCGAGCGGCAGTCACGCGCATCCATGGTGCGGACCGCGCTCACCTATACCGAAGGGCTGCGGGTCGGCAGTTTCACCGACGCTGCGACGCCCTTTGCGCCTGAGGCCTACCGCGTCGAGAATGGGGTGATTACGGGGGGCGAAGGGTGTGGTCGGGCAGATTGCCGGCTCTACGCCCAGAACATCTTCGTCCATCCCGGCATCATCGCGAGCGTGGCGGCGGTGGACGAGGAGAACGGCATCGTGCTGCTGTGGATGAACTTCGGCGACACGGGGTCGTACGAACCGGGCCGCGCCTTGATCACCTTCGAGGCTTTCAAGGTTTGGGGCGATCAGATCCACGCGATCAACGCCTTCCTGACAACTCTCCCGCAGGCCGTCGGCCGCGCTTGGCCCTCCGTCGACCAAGTTCCAAGGCCCTGAATGATGATCGTGTGAAGCGCTTGTGTTGGTTCGCGCCTCAGTGCAACGGGTGCAACGGGTGGAACAATGACCTAGGGGCGACTGAAGATCGCCGATTGGCCGCAGCGACGGCCCAGTTGCGGCCATTCCGAGCCACTTCGCTCGCTCTGATTACCGGCCGTCCCCTCAGCTTTCATCGCTCGACGCAGGTTCGCCGAACGTGGCGGCCATTCTCGAGCGAAGGGACGACCTTCGGTCGCAAACGTGCCGCCAAGCCGTCGCAATTCATCATTCTGATGCCCGGACGCCGCGCTTCTGAAATCGGGCACAGCTAGGTGCTGCCCATCGCTGGTCTGGCACAGCCGAGTCAGAACAAGGGGGGCCCATGCTTGCCGTTTCTCGCAAGCTCGCCGCGGCGGGCTCTTGCCGCGCATGTCCGTTCCTGCTTGGCGCTTCGGCGCTGGCGATCGGCGCCACGCCAGCTATGGCGCAGGTCGCGCTCTAGATGTTTGATCCCGGGCTTTGATGGTGCAGCATTCACGAGCGAGTGGAAGGATGCACTATGGGCCAGGTACTTCACGGGAGCGCCACGACGACTGAGGCAGTCCGTCGAGCGATACAGCATAGTCAAGAGAGCCTGAGGGCGCTGGCCCGCCGGCATGGGGTTAACCAGAAGACGGCCGCCAAGTGGAAGAAGCGCGGGTCTACGGCCGATCTGCCCATGGGTCCGAAGGCCCCAAGGTCAACTTCGCTGTCGATCAACGAGGAGGCGGTCGTGGTCGCCTTCCGGCGCCACACCCTGCTGCCGCTCGACGACTGCCTTTATGCGCTCCAGGCAACGATCCCGCACCTGACGCGCTCGTCGCTCCACCGTTGCCTCCAGCGTCACGGCATCAGCCGCCTGCCGGAGGTCGAGGGCGACAAGCCGGCAAAGCGCAAGTTCAAGAGCTACCCGATCGGCTACTTCCACATCGACATCGCCGAGGTCAGAACCGAAGAAGGCAAGCTATACCTGCTGGTCGCGATCGACCGGACATCCAAGTTCGCCTTCGTCGAGTTGCACCAGAAGGCGACACGCCGCGTGGCCGCCGATTTCCTGCGGCACCTCGCCGCGGCGCTGCCTTACAGGATCCACACCGTGCTCACCGATAACGGGACGCACTTTACCGATCCAACCGGCAACGGCTGGACGCCCGAAGACATCAAGGCAATGCGAGCGCAGAACCAGCCCATCTGGTGCCATGCCTTCGAAGCGGCGTGCGCCGACCTCGACGTCGAACATCGCCTGACCAAGCCACGGCATCCGTGGACCAACGGTCAGGTCGAGCGGATGAACCGCACCATCAAGGACGCCACCGTCAAACGATACCACTACGAGAGCCACGACCAGCTCCGCGAGCACCTCGGCGACTTCGTCGCCGCCTACAATTCGGCCGCAGGCTCAAGACCCTCCGCGGCCTCACCCCATACGAGGCGATCTGCAAGGCATGGGCCGACAACCCCGCCAACTTCACGTCAGACCCGCACCATCAAAGCCCGGGATCAAACATCTAAAAGAACTTGCCGCTCCGGCAGCACACGAGGTCGAAATGGCTGTTCGACGTAGCGCCACGATAAGCCGCCGAGGAAAAGCCCTAGCACAACCACGATTGTCATAGATTGTGCTGTATGTTCGCCAAGAGGCGCGAAGACCATCGAAATCGGCGGGGTAATGTAGCGGCCTTGAAACCAAGTCCTAAGCGCACCGTCGATGCCACAAACTTTTCCCCCTGCCGCAATGCTGACCTATTGCTGGTGTTGTAAGAAGGGTAGCATGGCAACCGCTACCCTTTTCGATCCGTACGCGCTGAAATGTCCGTTATCGCTCATGATCGTCTCGCCATTTTCATAAACTAGACAGCCATCCTTCCGGCACAGCGCATCGGCAGGATCGAAATAATCCTGCGGCCCCACCATCCGTTGCAATGTCCGGTTCGTCCGCCAGTTGTTGCGCGGCTGCATGTAAAATGGCGCAAGCGGCTCGTCCCGCTGCCGCAAACGATGGGCGAGGTATTCGGGGTTGGAGAAGCTGTATTCCGGGCTGTCTGCCACGATCATCACCCGCAAACCCCGGGCCCGCAACTGGCGCACGGTCTGCGCCACGTCGCTCAGCGGCATATCACTCTCTTCGCTGGCATATTCCCAATGTCCCGACAGGATGACCTGCTGCACGCCAAAACGGTTGATGATGTCCGGCACGCGGGCATTGACCGCGTCGCAATAAGGCCGCGGTTCGCCGCTGTTGTGCAGCACTGGCAGGCACGCGGCGGAGGAATACAGAAGGATGTTCGCGTCGACCGGCAGCGACAGGGCGGAGATGCCATGCTTGTAATGGTTGGCGTGCGAGTCCCCCCACAGCAAGGTCACCGGTGCATCGGCCTTTTTCGTGATAAAGCAGGAGTCTCCGCCCCACGTCTCGTCGGCGTTCTTCAGGAAGCACTTTGCTGCTGTTGGCTGCGGCTGCGTTGTTTTCGTGATTTGCAGGTTGGCGAACCGCTGCGGCAGCCCGTCCGTCACATACAGGGTCAGTCCAGCACCGGCGAGCGCCGCCAGCCCGATTGCCGACCCGACCCAGATCATTCTTTCCGGTACTTTCCTGCGGTTGCGAGCGGGCTGCTCGACAAATCGCCAGGACAGGGCAGCAAACGCGATCATCGCAGCAATCAGACCCACCTTCTCCACCGATGTGGCTGGCCGGATCAGCACATATTCGAAAAACACGATGACCGGCCAGTGGACCAGGTAGAGCGAGTAGGAGATGAGACCGATGGCGATCAGCGGCGGTGCGCCGATCAGGGTGCCGGCCCGGGTGACATGCGCGTTGTTAGCGTGGATGAACATCGCCGCACCAAGGCAAGGCCACAGGGCGTTGTAGCCCGGAAAAGAGCTATTCGAGTCCAGCCACACAGCAGCGCCCAGGATCAGCGCGACGCCGGTGACCGAAAACATCTCCGCCTGCACGGCGGAGCGGTGCGGCGGCACATATCCGAGCGCGACAACGGCGCCCGCCAGCAATTCCCATGCCCGGGTCGGCAGCAGATAGTAATTGCCCTCTGGCGCCAGCCACAGCGCAGCGATGCTCCCGGCAAAGGATACCACCAGCAGCACCAGCAGCGGCACCCGGTACCCTCCGGGCCCTTCCTGCCGAGCAGCAGAAGCAGAAGCGGCAGAAAGAGATAGAAATGCTCCTCGACCGCCAATGACCATGTGTGGATCAGCGGCTTCAGCTCCACCGCGCCGTTGAAGTAGTCGATCTGCTGCCAGAACAGGATGTTGGACGAAAAAGTTGCCACACCGACCAGGCTGATCCCGACATCGCGCAGTTCGTCCGGCATGAAGATCAGCAGGCCGGCGGCAAGAACCAGCAGGCAGGTGGCAAACAGCGCAGGCAGGATGCGTCGCGCGCGTCGTTCGTAGAAGTCGAGAATGGAGAATGTCTTCTCCTCCATCTCGCGCGCGATCACCCCCGTAATCAAGAAGCCGGAAATGACGAAGAAGACATCGACCCCGATATAGCCGCCGCTGAACAGGCCACTGCGCAGGTGAAACAATACGACCGGAAGCACCGCCAGTGCGCGCAACCGGTCAATGTCTCGTCGGTAAGTGGTCGTAGCGCGTAAAGTCGGAGATGCGGATAACGCGAGCGACGACGGCGGACCTGACACAGAAGCGCGTCGCATTACAGATCCCTGCATCTGTTCCGTGCAGGCGACCGATGTGGTCGATAGGATTGTCGCCTGAGCACCTGGGCGCCCAGAGGATACGATGTTGCGTAGTCCGGATTTCTTTTGCCTGTACAGCAGCGAAGTTCTTTGAGCTTGGCATGCCGCATTCGTCAATTGCCTACAGCCAGCCGGACATGTTGCAAAGCAGATTTTGTTGCGCTGCAGCGCCGGCCCGATTACGGCACAGTCCGCTGATCCGGGCACTTATACCAAAGGGCATTGATCAGAACCCATGCGCCCACTGTCGCGGGCCGATGGTCATGATGCGCCAGGGCTGGTCGACGAGCTTGTTCCAGGCGTGGCAGCAATGCTCGACGATGTCGTCGTAGGATTGGTAGATGCGGTTCGACAGCCAGTTGTCGCGCATGAACTGCCACAGGTTCTCGACCGGGTTCAACTCCGGGCAGCGGGGTGGCAGCGGCAGCAGCGTGATGTTCGGCGGGACGGCCAGATCGTTCGCACCGTGCCACCCGGCCTGGTCGAGCAGGACGACGGCATGGGCGCCGGGCGCGACATGGAAGGCGATCTCTTCAAGGTGCATGCCCATGGCCTCGCTGTTGCAGTGAGGCATGACGATGCCGGCAGCCTTTCCTTCAGCCGGACAGATGGCGCCAAAGATCCACGCCGAGGCGCGGCGTTGGTCCTTCGGTGCGGACGGACGGGTGCCTCGCTTGGCCCAGCGGCGGGTGAGCTTGGTTTGCTGGCCGATCCGCGCCTCGTCCTGCCACCACAGCTCTATCGGCGTGCCGCGCGGGAGCTTCCTGCGGATCGTCGCCAGGCGGGCAGCGAAGCTCTTTTAAAAAGCTCGATGTCCTCCGGCTTCTGGCCGCGGTGCCGCGGCCGTGCCGAAACCTTGCGGTAGCCCATGGCGCGAAGCTCCCGGCTCAGTGTGTGGCGCGTGACCGACAGGCCAAACTCGTCCCATACCCATTGCGCCAGGTCGATCAGCCGCCAGCGCACGACGCCGTGTGCCGCCGGGATCGGTCCTGTCTCGACCTGCTCGGCGAGCCGGGCACGCTGCTCATCGTTCAAAATCGCGGACCTCCCCGGCGCCTTGCGCGTCGCAAGACCGTCGGGTCCCTCTGCGTTGAAGCGCAGCACCCAGTCGCGAACGATCTGCAGCGTCACGCCCGCAAGCTTCGCTGCCTCGCTCCTGCTGCCGCCGTCCAGGATCAACGCGATCGCCAGCAGACGGCGGACCTGATCGCCATCAGCGCATCCGCGCGCCGCTCTGCGCAACTCTCCTGCCGTCCAATCCCCTCGAACCTTGATCGCCGCCGCCATCACGAGCCTCCCCCTGCTCGCCATGTGAGTCAGGCAATCAGCCCGCTTGGGAGTCCCCTATCGTGAGTCACGCTTCGCACCCGCTGGTATAACTCCCTCAGCGCGAGGACCTCAGCGATCAGGCGGTCGACGTGGTCGGGTGAGACGACTGGGCAGGGGATCGCCATCGCGGCCTCGCGAAGCGCATCGTCACTGTCACGCAACCGGAGGCTGCGCCGGGGCAGGCCTGCCGCACGAAGCACGACACTCATCCACGTCCCGTCCCACGAAGGCGCGCTGGCCAGCAGATCCTCCCGCTCAGTTCCTCAAGCATGCGCGGGCAGCGACAACGTGAGGCGTGCCTTCAGCCAAAAGATGAGATCGGCTGATGCGGTGGATCGCCTCTGCCTGTTCGTCCCAGCCGGTCCTATCCGGCGCAGGCGGGATCAGGGAGGACTCCAATCGGGCGTCTTCGAAGATCCAGCCCACTTCGATCGGATAGCTGCTCTTGCGGAGGGAACGAGGCTTCAAAGTGGAGGAACACAAGCATGGCTGAAGGACCGGATTCCGGACATTGGCTTGCAACAAGGAAAGTCGTATGTCCGAGACGGCCCTCAACACATATCGCGCTCGAGCACGTTTACTGGGGCGGTCTCTTAATGGGCAGGCTGCGCATCCGCCCTCATCTCAGCTGATTGCGGTCAGGCGAACGTATCGCATCTGCCAACCCAGATGGTTTGCAGCGGATCGATGTTGGCCGGTTCTCCAACCAGGGCGCGCAAGCGTCCCGGCCCTCTGCGGAGATGGCAGAAGCATCCCCCGGGCCCGGTGCACCCGGCTTTGATTCGACCTTGCGATCGCCTCGGACGCATTCAGACTTTTGCTGTCCTACAACCATATGGGTTACATAGTACCAGTCCGGTTCACAGCCAAAGAGATTCGGTGGAACTCCCATCCGCCGTGCGCCGGTTCAAGCCGCAGTCATCGCCTCGCAGAATCGGCAACTCCGGCGGTGGACCGAACACACCCTTGGCGGCGATGCACTCGCCGCCGCGGTGACCACGCACGCCTCAACTTTGCCAAACTTGCCAAGGGGAATATAGAATGAGCGCTCTTTATTTGCGCCCGCTGGCGCTCAACAAGACTGAGACCACGGCGCGCACGGCCTGGACCGCCGCGATCAGCGGTCGAACCAGCGGCTCAAGCTTCTCGGCAAGCTCCTCCGACGGGACGCCCCTCACCGTATCAGGCATCAACGTCAGCGGTACCTTCACCTCCGCTGGCATAAAGGCGATCACCATCACGGAAACGCTTGCCGGCGCCAGGAACTCGCCTCGCAAGAGCACCGTGAGCGTGACGGTTGCGGCGGCCGCGACGCTACGCCCTCTGACGCTGAACAACACAGAGGCGAAGTCGGGACTCGCCTGGTCGGCTTCGATCAGCGGCCGTACCAGCGGTTCGACCTTCTTGGCCACCTGCTCCGACGGGACGCCTCTCAACGTGTTAGGCATCAACGTTAGCGGAACATTCTCGTCCGCTGGGCTCAAAGCGGTGACCATCACCGAAACGCTGCCCGGCGCAGACGAGGTGCGGCGCAGCACCGCGGTGGATGTGGAGGTGGCTACTCCCGAGGAGGCGGAGAGCACAACGCTGTTCGCGGCCATGCGGGCGGCACCTTCCAGCGAGCGCAAGACTCGCATCGATGCGCTGATCAGGCGCCTCAAGGCGGCTACTGACGGTGGAAAGACGCCCTCCGTCTGGTCGAAGCTCGATGTGTTCTTCATGTTCGCCGCGGCGGACGAGCAGGCGGCGTTGCTCGACTGGAAGAACCCGGCGAGCCACGCAGCGACAACGGTCGGTGCGCCCGTCTTCGCCATCGACAAAGGCTATGCCGGCCTCAACACGGGGGCCGACTACCTCGACCTTGGCTATAACCCCGCCGGGGAAAGCGGCACGCAAAGCCTCGGCATCGCACAGGATGACGGCCACGCGTCGCTCTATGCGCTGACCGAAGGGACGAGCAGCAGCGGCGCGCTCTCGGATGGGCAGCGGCTCAATCTGCGTGCCCGCAACGGCTCAAGGGCGCTCGTCAAGCTGAACTCCTCGGGCAACACGTCGCTGGGAGACAGCGTCGCCACCCCCTGCTCGGTCACGGCCGTGCGCACGTCTGCCGGCGAGCAACTGGCCTATCGCAACGGGTCGCTGGTCGCCACGGGTGCCGTCACCTCCACCGGTGTTCCGGGAGCGATGACGCTGCTCAAGTCCACCGACCAGCAGGTCGCATCGATGAGCGTCGGCAAGGCGCTGACCGCCACGCAAGTCGCCGAGTACCATGCGGCCCGCCTGGAGTACCTGCGGGGCATCGAGGAGGACGGGGACGTTCTGCAGAGCCCGCAGGCCCCGACCCCTACCCCAACGCCCACTGAGACCCTCACGCCCACGCCGACACCCTCGACCCCCTCGTCACGACTGCCTGTGGCGAACACCATTCCGCCAACGCTGGTTGGGCCGTGGGAACCTCTCGTCAAGACCGGCGGAAAGGCCGCGGCGCTGACGGGAAAGCCGGAGGACCACATCCTGCTGACCAAGGAGCAGTTCTCCGAGCAACCCTCGCGCGGCGCGGTGAAGGTGCAGGATTGCGCGATGATGCGGATGGAGGGCGTCGACATGGGCGGCTACGAGCTGACCCAGCGGGCGCGTCAGCATATCGCCTGCATCGGGGTGATGAACGATGCGGCCGCCATGCCCGAAAGCGATGGCTCCAACGCCGGTGGTATCGCTGGCGAGAAGCCTCACGTGCTGTACCAGTACAGCCGCTTCGTGAACTTCAAGGGCACGGACCTCGAGCACAAGACCACGACAGGGGTCGACAACGTCACGGCACTCGCCAAGCTGGAGCGGATCAGCAGCTCGCGTTTCCGCTTCACGCTGAAGGAGCCGTTCCCGGAGGGAATTGCACCCGGACCGGTCTCGCCCGTGCGCCGGATCACGGTCGCGAATTGTACCTGGAACGGGTCCAACCAGCCGCTCCAGGGCGCCAATTGGAACTATGAGATCGACAACGTGGTCGACGCCCTGACCTATGAGGGCGTGGTTCAAAGCCTCGGCGATGACCGCTGGT
>Ga0210040_10003873_pt1 | contig 19934 bp, 20 predicted proteins | sample CryGeyCG12114_NA_FD_185462 | JGI IMG/M metagenome (GOLD analysis project Ga0210040, IMG submission 185462) | Groundwater microbial communities from aquifer - Crystal Geyser CG19_WC_8/21/14_NA (SPAdes) (version 2) | ecosystem: Environmental > Aquatic > Deep subsurface > Groundwater | place: USA... | reverse complement strand
CACAAGTTATACTCATGTAGTGCATTCGACGTCACGGCGTACGAGTCTAGCATACCGAAGTTGCGCGTATGCAATTTCTGTGCACTTGTAGTATGTTATGTTAAACAGTAATCCTCATTAAGTATTTTGTTTCGATTAAGTTCATAAATAACAATGTGACTCAGGTATGAAATTGCAATCAATATGTATGTGACCTGTACTTCCAGTGTACTCTCAGTTTAGCTAAGACAATGTTATTTTTTACGTACAAGCTATTAATATTCCGGGTTTAAGTATTTCTCTTGAATCTCTACGTCATCTCTAGTATCTTATATAAATAAATCATGTTCTCACACACTTCATGTTTTATCAGTAGATATAGTTAACTACGAACGAAAGCATAATTTATTTGTGTCAGCCTATTAGTAAACTTTTTGAAAATAAAATATCAAATCAACCGTATACTGTCTGACAATCATAACAGCCATGAAATAAATTTGTGAGTGAACAACACGTTTTTTTTTTGTGTCATTTATTTTTCAATCTCGCAAGGTTGACAATTGCACTAATAATTAATTGTTATGTACTTGTTGTACAGTCGTTTGTTTGTTACAGGGTGAGCTGATTGAGAGATTATTATGAAATTTGCACAACAGAGACACTTGCTGGTCTTGTTCATATTGGTGGCTGCCCTAATTTCAGTGACAGAAGGAAAATTGCGACATTCTGAGCATTGGGGCCGTAGTCCACTTGTTCCTATTATGAGATGTGCACGAAATACACATTATTCTCGACATTTGGGAAGATGTGTGCCTTCCCGTAGTGATAACATTAACTCACCTGCACAATTAGTTAAGCCTAGGACGTACAGGAGTATGTGTGAATTTTGAAATTAAAATGTACAAGTTTTTTTTTTTAAACCTCTATGTTGCATAAAAAAACTTTGCTGTCAAAGATATTAGTGTCCATTTTTTAGTAAGTACTATATAGTTAGTTACTCAGTCAGTAAATAATATGCATATTGAATGAGAGTTCGTTCAATTTTTGAGCAAACCAATACTACGCATATTCATATCGAATATTCATTCTACATAATCATAATATTTGGTTAAATAAATTGTGTATTTAAATGACTTACTAACTTGCAGTTAGTTTAGGAACCAATGTAAACCATTGTCAATCCGTGAACAAAGGATGCACAAAATTGCATGTTCCTATTCCTATACTATCTAACTAAAATCTGAACAGATTAGGGGTACACCCGATGCCGTGGAAAGTCGTACATTTCTACGTGCGTAAAACTCCCAGCCAATCAGATTAGTAAGTAGAAGTTGGAAGTCTGCTTTGATTGGCTGGGAGTTTTACGCACGTAGAAATGTACGACTTTACACGACATCGGGTGTACCCTTATTGTATTTACTTCATAACCTGTTCCACTGAATACACATAATAGTACGGATTAATGTGTCTGTCTAGCCTACAAAATTAATGTTTTGTTTGTTGTTATCATTTGACTCTGTATGAACTCAATCTGATTTCAAACTGGTCTGAAATTTTACTTTCTAACTAACTATCTAATACACAATAGGAATCTAACTGGATATACAACCTTGATTTACATTACAGTCTAAAACTACATGTATTTATTTGCATATAAAAAGGTCAAACTATCCGTACACATTACATTTGCCGTGTGCATAAGTTTTTCTTATCAAACAGTGTACATCTACAATGAGAACTAAAATGAAATAAAAAAGTAATGCAATATTTTCCCGTGCTAACAAGGCAAACTTTAAATTTTTTGCATGCTATTACACCCAATATAATACATTTCTCACAATTTAAACTCTAGTGACTCCTCAAGAGATAAAGAATACAAAATGAACGTTTTATTGCCATCTTCTGTGTGGCGTGCTACGTGCTATGAAGATAACCTTGATAGTTGGCTCGTTGTATGTAATTTTTTATCAATTTTTGTTTCTGCGAAAACCCAGCAAGCGTACTAGCTAACTATACTAACTAAGAAGATTGTAAAGCTTAACAGAGACCTAAAAGCTCAATTCAAGTACATATTCATGGGATGGCGTAATCAATAAAAGCCATCTTTCATGCTGGATTTTTTGCTAACCTAACTAACTATTTATCAGAGCTAATCGGCATGCATGCACCTCGGCATGGGATCTGCCATGCTAAATTATGTAAAAGGTACGAGGAGTGTCTACCCATTGTAAGATCTTCCTTTGTGTTCCCCTATTATGTTAATACGGAGTTCCAGAAACTTTATTTTCGTCTCGGCACAAAAAATTGGGTGTACATTCCCAAGCACAAACTACGGAAGAAATAATACAATGGTAGATAAGTTGGAATGTCCAAACCCTAGGTAGCCAGGTAAAGTTTTCCAGTCAACGCTTTTTGGGATGAATTGCGTGCCTTCATGATAGACACAAGGTTATTTTCCATGCAATAAACGTGTGTGTAAAACTTCGTTAGTTGGCTGAGCGGAGCCAGAATATTTTTGCTACAGCACCTAAACTATTGATTAGAACCCATCCATACTTGAGGTTTCAGAATTTAGTGCAGTTTGGCAATAGTAATCAACGCTGGTGGCTCGTGAATCCGTGTTTAAGTTCAAATTAAGTTGTGTACTTAATTTGCGTGAATTTCAATAATAAACTTTCAACCTTCACACGTTGAATTTGTTGGCTCAATCTACGACTGAGATTGATTTATCATCTCATTAATAATCTGAATGCAGCATCCACATGTGTGAGAGAGTTTTTTTTAGTAAACAAGCAAAATTTAAAGTGTGATTCCGTTTTGAGGACAAGCAGTGTAAAAAATTGACTGCATGCAAACCAACCTCATAATCACTAGTTTGCTGCGTCCTTTTATATGCACCACAGTATCCAGAATCTGTGCACACAATTGTTTTATAAATGATTGTCACTGCGGGAAATAATTTTTTTCTCCATTTGTATTGTTAAGTTGTGACAATGTATTGAGTCGCAGTCAGTTAGCTAGTTACAAGCTGGAAATGCAGTGTTGAAAATCCTTACTGCAGTAGCATTATGTACTACCTCATGTTATACATAATACGAGTATAGTGTGAGAAGTTGGACTTTTCGATTTACACAAGTTCCAAAAGTTAGCTGCTGGAACCATACATCAAAGTGATTAATTAGTTAGTTATAATTTAGTTTGAAACAATGGCAGTGCAAAGTGCAGAATCGATTGGACTTCCTCACACGGGCACTTATCCTGCAAGACTCGTACTAGTTCTGTTTGCTGTGATTCAGGTCTCATATGCACATGTTGGTCTCACATTTCCCCCAGCTAGAAAATATGATTTGGATTTTCTCGACAATGTGAGGACCCCGGCTCCATGTGGTATGCCCAAAGGTGAGATTTATAAAAATGCGAATATGATATCATGTAGCGCAGAAAATAATGCGTAATGCCCTGAACTTGAATTGTTTCATTATTAGGAACTTATCAGACCACATTGAAAAGTGGGAGTAATATTAATGTGACCTGGCATTTAGCTTATCCTCATAGGGTATGAAATGAATCTCATATTTCCAAAGATTATAAAAATATTATTTTCAAATGTAAAATATTCTAACTTTGCAACATAGGGTGGCTACAGATTGGAGCTTTTAGACAGCAATGGAGATTTCAAGCAATGTATCATCTCCAATAAAGAAATTCAGACCAACGAGTTCACACAGGGAGATGCTACGTATGCTTCAACTTTATGTTTTGCTTAAAACTTGACCACGAAATGCAATCTTATAATAACAATAATTTTGGCATTTCATTTACACCAGAGCTCAATGGCAATCCATCAAGATACCAGATTCACTAGAATGCGAAGATTGTACAATCCGATTACGTCGCCAGGCATTGGAGTGGTCAGGTAAATACGAGTTTCGAAGCTGTGCTGATGTCAAAATATTGCCAGCAGACCGATTCAAGGAAACTTGCCTGAACAAAGGAGTTCCAGGGGAGAATGGATGCGAATGTCAAAACGGTGAGATTAACAAAGGATGAATAGTGTGAATTGAACATGTTGTGTATACTGTCTATTCATGAAACATGAGACATGAAATGCAATTTTTCCTGGTTCAGGTTTTTGGGGCCCCAGATGCCAGTATGGCGATGAATGTGAAAATGATAACGATTGTGGAACAGGAAAATGCATCGACCTTGGGGGAACTAGTTTACCTAAAAGGCAATGCTTTTGTTCGGAAGGATTCCATGGACATAAATGCAGTGAACAAAATTTAGGACAATTGGCAACAAAAGAGAATTTGGATTTGTCTGGCCACACAAAGGAGTACCTAAGTGATCGATTTGATTTGTATTATAAGGTTTGCAAACTTCAGGAGACTATAACCACTATAACGTTATATTATTATGTGTACTGTCACTGTACGCGACCGTGGCGCTTTGTTTCATTTAAATTCTGTTTGTTTTGTTTAGATTTTGCCTGCAGATAGTGAAGAAGAGAAGGAAATTGAGTTTGTTATGGTTATAAATGGGACTTCTTATGGAGCGTTAGGATGGCGGCCAGCAGGTATGGATAAGTCCTGCAAACAGTTTCCAGAAATACGAGATATTTTTGAGGGGTTAGTTTACTTGAAATTTTAATTTTAATCTTAATGAGGGTTTGATAGCGATTTAAATATCTAATACGATAAATATGTGTAATATGTTTAATGTTTGTTTTCAATGATTCTCCTTTTTTTAATTGAAAAGGAGCTCTTCTTTTGAGGCGGAAGCCGTTGCAGAGCCTGATCCTTCATTGTTGACAGTTAGAAACACACATAAACCGGTGGGATCTCATAAAACTGGTAATGTGAAAGCTTCGAGTCCTGAGCCAGAACCTGAAAGCATCAAAGGAGATGGGAAAGCAGAATCTAAGCCCGAGAGTAAAGATAAGATTAGTTCGGCCGAGCCAGCTCCAGAAAGCGAACCAGAATCTGAGCCAGAATCTGAGCCTGAATCAGAGCCTGAGAAAGCGAACCAGAATCTGAGCCAGAATCTGAGCCTGAATCAGAGCCTGAATCCAAACCTAAGGGCGAGCCTGAATCGGAACTTAAGGGCGAGCCTGAATCGGAGCCTAAAGGAGAGCCAGAGAGTGAACCTAAGGGCGAGCCTGAATCGGAACCTAAGGGCGAGCCTGAATCGGAACCTAAGGGCGAGCCTGAATCGGAACCTAAGGGCGAGCCTGAATCGGAACCTAAGGGTGAGCCTGAATCGGAACCTAAGGGTGAGCCTGAATCGGAACCTAAGGGTGAGCCTGAATCGGAACCTAAGGGTGAGCCTGAATCGGAACCTAAGGGCGAGCCTGAATCGGAACCTAAGGGCGAGCCTGAATCGGAACCTAAGGGCGAGCTTGAATTGGAGCCTAAAGGAGAGCCAGAGAGTGAACCCAAAAATGAGCCCAAAGTAGAGCCAGAAAGTGAGCCTAAATTTGAGCCAGAAAGCGAGCCTAAAGTTGAGCCAGAAAGTGAGCCTAAAGTTGAGCCAGAAAGCGAGCCTAAAGTTGAGCCAGAAAGCGAGCCTAAAGGAGTGCCAGAAAGCGAGTCTACAGGAGAGCCAAAAAGCGAGCCTAAAGGAGAGCCAGAAAGCGAGCCTAAAGGAGAGCCAGAAAGTGAGCCTAAAGTTGAGCCAGAAAGTGGACCCCAAGTGGAACCAGACAGCAAGCCTACAGCTGAGCCGGAAAGTGAACCTAAGATCGGACCCGAAACACAAGCAGGAGATGTAGCCAATACTCAAATGGGTGCCTCCAAAATTGTAGCTGAAATTTCAACGCACGATTTGGGTTCCACAGTGCCTCAAATAATGATGGTTTCAGAAGAACTTTTAGAACCAGATTTATCTGCGGAATCGGCACTGGAAACTGAATATGTTACGCTCGCAGCTGATACAGAATCTTCCTCTAGTGAACCTGAGCCTGAAATGCAACAAAACACAGACGGCAGCATGAATATTGAAAATAATTTCAAACCGTTCAGAGTAGTGGAAGTAGTACCTGTACTAAATCCATCAGCTAGTGAATTCATTTTGCCTGAAAACAAAGTAAAATTGCAACAGGAGTCGAATGAAATCAATGGTGACTTATTACAGCCAGTTACTAACTTTAAACTACCTCGGGAACCTCATGAGAATCCTGAACCCCTTGCAGAACCAGAAGTTGAAAGTAATATTGTTTTTAATTGACCAATTATTTGCATTTTAGAATCACTTTAATTCAATTAAATTTGGTTTTCGCATTGGTTTTTACAGATTCTGCTGAGAGTTTGAACTCTCATAATACTATTTCCACATTGCAAGTCGAATCTTCCAAATCTAAAGCACCACCCAAAATGACGAAAGTATGTTTTTCGTGTGGTTTGAGACAACAGACAGGATACGAATTTTTGAAAAAATTTTTGCTTTTAAAACTATTTTTCAAAAATTTTTTGTGTCGCAGTATACCCCAAAAGCCGATTTCCATGCTATGGATTGCACTGATGTGGTGATTGGAGCAGTAAGAGGAACATATTCCCGAGTCCGGGATTACTACACCCGGGATAGATCAACCCCCAGAGTTGACAGTTTCTACGACGGCCAAGAAGACATTACTGGTGCTACTGGATGGGAATCCGATGGGAAAACAGTGATCATATTCCGTCGGAAGGTGACAACAATGGATGGTCCTACTGATTACCCTCTGAAGGGCTCAATGCACGTGATTTGGGCAAGAGGACAAGAATCTCAAGAATATAACCATAGGCCATCTTCAGGATTGGAAACAGAGAAAACTTCTGTTCCAGAATTTTATGCTCAAGACGAAATAAAATATCATGGACATAGGGGGCAAAGAGGAGTAGTTCTGATCGATTTCTAAACAGTATTATAGTTTAAGCATTATGTACCTTGATTTTCAACCTGTGACCTATTCCATGCAATTACTGTACTGATTATGATGCTTTATGTGCTATAGCTCATTCCTTACGTTCATTTAAATAAAATGATGAAGAATAAAATTTGATAAACAAGTTATCAGCTATGGAATTAGCATTGCATTGATACTGTTTCCGGCAATTTCAGATGTTATCGTCCAGTTATATAAAGTAAACCAGATGATAACTCCATAATAATTATGCATAGCATAGCATTATTGGTGGGGGAAAAGTGAAGTGGCAGATTAAGGATGGTTTTGTACAATTCCCATATATATAGACAGTTTCAAAAGTGCAAATTGTGACCATTAACTGGTCAAATTAAGGAAAGAAGGTAGCGACAGAAGTTGTCAATTCATAGTAAGCATATTAAACAACATTTATCATTAGTTTGATTCTATCTGATAGTCTCATATCCAAAATCCAAAGTCCATAATTTTGGACCCGAAAACAAAGAAAGTGATGCGAAACACTTGCAGTTTTTGTTGAGCATAAAATTTGAGTGTGCGAGGGAAAGATCAATTCACAAGTTTAGATTTGTGTTGTGTGATTTGGAGGACGATATTAGAAACTTGAATCGCCGGTGTTATATTTTCCGGATTCCGAAACTTGGTTTTTTTGTGTTCATATCCGGGACACAATGCAGACGGGAAGGAAGTTAATTTTTAGTTCATGAATATTAGTCTTTGTGGGTTTAATATAGGTAGGCTTCTTGAATTTTAAGAATAGTAAAGCCTGATACTCATTCAAAAGTTTTTTACGTCGGGCAATCAGATTAACCAATATCACTAATGTTGTTCATTTTTTTAGAAAAATTACAGCCAACGTTTCTTCAGAGATTTTTGATTTGGGGACAGTCATGTCCGAAAAGAATTTGAAGAAACTGGTCGCCATTGGGGTGGCTGTGTCAGCTGGCGTCATAGGACTGTATTTGTATTGGCAGAGACGGAAAGCAAAAAGTGACGAAGATGATGTTGAAGAACCATTAGGAGTTCCTCCACCTAGTAAAGAAACTAAGAATGTTGATCCCGTATCTGAGCCAGAGATTTTGGCCAAGAAGAACGTGGTGAACACTTTCGCAGCAACCCCAACTAGTCCTAGTCCTACTTTGGTGAAGGAATTCAATGCAGCTGTGAATGCTTCTTCGCTGGGGGCACCGAATAAACTTGGAATCAGCGAAGAAACGGATTTTGATCGTTCAGCAATTGTTGTTGAGAAAAGGATCCCCAAGGATCATATTTCGGGTATTATTGGAAAACGGGGGGAACACATTAAATCTCTCCAAAGCAGTTCAAATACTTCAATCACCTTTAAAGATGAATGTAAGTTGTACTGCTTTCTAATTAAACGGGCCCTTTATTTGGTAATTCCTTTGTATATTATGGTTTGGCTTTAATGTTGATGCACGAAGTATTTTCAGTTCTTGTTTTTGTTAACTTGCAGCGTTAGAGAACGGGGATCGTATTTGTTTAATCCGAGGCCAGGCCCAAGATGTTACTTTAGCAGAATCCCTTATTCAAAAGTATATTGATAATCAACCTGTGATCATAAAACAAACTATAACTGTGCCAGATTGGGCTGTTGGTAGAATCATAGGCAAAGGTGGGGAAACCATTCGGTCTCTCCAGGATCAGACGAAATGTAGAATTACCATCAATGACACCAAGCCACATTGTAAGTTATTATTTTTGAAGAGTATACGATTTGTATGGTGATATTTGATGATAGGTCAATTACTTAGCAAAAATTACTAATCTAACTTTCGTATTATGTTTTTAGACGGGGTGTCTAAGAGTGTTGTGGACTCTTTGGATGGAGCAGCTAGACAAGTTATGCTCAAAGGAAGTGAGAGTCAAATAGAAAGCGCTAGAATGCTGATTTTTGAAAAAGTAGAGGAAGAAAAACGCATGAGAAAAAATGCCCTGTCCAATAGAACGAAACGAGCTGGTGGAGCAGCTGGTGCTAGTTGCAGGGGAGGTCGAAATTCACATACGTTGCTACCAAATGGGGTGCTTGAAGTCTTCGTCTCTTGTGTATATCATCCCAATTATTTCTGGATACAAGGTAATAAATTAATAAAATATCGTAATAGTAACGCAGTCAATTCTTTTCAAATGTTTCATTGAATGATTCCTCTTTCTGTGTAGTCAGTAATCGAGATGACGTTGAATTGGACAAACTTACCGAAGCAATGACAGAGTGGTATGAAAGGACTTCAAAGACACAGTTGAATTCGAGTAGTGCCTCAAATATCATGGTGAATGATATTGTGGCAGCTCCGTATGAACTTGACAACAAAATGTGAGCTAAGGTTGCTTAATGTTAGCAAATGCAGTTTGCAATGGTTAATTTATTCATGTTTAAACTTTTGTAGATACCGTGGAAGAGTGATGAGCATTGAAGAGGACATGGCCACATTGCTTTATGTAGACTATGGTGACAAACGAAAAATTAATGTAGATAAACTGCTACAACTTGACACAGAGTTTATTTCACTTCGGTTCCAAGCAATGGAGGCTACCCTTAATTTAACGTCAGTCCCGTTATCTATCTCACTGTACCAATACAAAATAATCATATATCATTAGCAGCAATTTTTGGTTTTTTCACATATAGTAGGAAAGAAGGAGATTCCAAATGGCCTGATGAGACAATCGATGCATTTTGTGAGCTTTCACATTGCGCACAATGGGATTTGCTAACTTGTAAAGTTAAAGAATACTTAAAGGATCCAGAGGATTCGCGCAACGTTGTGTGGGTAGAATTATTCGACCAGGTAAGCAAATTGAAATGCTAAATCTTCTCCTGTTTTCATTTTGTCTCCATGCTTAATTTGTGACATTTTCCTTTACCACATCGGAGGGGATAAATATTGGAGATGAACTGATTCGAAGAGGCTTAGCTTTGCCTGCTGGAACGCCATCCGCTTTGGAAAATGGTTCCCGTAAAAGCTATGCTGCAGTGGTGACTTCCGCAAATTCTTCTGAAACAAAATTGGAGGAACCGGTTGTAGAGAACGAAAAAAATGGTGCGAATGCTGAAAGTGAAAATGTTAGTGCAACTCCTTGAATGGTTAGGTTTGTTTAATGAATAGACTCTTATTTAATCCATCTAGTAACTTGTCAGCTAATCTGTAGACATCATTTAGCTGTTGGTTTGAGTATACTTTTTTTAGTAAACACGTGCAGTTTCTAAAAATTGACTGATTGATAGATCTTGTTCCCATCCCATTTATATTGCATATACCACCATTTGCATTTTCCAGTAGTATACCTGTGTATTTTAACTATTTAGAGTCTAGTGTTATATTTCAGCAAAGATAAACCTACTTAAACTTTTTTCAGTTTTAGAATTAGACTGTGTGTGTGTGTGCATCATAGGCATAATTAGAATTTTTTCTGCTCTGTCGGCCGATGATTTTCAAGCAAGCCAAATAATTCAAGGGTGATTGGTAATGTTGTAAACCTGTGCTTAGAACTACAATACAAAAACTGTCTTTGTGTGTGATTGTGGTGAGGAACCTTACATTTACAAAAATATGCATTTGCATTGCGAACAAAAAAATAAAATAAAAACTGTGTGGAATAGATTTTTTGGCCTCTTCATTGTCATTCTAACTACCAAAAAACATGTAACAGCGTTGATAGAATACAATGCATCTTTAATTTAGGTGACGATTGTCAAGGCACACTCAGGCAGCCAATCTACGGCTTCTATCTGTAATTCAAACTCTTGATTTGACATTGAATGAAATGGTAGGTAACACTATGTTTGTCTGGTAACTTTGTTGTGACAGCGATAAAACGTTTTTTTCACCCACGAAAACTAACAAAAATTTGAAATTTTCGAATTTGACTTATAGTCAAATTTTATTTTTTGATTGCCTCCTGGCATCCTTTGCAATCATAAATTCCATAATGGAAAAAAAAAGTTTTTACAAAGCTTTCATCTTGTTTTTTTTATACGCAGAAAAAAAATATCGCAGACAAACTCAACAAACTAAGAACTAAGAACCCATTTTTTCGCACCACAATTTTACATAACTTTTGTCATGCATCATATGTAACATGCGGCCCACGTGATTCTATTTGCATTACTTGTTAAAGGCATATTTTATATTCCAACAGAGCATGTGTATTCATCAAAAACAAACAAAACTAATTATTGGTTTCGTGCTCAGCATCGTGTCGCCCTATTATGGGATTACTAACCAACTAACTAAATCCTCATTATATAATGAATACGTTATTACGTCAGTCCATCCGTCCAACTAACTAAACTTCACATAGTAAATACTGAACAAAAAGTATTTCATGCACTGTTGACTCTGAAACCTCCACTGATTGTATGTAGACTACACAAGTTGTTTCTATGCACAAATGAATGAGGGCTATATAGTTTTATCAAACATGAAAATTTCAATGTCATGCGAAAAAAAAGATTCTGATCTTACTCGTGCTAACCAAGTAACCATAATATAGTAAGCATAGCTAGTTTCCGAAACTCATCCAAAACTGTGTAAATAAATGATTTGAGAGTGAACGTGATTTTATAGTGTGCACTCTGCGTCATCCCTGAAGCGATAAAATTATGGTTTCATTTTGTATATCAACTAGTTAGTTAGTAGTGTACATGATAACCTCTCCTGACAATTCCACGAGTAGACATTCTATGGACAGTTTGACATTTTTAGTGCTCCAGCTACATTTTATCTAGCACATTGCTGAGACTTGCAAATAATTGTTTTGGAGAGAAGTATTAAAACCGAGTGCAGACTGAGGCCACCCATCATTCTCTTAGCATTTGTTGTGTCAGTCAAAAGTGTATAATTTGTTCTATAACTCTACAACTCTACGCTGGAGAAACATGGCTGTCAATAAAGTGACCATAATTGTAAGTGTTTTAGCTGTTATTTTTAGCACATGTGAAGCTCAAGTGCCATTTTTGGGGGGATGTCCGGATCACTCCGTGGTAGAAAAATTTGACGTCCCACAGGTAAGATATTTTTCATTTTTTTAAGAAAGAAAAAACACGCTTGTCTTTCATTTGTCCCATGTATCAACTGTGCATTTAGTATTCTGGCAAATGGTTTGAGATTCAACGATATTTCGCTATCTTCCAAGCCGGTGGATCATGCACCTCAGCTGTGTACACAGATTTTGGCAATGGAACAGTTGGTGTGAAGAATACACAGATTCAGGCAATGTGAGTGAAATTGTTTACTTCAATGTATTTAAATAATATTCATACGTGGCAGGGAACGAAAACATTGGGCAGTATAAATATCGGTATTAGGGTAATTACAACAAATCATAATATTAGCAGCATGCATGATTTCAAGGATTTTCCTATGAGAATTCTCCTATATACAGACATTGCACACACAAAGCACGCATAATGCACATGCGGGCATAATGCATGCAAATCATAATGTATAGTTTTGGCTTCCACTTGCAGAACACGGAAACAACGCTCTATTGAAGGAACCGCACGAGTTGTGGATCCAAATGGAAGTGGCAAATTGGGTGTCACATTCCCTTCCGTGCCATGTAAAATTAAAAAAATAATAATCGAAATTCTGTTGAAATTGCATTTGAATCTTCACTAAATAATTAACTAATTTGTTTTGATTAGTCGCCGGAGAAGCTCCATATTGGGTTCTAGATACGGACTACAAAAGCTATGCCATTGTTTGGTCCTGCAATGATTTGGGATTCTTGAATTTTCGTAAGCATTTAAAACTCAATCAATTATGGTTAACTATCGCAAAAACAACAATACAAAAATTGCTAAGTTTTGTTAACGATGTTGTTGACTGGATTTTTTCCAGAAATCTTGTGGTTTTTGGCCAGAGAAAGAAATCCTTCTCAAACCATCAGAGATGAAGTGTATGCAAAATTGAAAGCCATGAACATCAACTCCAAATTATTGCTTACCACATCGCAAACGGGTTGTGATGATGAGGAATAGATGGTGTCACTTTTACTATAGTTAAGTCAGTCAGTCAGTGAGTTACATAAAAAGTAAGTCACCACAAAATATTTACTAATTCTTACAATCAAGTTCCTTTCAAACCCAAAAGGTTGAATTTTATGGTTAGTTAGTTAGTTAGTTTTTAGTTATTTGACATGGTAAGATTAGCAGTTTTCATACGAAAACAACTTTTTATTCCTGAGCAATCATCTTATCGTTTCCTAATTTTTTCGTTAAATAACTTAATGTTATCACTGTAAAATAGAAGTACATAATGACGTAAAATAAGCTTGACGCGATAAACTGGCTAGCTGATGTGCAATAACTTCTTTCCTGACCTACAAACTTGAATGACAAAATGACATGTAGATTATGCCAGTAAACCAGAAATCAAAATGTGATACAATGAATAAAGAAATTGATTTATTTAGAACATTTTTTAAATAGCTCATAGTTTGCATATGCGGCAAATTCATTTCCTAAATTATTTTTATGATGTGGTGTAAATGATGTCTTTTTTAGCCCCAGCACTTTTTCAACATGTTTTTGCATCACAGCTCCTGTGTGTGTAGTGGTTTAAATAAGTTAATCAATACACATAAAATTTTGCGACTCAGCAGACAAGAATATTTGATTAATTTTAGTTAGTACCAGTGCATAAAATAATGAATGCATCCTTTTGTGCGACCATTTTTATCGTAATGGCGAACTTTTCCAAACATTCCTCAGAGAGAAATGGAGGATCAGCAATGATGATGGAATAGGCATTTTTACACTCTTCTTTCACTTTTTCAGGCTCATTATAGTCGTAAAAATGGAATTTAGAACCAAATGCACCAAATCGTTTGTCGAATTCAAAAAGGTCAACTGTTAAACCAAAATGTGTGCTATTATAATCGGACATAGTTTATTGTTCAGTGTTGTAATTTATAATTTTTTCTAGCCATGTCGTCTTACTATTCTCATTGGCAAGACACTTTGATTTCTTAGCACAAGAAAGGAACACGGAAGGCGAGCTAATACATACAGCTTTCATATCAAGAGATGAAGACAGAAGTCTGAGGACTTCCTCCCCAAGACGATTTGAAGTCTCTTCGTCATACCAAAACTGACTCATTTGCTGAAATGGTTATAGAAATGCATAAATTGAAATGAATGGTTATTAAATGGTTTGGTTATTGAAATTTCAATTAAAAATTCAACTCAATTCAAACAAATAGTTATCAAAGGCAGTCGCATATTTTCCTATTTTCCAGTGGAATGAAGAAAGAATTAAACTCTATCTATTTCATTAAAAATAAGCTACTCCGCCCGAAACAAGGTGAATCCGACAAACATTTATTACTCAAGCCTACTAAACTAACCCAATCTTCAGGAAACGCCTTGGAAAGGTCATTCTTCAACAGGTCACTTTGACTAAACGTATATTTTTTCTCACCGCAATTTTCATCTTCAGTGGCTGGATCCCCCATGACGCTTTTACTCTGTTCATCATAAAATTCTTGCAACGCTGCTAAAGTGGCCTCCGAAAGCTGCGGAATTTCATCATCGGAGTCCATCTTCACTAGAAAAACTATTAAAAATTATAATGATTTAGATTTACTAAAACTTCAGAAACTCCCAACACCTCTCAACAAATTCCAAACAAATTATTGGGGCCATTACAAATTTGGCGCCTCATATTTTTTTTGGGTTGGAGGTGAGTTTCTATTAGCTTGGTTTGGGATGTTGTAAGATGAGAGTGTAAAGTTTTCCGAAATCTAGCGTAGATACTTGATACAATTTTAAAATACATTTTCGGTATTTCAATAAGCGTACCCGTTTCTCTCCTTGACTAAGCTATAACAGCACAATGATCACTGTTGGCATATAACGGCACATCGATATTAATTTGTAAATGCATTTTGCAAACTTTGAGCAAGGTATCCTATCCTAGGTCAAATCAAAGCAACGAAGTAACAACCAGAGAAATACGTGAGAAAAAAGATATGCAAGAATAAGGTGGTAAAATATGTACTTCATTCTACCAAATTGATACAAATAAAAAACTAAAAAATAAGAATTCATTATTGACTTTAATTCGTTTCAAAGATTTTAGAGTGTGAATCAATCAGACGATAGACGTACAATTAATCCTAATTTGAATTGATAGTATAGACAATGCGACGTATAAACTATAATTATGAAGTTTATGCACAGCGATTCATAAATGTAAAGTAAAAATGTAAGTAACATAACATAGAATGTATTCATATACACATGTTTAGATCGGTTACCGGCCACCGGTAAAAATAATCTATACCTATAAGGAATCAGTACAAAAAATATGACGTATTCATTCAGAGAAGTTAATCACCGAGATTAATCGAAGCAATACTTATAAGAATGCACTGCACCAATCGCCTAGGCATTTGCAACATTGCAATGCATGAGCATCGCTGGCTCCGCAGACCATTATTAACCATTCCTTGAACAAGTCTTGATTTTTCTTGAAAAGGAGAAATTGCCCGAGCACCGTGAAAGCCTATTATCCAAAAATTCAGTGTAACTTCCAAAATACATACCTGAACCTTTTTAATCACACACTTTTTGTCGTTAATTTCACAATCCATTTCAAATTACACTTTAAAATATACCTTATCAAAACCTTGAGAACGTAAACGCTTCCCATAAACCTCTCCAATGCCTGCAATTGCTGTTAAAAATTTATGATTAGTAGATTATAACAATAACCTGATGATTTTAAAATAACTAACCTGTAACTGGTTTGTCCCCCATTGACTCCAATACAAAGTTTCTGTGTTTTTGCGACGAGGAACTCATCTATAAATCAAAGTATTAAAAAATTATTAGTACTCAACACTCAATAGCTACTACCTACATAGATAAAATGAGAAATACGAGCATAGAATACAGGTGTGCATCATATCGCCTCTCGACAGTAGGAAACCAAAATACCTTAATACCTTTTTGATTCGATTTCTTGTGGGATGAGAGAGTATTCTTTTAGTAAGCTATATGATATACGAATTGGCAAATCTACTCGGACGGAATCAGTGAAAATATCTTATAAAAAGGTTAGTTTTTATTGGAATGTATTAAAAGGATCAAATTACTAATCACCGAAATGCACAAGTTAATACGGTAATGTTTCATTGCCGAGCAAAATTAAGCAACTTAATCTATTATCAATTAATCGTTTACATTTACATTTTCACTCGCATCGTCGCATGTGAGTGAACACACCGCATCCCGCTTTGGGTGCCTCAAACGTAGTCATAGAGTGTACTCGAAAAATGCGTGGTATTATGCATAAGCTAGCAAATAAATAGTAAAAACCAAAAAATAACATTGCCATGTCCTAAATAAAATTAAGGTAAGCTCATGAAACCAGAAAAAATAACCTAGACATGGAATATGGAATAATACAATTCACAAAAGAATTTTTGACCGAGTTTACAGTTAAACACAATATTTATTCAACTCACAATATTAAGGAAAGTGAAAAACGATTTCATGTTTGCATAAATTATTTGAAGGACATAGTTTGTGAATAAAACTGAATTATAATGTCGGTGTGCAGAAAAAATCTTAATACAGTAGTAACAGTAACAGCAACATAATTGCTTTAAACATGCAAGCACATCACATCGCAATAGACTTCAAGTATTGTTGTCCATGAATATGGAATTTACTTATAACCGTATTTTTCTCCGAATTCTAGAATTAGTTTCCTTTTGCAGTGTTCCCAATAATTTTTCCTTATGGGGTCTATCACCAGAAGCCGATCACATATCTAAAAATGCAAATATTTTTAAAAAATTCCAAAGCAGAAAAGTAGCACTAAGAATATTTTAATGCTTACTTCAACGGCTTCTTTCAGTGAATCCTTGGTTCCATTTTCTGTACTTAAAAGTCCTCCGATAAGTTCAATCAAGAAACCTAGCATGTAACTACTTTCAATGCCTTTGGAATGCAGCTGGGTGCACATGTTCTTAAGCTCGTTTTCATATCGGGACTCTTTTAGATGCGAAGCTAATCTCAGTAATCTGCATGTTTAAAAATACGGTTATAAGCCATGAATAAGGAATTTTAAATTAGCTCACAGAGACAGTAAGCAATACGAAGTTCAACTCACCCCCTGAGATAGCTCCATGGACTTTCGTTCGAATACGCTTTGGAAATCATAGACCACGTATACTTTATCTCACTATCAATGACTTCTTTGGTAATTGGCTGACTGGAAATCACAAAGTAACGATGGCTCCATGCAGAATTATTACGAACATCTTCATCAATCAGTTGATTGACGAAATCCAGTTCTTTCTCAAAATCACTGCAAATGAACGAAACCACGAAGCATTATGAACATGATATCCGATGTGATCAAGCTAAATAATCTTCGTTATTTTCATTACTTAAAAACTTGAAGAATCCATTGACGGTGCTGCCACACATGATAATTTTTGGGGTCATGGGACAGCAGCAAAGAATACGTAAGTTCTAACTCTTGATCACGTAGTTTCTTTTTAGCCAATGGACAGGATAATTCCAGAACTTTTGTATTCTCATCGTAGCCAGCAGCCCAACATACAAGCATTTTTCGATGGTGCCACACTTGATAGTTTTTCTGATTGTCCTGAATGGATTCTTCGGAAAATGTAAGCTCAGCTTTGAAAGCTTCGCTTACCCCATCTTTACTCATTAGACATGGGACATTCAGGGCCTCCAAAACATCGCGTCTGAAACCATTTAAACAAATAAAGTTTAACTACCTTCCATCCAAACTACAGAATACAGAAAAATGTCTCTACTGAGTCCCCAACCGGTATTGCCAAACTGTGTAATTAGCGGCATTAAGTCGAATGGCATCTGAAGTTAGTTGTAAGACACGACTGGATTTCTCGTTTGCTTTCATGGCACCCCGGAAATAGTCAAAGACGTCTTTAACTACGCATAGATCCAAACATATGAGCATCAAAATTTATAATTGCTATCTAACTGACTAACTACAATACAAACTCGATCATTGATTCATAGTGCATTAAGTAAGTACATCGTGGAGAGTAGTCAATCTTGACCACAGGGGAAGGACCATCATCTTGTGGTACAGGTTTGAGGTCCTTCCATTCTGGACGATCCCGATAAAACGGAGAATTCGAAAAGCCGTCATCCTCCTCTTCTTCTTCATCTTTGGTCCTCTCTTTCAAATGCTGTACAGAATCGTCCAACTCCATGCCACTGCCTGGAACTTCTGTTGACGTGTACAATAAAAGTTTACAACCAACACTTACAAATTATTGGACCATAATATGATGGAAGGGAATAAAATTCAAAATGGAAATGTCAGAGGAAAAATATGACAAAAATTATTGCGAAAAACAAAACAGTAAATTCGATTGTACGGCTTTACCCGCGTTCAAACCCCAAAGCATCAAGTGTGTGAAAATGCAAGCGAGCCAAAGCCAAATATCCTTTTCTTTGTTGAGCATTTTGGATTTGGATTTAGTTGTTGTAGGTAGTTTGCAGATACGTAGACAAGGCCTTCACAATTGCTCGCATATGAGTTTATGATAATAATAGACATGAAAAGTTGTCATAATTGTTGATTCTTTATGTTGCCAACTGTGGGTAGTAAATGTTTCGTGTTATCACTTTGGATGGCAGGCAACAAAGGAACCTTAATTCCAAATGATTGGAATTAGTAATAATTTAATTGTAGTTTGTTTTATTTACATTCAGTCTCACATAGACCGCATTTAGTTAGTTTTTTTACTTCCTTCCTGTTGGATCCAAAAGTGAAATAGTGAGTTAATACTTTTCTTTAGTTAGATAGTAACCAAAATCGGGGCGTGGGGTGAAGAATCCCTAACTGTAATATTGATTCAGGAAAATCTAGCATCCACGCAACCATTTCGTTATCCCAACGTGCAATTAAACTTACATACAACTGTTAAAAATTTACATACTGTTCTAAATATGCTTACCTTGACTTATTTACAATCTCATTCAAAGCGAAGTACCAAGCCTAAACTGGATTTGTTAGTATACGTTATTAAGCATCTCCGATTACAGTTAGCAGAAAGAAACTGAATGAAAATGAATTTTAAGCTCATGAATATGATGAATATCATCCTTTTTGAAATTTTCGGAATACCCAATGAGGTAAAAGAGTGAAAACCCAAATGGTGCAGGATATGTTCCACACCGTTGTACTTCATTGCGAAACATAATGATTCAATTCAAACTTATAACCTAGTTAATATTTTTTGCAGACACACGTGGAAAAGACGTCATTTATCATGTAGACTATACATTCCAAATCTTCCTAATTATGCGCACCTTTCATCATCTTTATTGCCAACAGCATTTTAATAGTAGTAGCAATAGTGGAACTTCCTTCCATCCAGCTCCAGCAGCCTTCTATTCTAGCTATTTGCTATACTACTACAAATGTCTACACACATCTTCCTGTTTTTTCTAATCAACCACGCATGAATGTACACTTTTATTTCCGTTTTCAACTCTGCCCACATCTAGAATTATCAAGTACACATAAAAATTGGTCGGCACACGGCTAATTGCATTATTATTCCTCACCACGTAGATGATACCTATCTATTAACTAACCAACTAACTAACTAGTCATGTGCCATACTGAGAATACTGACCAACTAAAGTATGCAATCCAGGCAAAAAAAGTTTGACAATGCATGCACGATCATTAATCTTCCCTTCTACTTTTCTGTTGACACTACCTTTCAGTACACTATTTAAATTGTAGGTTTAGCGTTAAAATTAGTTAGTAAGTTAACCACAAGATCATGTGTGCAAGCTCCAACTCTTGTGCCATCGATCACTAGTGTGTTTACTGATTTAAACTCACTTGTCAGTCATAAGAAAATGTCAAGGACTTGCGTAACATTCCTTTGCATAACAAACATTATATAAGTAACTAGTGCAAAACTAGTAGCACTGACTACTTCCTGTTTTTGCACCTGGCTACTTCCACATACCTACCACTTAACTACA
>Ga0210040_10003872_pt1 | contig 19934 bp, 29 predicted proteins | sample CryGeyCG12114_NA_FD_185462 | JGI IMG/M metagenome (GOLD analysis project Ga0210040, IMG submission 185462) | Groundwater microbial communities from aquifer - Crystal Geyser CG19_WC_8/21/14_NA (SPAdes) (version 2) | ecosystem: Environmental > Aquatic > Deep subsurface > Groundwater | place: USA... | reverse complement strand
CAGATTCCGAGCGTAAACAAATGTAAGAGAGCGGTCCAAGACATTAATGCATATAGCATTTACCTTTTAGCTAGTTTGTACCAGACTTTTTTCATGTAGCCAGACTCAGTCGAACTGAGAGCACTGTAGAGGCAGAGAAGTATTGAGAACTTAACCACCGAGCCATTAGTGCTTGGCAAAAAAGAGGTATATAGTATATAGTGAAAAATTAGGATCTAGATTTTTTGAAATCAATTCATCGATAAAGAATTAGTAACTCTAAAGATATCTTCTCAAAAAATAAGCGTGAATAATAAACAGAATCATTATTGGTATCCAAATGAATTCAACATCGAGGCATATAACAGGGTTTTCGCCTTTTTAGCCTTCTTGGACATTGTTTGCCTCCATACTTTGGCTCCACTAAAACATCCCTTGTACGTGTCATAGTGCCCCTGCCGCAGCTTACGGAGCATGGGGTCCATTGTGTCCACGGTGAAACTACGCAATCAATCTTCGGATCTTCATCCGTTTCAAATTCTGGTTCTTCATCAATCTCTCGCAGGAATGAGATACTTGGTCTCGAGCTACCCAGAATTAAATTATTGCTTTCATTATCCAAGTCATAAGTATCATCTTGTTGCTCAGCTTTTCTTTCTCCGAGTCCCGCAGCTTTTAATCTCTGCACAACTGCTGCAATAGTTTCTTCACTGCTGTCACTTTTGGCAGTCTCTGTAGTGTCGAGAATGGGAATCATAGAAGCGTTTTCATGACCAAGAAATCCACAAACTTTGTCACATTTGTCAATACTGTCAAAATTATTCCTATTTCCTCTGCATCCTCCATAAGCAAATGGAAGACACTTTCGATTCTCTGAATCATAGTAATATCGGGTGTGATTTGATCGGCATGGTCCAGAATCCCTTTGTACAATGCATACTCGTTTAGCGTCCATGATACTTATTCTGCAATCTGGACCTAATTCTCCAACACAAGGCACTTTCTGAGACAAGGATATTCTTTTGCATTTCGGGTTCATTGGGACATCTGAATTTGGAGATAGTAAATAGCGAGTACGCTCTCGGTATCCTTCACTACATGTTACGCTACATGGAGACCAGGCAGACCATTTAGACAATCGGCAGTCAGAGTCAGCCATTGGTTCGGACTGAAATACGGTAAAATATTTTTTTTTTTAATTTCGCAAAAATTTGTGTGCTAAGTTTTTTATGCATTGTATTGTTACCTGGAAATCAGATAGTTGCTGTTCATGACTACAATCCTCACTTTCACCTATGCAAACTTTGGTTTGTTCGGTCTCCAAATTGCACATTTTTACTCCAAGGTGATGTTTGTAGCGACGGCTTCTTGTAGTCATTCCTTTACCACATTTTTCAGAACAAGGCGTCCACTGACTCCAATCCGTTACAGCACAAATATTACCATTTCCACTATTGTTGTACCTAGACAGACATGACATTTGGATTCGGATTTTATTAGATTTGGGGTAGCCTGAGAACTCTGTTGAATTTTAGTTCGAGCAAAACTCTGATGTGCAACTTTTTGCATTAATATCAAATGTTTAAAAACTCTTACTCGTATGCACATGTGGGCTGTTGTCCCAGACACATTTCTTTCTCCACTAGTTGTCGATCGCAACGCATCATATCTGCTTTCACTGGTAAGAGGTATGATCGTTTCCGCATTCTCAGACCTTTGCCACATGTAACTGAGCAATCACTCCATGAAGTCCAGTTTGTTACAACACATTCAGCTAAAAGAAAAGAAAGAATTGATCAGGCAAACTACACGAATACAATAAATAGAAGTAATCAGTATTTCATTTACGCCTGTTTGCTTCTTCTGTATTTTCAGCAATTAGTATTTCGTGACTAGAAGATGATGACACCGTTGGATCACTTGAACAATCTTTAGGATATATCCTTTGTCTGCGAATCAAAACTTTTGCAAATGGTTTCATTGGGTTTGATCCATCTGGGTCATATAATGGAGATTGCGGGTCATTTGGAAAACTGCCGTTAATACTTCTAATTTTTTCCTGGGGTTCAGTAGGCTCATTTGGAGACTGTAATATTAAATAAACTGAAGATACTGAATTTCGCTAAACCTTGTAAATATTTGCCAACGAAAAAACTGACCATGTATGAAATCCCGCTATCAGTCCCTGCGTCATAAGGGAAAAGGTCTACAACTGCTTCATCAAGCCAGGAACAATTTTTCAGACACAAATTGAACGCGGAAATTCCAACGATCCAGTCTTAAAAAACATATTTCACCAAGTGTAAACACATGATTTATTAGAAAGATGTTAATCTATTTCGCAAATGATATTAATTAATTTACCTGGTGACGGTCCAATCATTGATACAAGAGACATCAATGGACGATTTTTATCTACTCTAAATGCTGCTGTAGCTCTTCCATTTTCATTTGGATGCCATAGACCCCTTGCTTTAATAATTGTGTTGATAGATTTCCTCTGAAAGATTTACGCATGACACATGATATATCTAATTAGTATGAATATAATGCGATGGCATTCTCATCTGTACGTCAATACATGCTACTACTTGCATTTGCTTTTAATTCATTTTCTAAATGCCTTGTGGCTCCCCATTCCGCAACATGGCGAATCCCTTCAGACGCTACTTCACCTTCTTTCCAAACATGATAATCATTTGAATGTGAAGCTCCAATAATATCACTAAAATGCAGTAACCAAGCATTTTCAGGAAAATCTTTTGGATGTGTTCTTTTGGACCAGAGACCTTCAAAAATAACCTTAAAATACACAATGTAAATGCATCAGTAAAAAAAAAAATACACAAGTTAAGGATTGCATAAAACAAATTGTTCAATTATGACACATTCAACTACTGACATTGACGACAAAGACAAACGAAGAAAACATATATGATAGTTACAATTACAACACAACATATTATGTTATCAGTTATCTCAGTTATCTGTATGGCTTTTTATACTTACTTCGTATTTAGCATCATCGCAAGCGCAACATTTGTCAGGACTAGAAAAACTGTCACTAGACGACGCCCTAGTCTCGCTCCGGAATCCAGAACTAACGTCACTCGAAATTTGCAACTTTCGTTGCTCTTGGAATTGATCTCGTCTTCTTTTGGCTTGCACTTCCATTTCCAAAGCTTTTTGTTTCTCTTTCATTGCCATCAGTTCTTGCACAGAAGATGGAATTTCCCCAACAAGGATTGGTGGATTTGTGGTACTAGTTGTGGTCGGCTTGGCGTAGTCTGGCATTTGTGGACACAATGTTTTGGTCAATTGGTTATCATCCATATACCAAACGTGTGGTCTTTCAACAACTGTTGCTCTAAATGTAATGCAGCTAGCAATGAGAACAGACGGTGCCGTCCACATGGCTGAAATTTCTGTTTTTGGTTGCAAATTGGAATTTGTCACACCATCGGGACAAACATAGCTATATCTGGATAGACGGTCATCAATAATATGGAAAATGCCTGTCGTAACAAGTCCTGTTTTGCCCATCATTGCTTGTTTTTCTGATTCCGCGACTAGAAGAAAACCCATGAACTTTTGGGTTGTGTATCGAGTTTTTATTCCTTGGATTGTCACTAAAGAGGAGTTGATAAATTAATGAGCCGTTATTCTATTTCAATGCTTGAATAGAGTCTAGCAACACTTTTTATAACTACGTTAGTTTATAACTAACCTGTGTAGATTTCATTTGGCACATAAAATCCAGTTTCAGATTGTGGACCCACAATGAGAATACGGAAACCTCCATCTCCTGCAGTTTTATTCACAAAATATCCTTCCGGGCGTCTTTGCTCAGTTTCACAAACCAATTGTTGTCCTTTAATGTTTTTAATAACTGATGAAATAGTTATTACAAATACTAGTTTCAATATAAAATAAGTCGCCATTTTCACATTGGACACGCACTGAATCTTGAGTTCTTCATCTGTCAACTTAACTTCGGTAAAACAAATGCATGCACAACTAAAACTCTACATGTGTCTTGTGTCTGGAGCAGCTTAATGTGTGTTTAACTACACTGCTACTTTAATTAGCTTTTCTCTTTAGAAAAATTTAGTTTATTAGAATGTAGATATCCGTTTCACAGATGCTATCAATTGCGTACGAACATTTCTGACACAGATTGTTTCACGTGAGCTTGAATGATGTCAAGAAATTCAGCAGTTCCTATTCCTTTATTCGCTGCATACAGTAGAACAAGAACAAAGTGAACTCCGGTTGAAAATTCATGTCACTAGTACAGGGACACGAAAAAATGTTAATTTTTTTCGAGTTAATACGTTGAGCTTAGTTTCAGTACGTAGCTTTGTAACACTACGGTCATCTATAACGTCTAGTTGTGCATGAGTTACATAACATGACCAGCAAACAAAAATTGACCGTTAAGTTAGAGTTTTGAGGTCATAACTGAAAATCTCATGCGGATTTGTATTTCAGAAGTAGAAGACTTAGCAATATATTAGCCTCTGCTACTATACACACCAAAAAAAACCTACTGTTACAGTGCGCATTTCATTTTACATTATCTGTATAAATATCTTATTTTTATCTGACTTTTTTCTTATTGCATCTTGTGGATTTCAGGCTGTAAATTCATTGCAGTATATTTTTTTACTTACAGGGAGGCATTGGGACACCATTTATGGTATTTTTATGGCCAGTTTGATTGAGCCAGAGCTACTTGTATTAATAGTTAGTCTCATTGAAAAAATGAATGATCATCAACAGAACATTTGTGTATTGCATATAGGCATGAGATCGAACAAAGTTGTGTCTGTTCATCAACTGAATGCAGTATTGCTTAGTTCGACGGAGTACAAACTAGAGAGCAGATTAATTTTTTCATTCTGTAACTTTCCCTAAGCTTTCAAATGAAGATATCAAGTGGCCTCTGTTTATTAATCTTTTAGTACAGCTTTTGTGTCACAGACTAGAACAAATGGTATGCTTGACATATGTTAATAAAAACAAATCTAAATTGTGTCTTAATAGCTTCATGAATAATGTCTAATTCAGAGTTTTCAAGTTCATTCTCATTATTTTTGTGCGTTGTTTGTTTATGCACTGCGGGGAACAAGTTCTATTGTTCAACATTAAATTGAATCATATTTAAGTTGCAGAACGACTATTGCCATTTATTTATGAATTAATTTCCTGTTGTACAAGCTCACTCCATGCATATTGCATCACATCAGCACAAATGGCGTCTATGCTTGCTGAACGTGCTTAATTTTGTAGTTCTTTTCGATTTTCGATCCTCATTTCATTGTATGTTCAAGTCGAGGAAAAACATAAAATGGAAATTCGAACTCTCAATTAGAATTAGGGCATTCGAGTTGGATGGCGGGCTTTAAACATTTTAGAGACTCCCTACCAGAACTCCTGAAAATATAAGTTTCCAACACTCATGTTATATTCTAGGAGTTTGACGCAACAAATTATGAAAATCGGGAATGAATTTTAGATATTTATTTGATAATTTTCTTATAGGACTTAACACGAGAAAATATCCAAATAATGCTAGTCCTCACCGTTTTGACATGAAAATGCTTTATTTTTAGAGACTTGAGAGATTCTTACAATTACTGTAACAAACTAAATGTCAGTTACTAAACTGTTCATTTGCTAATTATAATTTTTTATAATATACATTATACAACATGGCAGCTTACACAGCCGAAAATAAGAGGAAACCCATGCATAATCATTCATTCATACAGCGGTTGAGCTAATGCGATATATAATATTGTCAATGCCAATGCCATAGAAAATGCAATTCAAGAGCTGAAAAGAACGATAACCCAGATGTGCTCGCTGCTTGATTTGCTGTCTTGCCTCGGCTGTACAGAAAAGCGCTCGTCACAATTTTAAGAGAGGTAAGGGCTTGAAAAAGTTTGACTTTTTGTAAAACTTGACAACTTGTCGTCGGGATTTATATTTCTTAGCAAATAGTTTCATCAGTGGGTCAGAAAATTTTCAACTCAATTTAGTCAATTGGTTAGTTAGCTTTTATTTTGTTTTTTAATCATTGGAAACCAGTATTCTGTGTAACTAGGAAAACAACCTAAATAACGAAAGCGGGACTTGTGGCTTGACAATATGACTTAATATTTCAGTATGGCCCATTGTCACATTAATTATTAATTGTGCTGTGGTTGTCATTTTTTCAGTTAAAGCATCTTGAACTACAATTCAAGTAACGATGTCTGAGTTTGCCGGCTCTTCACGCAATGATTGCCGCATCTATGTGGGAAATCTCCCCCCAGATATTCGTACCAAGGATATTGAAGATCTTTTTTATCGATTTGGAAAGATATTGTACACGGACTTGAAAAGCAGACGTGGTCCACCTTTTGCATTCGTTGAGTTTGAAGATCCCAGGTTCGATATATTTATTTATATGCGCTATGCAAGCTGAACTGCAAATAGGAAAAAACAAAAACAAAATCGTCTCTTACACTTATGATAGTGACAGTAATAGCATCATTCGCACTTAAAAACTTATGAAATATGCTGCATTGATAAATTTTTATACAGAGATGCTGAAGATGCAGTTAATAAACGGGATGGATATGATTATGATGGTTATCGACTTCGGGTGGAATTCCCTCGGAGTGGTGCTCGTGGCCGTGGAGGACCCTCCCGAGATGGAGGTGGCGAAGGGCGGGGAGGAGGTGGACGAGCAGGCGGCCGCGGACCACCGGCACGGCGATCTCAGTATCGCGTAGTTGTGTCTGGTATGCTGACCTTTAATTTGTGTAAAGCCCATTGGGGTTCTATAGTATGCCTTACTTGATAGTTCAGTTCATACCTTCGCCACTGGTCGCGAGAATTCATTCTCCACTCATTATTGTATTCTTTCACATGCATTACATTCTTTGGCATTGGAAAAAAGGATGATGAGGATTATGAGAGTAAAGTATGATCGTATACTACTTCTCCCCCGTGGGATTTTGGCGCACATGTCACATGACTGAGCGATCGCCGTGGGAGTGGAAAGAATGTGATGATGTGGTGCTTTGTGTCGTTCTTGTTCTTAATTGTGCGTTTCATCATTAATTTTTTGCACAAGTGACGGGCTGCTCATGTTTGGACAGCAGGATTTAGGAACAGTCAGGATAAGAAGGAAATGTTTGGAAAATCAAAAAGGAAAGAATTTAAAAAGCAAGTAGCCATGAAAAAGGAAATTGTTGGTTTCATTGGGGTGGATTAAAAGAAATTGAGAGGGTTGGATTAGAAATTTTTAACGGCTTATTAAAGACTCAACTTGGAATTTAATATTAGCCCATTAAGCTTTTCCGGAAAATTTGAGAATTGTTTAAAAAATCAGGCCGTAAGCGCGGATGGAATGCAAACATGGTGAAAAATTGTGACTAGTTGCTGTTTGGTTGGTAACGTCCTAAATTGTGTTGTGTCATTGGATGGATAAATACGGACGCATACTTTTACACTTTGACATTCAACGCAGTTTTAGTAGTTTCCATTTGTTGGGAAGTTGAAAGCGTAGAATTCGTGCAGTAGTAGAGAAAAAGGAAGGATTCTTCTGCGGAAGGGAAATGTTCTTCCACAAGCGATATAAAGAGGATTGAAGATCATTTAATTGGCCCTTCACTTCAAATTGTATCAGTGATTGGAACCGTAGAAAAATCAAGAGGAAAGGATTATAATGAGGATTGAGGATTTCTATCAAGGTTTTAAATATCATGAGTAGCTGATGAGATATTCACTACCAGTTTCATTTAAATCACTAATCAATCAATCTTGAACTATTATTTTCATGTATTTTGTCTTTGAGTTATTTTGTTTAACCCCACCCCACTGCTTTCGTTTAATTTTTGCTAATCATTGATCACATCATTTTGAGATTTGCCAATTTGCCGAAGCATTAAAACTCTTTGCTCCCCTCTTCTGTTATTTGCACGAATTGTTTTAATTTATGGTGAAAGGTCAAGTATTCAACCTTACCCAAGATAGTAATTTAGCGGTTAATAGTCTCAGTTAAAATTCGTTTGCTCGTTATAACAAAAGAGAGTACTTGACTAAAAATTGTGTGTACTACTTTTATATCTTTCGACATTTGACGGACTGTTTTGTTCAAGTGCATGCTTTTAAAACGCCTGTTTTTTTGTTGTTTTTTTTGCCTGATTTTTTTTGTTAGGAATTCATCCTACCGTTGTGACAGCATCTGATGCTTTTAGTAGTACATTTAGTTGACCATCGTTCAATATCATTTTTTAAATTTTTTTGTAGCTACAATATTTAGCAGTAAGTTAGCAGTGTCGTTGACTGCATGGTGATTTTGGTGATTTGAATTATTTTTATAATCTTGGGTATCAAAGCATCTTTTAACCGTCCAGAATTTACTTGCTTGGCAAATTACTAACGTGTGTTCTTTTTTTAAACTTTTTTGGGGATTTAGGCCTTCCGCCGTCAGGATCATGGTAAGTTTTTTTGAGAAGTTGAGATCATCTTTATCTATAGTATGTGTGTGCACAGCGTATTGGGCTAATCTTTAAAATACTTTTTGTAGGCAAGACTTAAAGGATCATATGAGAGAAGCCGGGGACGTTTGTTTTGCCGATGTCTTCAAAGATGGTACTGGAGTCGTCGAATTTCTTCGATATGAAGACATGAAGTATGCTGTCCGCAAATTGGACGAATCGAGATTTCGATCCCATGAGGTTAGCGCTTGTTACTTTTTATATTTTTATTGATAGTAACAGCTCACTCACTCAATTATCATTTGATGATCATTTGATTTGATTATATTTTTTAAGGTGTGAAACGAAAGTAAGTGATAGGGGTAAGAAGAAAATGTTTTGGTGGATCTTATCTCGCAATTGTAGAATAGTTCATTCAAATGGTTCTTCTGCTGTATTTTTAAATGAAATATGAACCAAAATTTTTCGGCAAGTTGCTTTGCAAAGTTTGTTAAAGTGTCTAACCCAGAAAATCTTAAAAAATTCTGCCACAAAATCATGCCGCTGAAACCTATGTTTTAATTCATGCTTGTTTAATTCAACAAAAAAAGCTGCAAAACTTTGAAAAAATACCTTAAATACGTTAATCTCCTTAAAAAATCTCATAAGAAAACCGCATAAGATTTTGCAATTGGCAAGTATTCCCAAAATTAGCTGGGACATCAAATGTACCCAAATGCATATTAAGCCTCCCAGATTATCGCATCTCAGCAAATTTTGGGAGTACTATATAATGTTTCATGAGTGACACTTTTGTCATTTCATCATCATTGGAGCTTCATCTAAACTAGTTATTCCTCTATATCTCATCAATTCTCGCCTCGTTTATATTTACAGGGGGAGACATCTTATGTTCGTGTGCGCCAAGATGGTGGGGCAGAGTGCTCGCGATCTCGTTCGCGAAGCCGCAGTCGCCGTCGGTCTCCATCCTTTTCTCCACGGCGAAGTGCTTCTCGAAGCCGCTCGCGCTCATTTGAGCGTCGTTCTCGCTCTTTCGACCGGGAGCGTCATTCACGTTAAATGAATGTGAAGGAGAAGGAGCCTACTATTACCGTGTAGATTTATATTTTATGATGTTCGAGCACAGCTCACACATGGTTTTCCTTCTGATAGTTTACCTGTAATATTAATGATATCATGTTGAGTGAAAGAATTTATTGATGTTCTTCACACTTGTTGCGAGGGGAAATGGTATGGTATTTATAGCTATTATGCCAGGGCTGTACAAGTTTCCTAAAGTTTTATTGACTAACAAAGATTCGGTCTAGTGCTACTGATGAATGCTGCCTTACTACTGTGAGTGAATCATTAGCCAGTTTGTATCAAGGTTTGCACAACAATCGTAATTTTAATAGGAATATTTGTTTCCTCAATTTTTTTTCGCGTTTGGAGAGTGTAGCTATACCAACTATTGTGGTAAAGTGCGTGCTGTGTGGTACGAAAAATTGCTCATTTTTCTTATTGTTTAACAGTTAGTGGTTTGTTTTACCCACTTTGTTTTACGTTTTGTTCTTGTTATCAATATATCACGACTATTACTTTTAAATTTGACGACATTGGCGTAGGTAATAGCTGACGATGTTATGTTTTTCTTTAATCACAAAATATTTAAAATTATACCAAAACAATTATATCTTAGGATTTGAAAAATGTATGGATACTATAAAGTGGACCTTAACGTCACATTATGATTGATTGTGTTTGTAACTATACTAAATAACTGGATACATTCCAACGTTAGAGGTGTGAGTGTACTGACTTGTGCCACTGTGATGGTTTCTTTGGTATGAAAAGATTGTGAAATGTTCAAATTACTTACTGTGTACTTTTCTTTTATTCTCGAGATACTTACCAATAAGTAATAATGAGTTGGGTTCCGTTGTTCTGACTAGTGTGAACTCACTCTGACAGTACTCATCTGTAGATAAGGTGTACAACACTGTACCTTCATTTTTCATTTTGAGTGAACTAGGAGTAAAAGTTTATTAAGTTGAACATTTTATTACTTAAGTCGACTCACAAAATTATTCCGTGAATAGGACCCTATTGTGTTATTCATTATATCATCACAAGCTAACTTTAGGAATGTCTTCATGACAATTTTATACCATGTAATTGTCTCACTCTGAGAGTAAGGAAACTGGGTTAGTGACCTCAGAGGCTGATTGAGCAAACTGCTATTTTATGTACGTTCTAAACATCAATGCTTCCCCATTTCTGAAGTATATATTTTTACGAAGCTCATGATGATCCCCTGTGTGTTGAATTATTGAATAATAAAGCTGAGCTGAATAATTATGACTTTATTGTCTCTTTTTATTTATCATAACCGTAATAATGCTAAGTTACGTTTATGTTCCGTGAAAGGCGTGAGCCGTGAGTTTTAAGAAGAGCTCGTGAACCATTGGATTAGAAGCAGGGAGTACGTGACAGGAAATTTTTTTGATCTAGAGTGCAGGAAATTCCATAATTGTGTCCTGATTTTGTTCATGTATCTGATGTATGGTAGAACTCAAACCAAGTCTTGCCCGCATATGAAATGAAAAAATAAAGTAACTTTCGATTATAGAAACCTCAAGGAAACTCTGTTGCAGCAAACATATTTTCAACCTTAAAGTCTTGTGGTTTCTTATCAGCTTGGTAAAAGTGAACAAGCATGGCACTTCTAGAAGTAAATCATAGAATAATCTATGCAATGGATTGCATTGTTTTCTCAATGGAATATAAGATCTGGATGCCAAGTTAAAAACCGACAGTTCTTAATAGCCACAAATACCGCATTATTAGACATTCGTGGTTCATACGAATTCGTTAACAGGCTTTCCCAAGCATATATCCACAAGATATTCCTGAGGGAAATTGCGGTTTCGTGTGTAGAATTTACTTATGCATTTACTACATTTACTGATACTAATTAACTTTTTCAGGGCTTAGTCAGTCACTCGGTTAAAACTACTTGGTTCTTGAGCTAGCGGTGCTCAGTTTTTGAAATTTCAGACTTACTTTTCTCTGAATTATTTTTTGTTCAGTTAGTCCACTTCAAATCAAATCAATATGAACGGCCAAAAGCAAAGGGAATTTATGTACCTATTTGAAAGAGTAGGCGAGCCTTTGTACATGAGTCCACGGGGATCGGATAATTACATGTACAATGTCCCGATGGATGACGTGGTAAGTCAAATTTTTTATTGTGATCGTCTGCAATACAGTATTGTTTTCTCAATTGTTGCTAACTAATAGTGTAAATACCAATAGACTGACAAAGTCAGGCACGCCGTTTTGTCAATGAGGACTTCCATGACGAGCTCAATGAAAACTGTGAATGTCAGCAAACCAAAAAGGTTGCCGGATTTGAGCAGTTTACAACAGAATTGTCCCAGAAATTCAATTTTCTGCTACTTTAATCCACTGCATCGGAAAGCCGCAGTAGATCTGAGATCTATATTGATTGGTTAGTCAGTCAGTTAGTTTAGTTAGTAATTGAAAACATTTCTCTCCCATAAGGTATAGTTCGTTTTTTACACACGCATGAATAATGTTTTGAAAAGAGCTACTTACTTTTTGCTTATATGAACCATAAATATTGATTTGAATATATTCCAGAACAAGCAAACGAGAAAGAGCTACTAGCAATGGCAAGTGCATGCAGAGACAGTCCAATGATCAACCCCCAACTATTTGTAAATGCATTATCTGGCTGTCTTTTAAGTCGTCCAGATATGCGTGGTTTTAACATGCCTGCATACTGGGAAATCATGCCTGATCAATTTATTCCTGGACCGGCAATAAAACAAGCAGAGCGTATGTCTCATATGCCAAAACAAGACAGAGTAAGAGCTAAAACATGGTCAACAAAAAATGTGCATTATATTTTGGCAATAAATATTGCTCTTTTTGCTAAAAACGAATTTTAGACTCCCATTGTCTTAAGCAACGATACCACCGGGCATGAAAGGGATCCTGAACATAAATTGTGGTATTTTCGTGAAGACATCGGTGCTAATTCTCATCATTACCATTGGCATATTGTATTCCCAGGGACCCTTGGAATGAACGAAAAACCGCAAGATAGACGTGGGGAGTTGTTTTATAATATGCATCATTTCATTATTGCACGGTATGCATTTTCAATCATCTATTTCGTTGAGCAAAAGCATCCATTTGCTTTTGATTTGTACATTTTATGCATTGAAACATGTCATAATATTTCTAAATATGGCAGATATGACGCAGAACGGCTTTGCAATGGCTTGGCACGTGTCAAGCCATTCAATTTTGATGACCCAGTAATAAATGAAGGATACTTTGGGAAAATGTACTCTACGAATTCTGGAATGAATTGGGGAACTAGACAAGAGTTTACTAGAATTCAGGTTCATTGTATCATTAGTTTTGCTTCATTCAAGCATTGAACGCCACTTTAAAAAACGCAGAGTTAAATTCACATGTTATATTGCTCGTTATGAACTGGTCTTGGGCTGTTTCGGCGTTGGAGTGCAACAAAATAAAATTTTGTGCCTCCATTTAACATGTACATTATAAAAACAGAATTTGGAGATGAGACAAGATTCTGATGGTGTTACAACCAACTTGAGAATTGAGGATTTGAAAAAATGGCGTGATCGTATTTTTGAAGCTATAGATACTGGATACATTATCAGAGTAAATACATTCCTAATGCACGCATATTTTCCATGGTATGCAACAATGAGATGAGGAATAAAACCAACCTGTTATGTCATAGAAACAACCAGATGGAAAAGATACTCGTGAGAAACTAGATGAAGTCACGGGAATAGACATTTTGGGTGACATTGTGGAAAACTCCGCAACCAATACACCCCATGCGCAATATTACGGACCTGACGGGTTCCATAATATGGGCCACGTTATTATTTGCTTGAGTCAAGACCCAAAGGGGAAACATAGGGAACAGCCTGGACCTATGGGGGATACAAGTGTGGCTCTCCGGGATCCTGCCTTTTACGTTTGGCATAAATACATTGACAATCTTTTCGCCCACTATAAGGCAACGTTGGAACCTCACAAGCCTACTGGGGTATTTTGATATTTCAGATATCAGGGCATTATGAGAAAAGTTGGTTATATGCATCAATTTTAGCATAGGGTGTATTATTCTTTTTTGTGCATAGGGAACATTTCCTCTTGGGTGGAAAGGAATACAGGTTACAGATATTGCGGTAGAAAAAGTTGATGGAAAAAGTGCTCCCAATATTCTGACTACATTTTGGATGCGAACTGACGTGGATTTGGCCAGGGGAGTGGATTTTGGACGTTCTAATGAAAATTCATTGGGTCCTGTGCTTGTTCGATTCACACATCTCAATTATGATCCATATGACTATATTATCAATGTGAGGCAAAGCAGAGAGTTATTATTCTATTATCGCGTTGAATACAGTTTCTTAGTCAGTGTTTTGTTAATTTGTTGTATATTAGGTGGAAAACAGTCACACGGGCTCCGTGGATGCCACCGTAAGAATTTATATGGCACCACGGCATGACGAGCATGGAGTCAGAATGCGTATGGAAGACCAATATCTGACATTTTTTGAGCTGGATAAATTTTCACATAAATGTGAGTGTAATTGAGATTTTTAAGTTAATGGATTGTAACACATGATTGAGCGCAAAATATTTTGTAGTGGCTCCTGGATCAAACAGGATTGTTCGGAAATCTACTGAGTCTTCCATTTCAATTCCATGGCGAAACAGCTTTCAGCAAATTGAAAATCTTACTCGAGACACGGTTCGAGCTACTGAAGCAAGGTGAAAAAAATGCTTTTAATTGTACCCTCCCTTATGTCCCTTATGCACGTGCATAACTAGTAGCATAACAATGTAGATGCGGATGTGGTTGGCCTCAGCATTTACTTCTCCCAAAAGGAACAGCCCATGGGAAAGAATTCGACTTGATTGTAATGATTACAAATGGAAAAGAAGACAAAGTTCCAGGTGGCAATAAAACAAAGGATGGAGATATGAAACCTGAATGTAGAGAAGCGCTAAGTTTCTGCGGGGCTTTGGATGCAAAATATCCGGACTCTAAACCCATGGGATATCCATTTGATAGAAAGCCATTTACGGTGAAGATGGAAAAAACTATGCAAGAAGCTACAGTTAAGGATTTGGATGAGTATGTTTCCAGGATTGAAAACATGGGCACCACCATTGTATGACTAACCATAAGTTGGACTAATAATTAATGAATTACTGATATTTCCACGATAGCTTTTCTTTATAACATGCATTCTGCAGGTGAAAATTGTTCATCAGCAAGATCGAGTTGAGGACAGATTTCCAACAGAAATGGCAGTGGAAACTATGACAATGGAAGGGGAAATTATGCCCCCTGATGTACCATCCAAGGTATCAAACAGGCCTCATGGAGGTCATAATAAGCCAAAACCAGTTTTCCCACCAAATCGAGTTCCTGTTAGTCCAGCAAAGCCCCCAGCGAATTCTTGGAATGGTGGATGGTCAAACCCACCTGTTGGAAGTCGAAACAATCCTTGGCAAAATCGATTCAATATTCCTAAACGAAATGGTAGGAATGCTCAGGATGCTGGGGGATACTCCCCTGATGAGGGATGGGACTATGTGGACGATGATGAGCCTCAGACTTATCGTTATTAAGCAATGCTTTTCTAAAAATTCCAAAAATCTGGTTTTTCATTCATGCTTATGTATAATTATTTCAATTAAAATGGGATAAAGTCGCTTGGTAAATTGCTTAAAATGTTTATTATACTTCAGAGTTTCGTACACAATAATTTCATTCGATTGTAGCAAATAGTAGTATCTCTTAAAGCCATTGGGAATTAAAATGCACGAAATAAAATCAGTAAACCTGTAACACATTTTTCGCAAATAAAAGTGATTTTTTAGCCATAGAAATCAGCAAGACATCAAGAGAAACACAAATCGACGATTTGGAAACTAAAGACTCTGTATTTAAAGGAAGATAAAATGCTTCAGAATTCTTGCATAAAAAAATAAATGCTGACATATTGTAATTGCATGCTCGGTTCACAGGAAAAAAAAATACACTTTTTTAAAACATTTGACCCGCAGATTTTGAAAATTTAAATGCAAATTTCACCGTTGTAACTATAGTTGAGAATTTCTAATTTTTCGATATACTAATTTTACGATATTTTTCTTAATATTTATGATCCTTAACGAAGTTATCCTTTGCAGCCGCAGCACCCACAACACTTCCTGCAATGTATTTCCCTAATGAAGCTTCACTGTCAGCCTAAAAGGTGAAAAAAATCCATTAACATCCATCCTTCTAAATATATCTAAAGGCAGATATATTTACATTTTTCTCTTGCGATAAGGTTCATGCATGCAAATCATTCCATACTCATTAACTTTAACTAATCATGCAAAAAATGGAAAACTATTAATGTAGAGTCTTATACTTCATAAGTTAGAAATTACAGTGGACTACAAAGGTTCATTAAAACACAATTACAATAACAAACAAACAAAGTTCATACATATCGTTTCAAGTCATGATTTAGTTTTTTCATCACTGGTTTCAGTCGCCTGCTAATACACGTGAGCTTTGACAAAATTGCTCTTGCCCGCAGCCAAACTGGAAATGCTACCAGCCGTGTATTTTCCTACTGATGCCAATCCATTCGCCTGTCCAGCACACACATTCATATGCACTAGAGTTCGTTATTTCATTTTTTCAAGCTTAGGTAGGGGCATAAATAACAAGCAGGAAAAAAACTTTCATATAACTAGTAAGACATTAGATAGCTATAGTAAAATAACAATATTCAAGTCTCGCATTCGAAATATCAAAACATTCTCAAACACATGCTAAACGTAAATTGCATGAGATGCTGGAAAAGTTAGTTATTTTAGTAGTTAGTGAGCGGAGAGCTTACCTTAGCACGTTTCAATAATTCTTCTTGGCCAGCTTTTACATTTTCTTTTTTTCCACCCCAGGCTTTCAACGTAGAGGCCTAATAGAAAAATTTAACACACAGTTTAAAAACAAATTATGGCTTTTTTCAATGCTTTAGTGAGTTCGACGGTGGCTTAGTACCTGAAGAGCACGGCCATAGCTGAAAGTGAGAGCCCATGGTTTTTTGCCCTGGTAGGTATTCAAAGCATTCAAATGTACGGAAGCAGCTTCCTCAGTTTGGCCACCGGATAAAAATGTAATTCCTGGAGGCAAAAATTTTCCATTTTACAACTATTTTATTGCTAGTTACTTACTAAACTGATAATTTCACATACCAGGAACAGCAGCTGGAACAGTTCGTTGCAAAGCGGTAACAGTAGCTTTAGCGATTTCATCCGGAGTGTACTTTTTGGAGCAAGATTGTCCAGGAGTGACCATATTTGGTTTCAATAGAGTTCCCTCTAAAAATACGTGATGATCTTGTAAAGCCTTGTATGTAAATGCAAGAACGGTCTCTGTCACTTTTTGGGCACGGTCCAAGTCGTGTTCTCCATCAGGCAATACCTATTGAGTGACAAAATATCATATTTTCATACCTTTGCACAAAATTTGTCCTAAACAAGGCCTTCTAGTTCTAAGCATGGGATTTTTTATTTTCCTTACCTCGGGTTCAACAATCGGTACGAGTCCATTAGCTTGACAAATAGACGCATATCGGGCAAGGACATTGGCATTTTCCATCATGGCTTGATAACTTGGAGTATTGGTACCGATTTTAATGACACATCTCCACTTGGCAAATTGACACCCATCAGCTTTGTACTGAGCACATCGTTTGTCCAAATTGTCCAGTCCCTGAGTTGTACTCTCATTTTCGGAGCCAAACAAGTTGACGACTCCCATATCCACTTTGATTCCTGGGAGAATCCCTTTGTCTTGAATCAACTTGACAAATGGAGTTCCATCATCCGCCTTCTGGTACAAAGTTTCGTGGAACAGAATAACTCCAGAAATGTAGTCACTAATGGATTTATCAGTGGTAAAAAGTAATTGACGGTATTGGCGTCGAGCATCTTCAGTATTTTCAACACCAATATCAGCCAAACGTTTACCCATTGTGGAGACAGATTCATCGGCAGCCAAAATACCTTTTCCGGGTGTTACGATTTGGTTGGCAATTTTTTTCAACTCCTCTTGGAGTTCAACGCTTGGGTAATTGAAATAGGTAGTCATTTTGATGGATTTGGGATTTCAAATTCTGTAAAGTAGATTGCATATACGGAAAATTAGCTGGGCTGAATTATTAATAGCCTCCCAAGCAAGTTAGAGATAAGCTTAATAATGTGTAAAGCGGAAATGTGATAGGATGGGATCAAGATTGAATGAAACAGTAGACTCAAACTGCATGGAACGATTTTTTCATGCTTTTTTGTGACAGGTCTAAAATGTCATGTTGATAAGTGTAGTATTTTTTATCACTTACTTGTTGTAAGATAAGTTTCATTGGTTAATTTTTATGGCTTACCGAAAAAGCAAATGAGCAGTATTTAAATACACCATTTCATGCAAGATTTATCATGATGATAGTTTCATACACTAGAGTGATGAAAAACTTGTGGAATATTTCTATGATCACGAGGTTTCTTTACTACAGCTGTGTTCTGCCCTATAAACTGCTGGAGTCATGTGTTTACTGGAGGGTCTGGATATATGAGCAATGCAGCTGATGTTATAACTTTGGGTATATGACCTTGGAGCATGTTTAGTACTACTGACTGAACCGGTCGCGTAATTGAAATTGCACAGAAAAAATTGCATGCAGACAAAAACTGTGCATAAGAGAATAGATTTGAATAATTAACATTTTGGTTATATTATGACTGCCCATAACTGCCCATGTATTTACTACCAAATTAACATGAGAAATAATGTATGCCATGGGATATTAGAGAATTTGGGTCTGTCTTCAATTTTCATAGTTTCCTTTCAGTCCTATTACAATTATGTCATTACAGCAGCCATGGATATCTATTTGCACTCGTGTTTTACACTACGCCAAGTTCAAGGATGATTATTTATGTCATATGTGGCTCTTAACTCTGCCTGTACTGAAAATTATTGCATTCGTTATGCATGTGATCTATTATGGACTAAACAAATATCTTCCCTGGCTTATAATAGATGCCCCGAGTGAACTGCACATCGATACAGAAATACAATAAAACTACCAACAGCTCGTGACATTTTTCTACTCAAAAATGGAAAAGAAAATCATTTCAAATAGAATATTCTTCATTAACGAATACATAATACCTCTGTTTTTATGCATTAATTTTTGCCGGCGAAAACTATGCATTTTCTATTAAATATTTCCAGCCTACAATCTAACGATAAAGATTAAACTCACACTTTTATACTTACCGAAAGTGGTGAAGAATTTTGAGTTAGAAACTTGCTGGAAAAATTTTGACGTTGAAGGAAGATTATGGATGTGTGGATCAGATCCTCTCCGAAAATGGAATGAACGAGTTTTTGGAATCCACTGGATATGTGCATGCAATGCAAACATGACTTGAACCTATTGAAAGCATGCGTATTAGCTAGCATGCAGTTCAGTTAGTTAGTTAGTTCCATTTAGTACACATGTCCGTTCCTTCTACATACAACTTTACGTGTAGTGCAGATTGGCTCCGTTGACTATAGATAAACTCATGCAATGTTCAATGTTTATCCCATGGATTGGAATACAGCCGTTTTTGTACCATGTTTGAAAATTCTCGATTTGATAATTTTACCACTCACGAGTCGGTGACACTTTATAAGTCTTAAGGAGCACCGTTTTCCGAACGAGTAACTTAAAAGGAAATATGGCTTTAGAATGTTTTAGAATAAAAGTATTATTGAAGATGGATGATAAGTGCTTCAAATTACATCCCATGATTTGTTTTGCATTTACCAAAATAAAATTTCTTATCAAATTTTTAGAATTTTTCTTGTACTAGCAAAGTGTATCCAATGCGGCCGAGTTCGATTTCGGAAATGTCTTATAAGTCAACTTTAAATGCGTGAGTACGACTACGATTTACCAGTTCTGCTATGGTATATCGTATATAGAGATGATAGTACCGGGGGGTTTTCGGGAAACCGGTAGATCGGTAAAAGATTTGACCTCTAACCGGTAATTACCGGTAAATATCGGTAAATGGAAAATTTTAAATTCATGTGTAGAAAACGACGAAATTTTACATGGAACAACAAATCGATGTTTTATTTCAGAAATTAATGATATAAAAATAGTTGAGCAACTATTTTCTGAAAAATGAACGCAAAAAACAAAGAGAATCTAAAGTTTTATCCGACATTCGCGTTCTTATTTTGTTGCACAAATACCCAGCTGAAGAAAACGCACGCTCAGATTCGACGCTTGTTGGTGGAATAGACAACAGGCTATGATATGTTGCTGTGAGAAGGGATCC
>Ga0210040_10003871_pt1 | contig 19935 bp, 22 predicted proteins | sample CryGeyCG12114_NA_FD_185462 | JGI IMG/M metagenome (GOLD analysis project Ga0210040, IMG submission 185462) | Groundwater microbial communities from aquifer - Crystal Geyser CG19_WC_8/21/14_NA (SPAdes) (version 2) | ecosystem: Environmental > Aquatic > Deep subsurface > Groundwater | place: USA... | reverse complement strand
TACTTGGAGCTCCGCTCCGCTCCGCTCTAGTCCAAAAAAAATATTTGGAGCTCCGCTCCGCTCCGCTCCAGTCCAAAAAAAAATTTCGGAGCTCCGCTCCGCTCCGCTCCAGTCCAAAAAAAGTTTTCGGAGCTCCGCTCCGCTCCGCTCCAGTCCAAAATAATTTCTTGGAGCTCCGCTCCGCTCCGCTCCAAACGAAAAAAAAATGGCCCAGCTCCGCTCCGCTCCGTGCCCGGAGCGGAGCGGAGCGGAGCTAACTTACATCACTGGTTTTCAGTCACAAGATTCTCAATAATATTTTAATGAATAAGATCGAGTCCTGTGTCCTGTCTCCAGAATATGTAAACATTGAATAATATTTTTGAATGGTAAGTTCCCGCGACCGTATATTCGGTTGAAAACAGCCGTCCGCTGTCGGAGGGCACAGCCGTAGACATAGACTACGGTCTCGACGAAACCACCCGAACGGCAAGATTATTTCTAGTTGCTAGTTTTTTATCTTAATAATAATTTTTTTAGTAAGAGTCCACGGCCTCTAAGCGAATCGAATCCAACCCATCCGCGGACTTTTTATGATTCGGCATTTATAAGGAGTATTACTTTTTTTTGAAAGTTGATGATTGAATAATACATTTTTATTTTTTCCGCGTTATATCGATCTAAAAGCTTTATCTCAATCGAGGGGCAACAATCAAAGGCTGATCTTGAATTTTTTGCTGTCTGGCATTTCGAAAAGCTGCATCACAATCTTCTGGTTTTTCATACGTGATGGTAGCAATGACTCTTCTATCAAAATAATAATAATTGTAGCATACCGTTACATGGTATTTAGATGTAATTCGCATTTATATTGCATGCAAATCTTTATTCACCCTTTTTGAGTATCCATCGTAATTTTGCCCGTCGGAAAAATTCCTCGTAGCATTTGGGCTGTGACATTTCCCGGTAAATTCGTCACACACAATCTTATACGCAGAAAATGAAAATGTTTTATATTCATATCCAATATATTAGTGCTATGTTAACTCCTACTGAATGTTTTTTCGACTTAATTATACCGGTGGTTCGAATATAGATTTTGATCGTAATCTGACAACTTTGTCTTCGACGGAATAACATTAGGAGCCATCGGGTTCTCCGAGACTGAAAAATATTTACAAAGTTCATGAAATTTATAACAAAAAAAATCTCAATAAGTATAATAATAAAATGTTACCAGTGGATTCGGTTGAATCTACTGCCAAAAGAATTTTATCCCGTGACTCAAATTTAGTGACTTTTTTAGCCGCCATATTGGAAATTTTGACAAACAAAAAATAATCCGCACACCATGAATTTTTTCGTAAACCTAATCGTTAAAACAGCATTACACTAAACCTTAAATCATTGTTCATTCTCCGTCTAAACTGTGACAATTTCCGTAGTAACAAAAAAAGTCCACAATATTTTAGTCCACAAAAACGTGTTTATTAGGAAATACGAATTTTGAAGTCACTTCTTAGGTACTAAAACTACATATAACACAAAACAAACAAAACTGCGAGGCACAAAAACCCAAAAAATACACTTTTTGGCACGAGTTTACGAGTTTAAAACGAAAAAATAGTTAGTTGGTTACGAATCAATCCCGTTAGTTAATAAATCTAAATCTTTACGTTTACACCATGGCTGCATACATTAGATTGGTTACCGTAACTAACTAACTAACTACACATACAATGAATGCATTGATTATCGAAAATATTATTTTTCATATTTTTTTACATCCCCATATTGAAAAAAAATCAGCTCTCGTTCCCAGATGGAATGGAAAAATCAGAAAATGTTTCCTCAATTGTTGTGTGAGCAGCAACTAACGCGTGGTCCAGAATTCGGGTCACATGCTCATTTTGAGCTTGCGCAGCTCCTGCCAGTCGTTTACGCAGGCGAAGTACATCTTCTAGTGATTGTCTCAAACGTTCAGTGGCTGCTGCCGCCACTCCAACATTTACTGAAAACAATCATAATTAATTAAAGTAATCGTGTCAATCGTCGCAGCTAAAATACAGAGATAATAATTTTTAAATTCATTAACCAGAAGCAGCTTGAACTAAATATACTAGCTCCACTGAAAATTTAAGCATTGTATAATGCCTGGTAAGTTTTCAACATTAAAATCCATTAAAATCAACATCAAAATTTACATTGATTTAAATTAACCGCTCGATGGTTCCTAGTTTGGACACATTAAGCCAAAACGCCAGAATTTTTCATAATTAAATTAAAACGAAACAACAAACAGATTCCGGCACCGGTAGAGGAAAAAAACCGTCCAAAACGTGATTTTAAGATGATATTTTCTATCTGTGGACTGAACGGATTCTTTACATTCCGAGCAATGTTTATTCCAACTCTTTTTATCACTTACTTTCATCATTCGGGACCCCAGTGATGACAGCCAGATTATTGCTGCTGACTCCATTATTATTACTCCCAGTACTTCTTCGTGGTTGACTCTTGTGCCCTGTGGTATTCACGCTATGCACTTGTTGTGGGTCATTCACTTCAGGAGCTTGACCTTTGCTACGAACTCGCGGAGTTTCCCTTCGACGCATTGAATTCCCCGAAGAGCCATCCAACATATTCAAATTTTGGGCGCTACATGAAAGACTGGAGCGTGGCAGTTCAGTAGAAATCGTCGGAAGTGATTCTGACACAACATTTACACGAAAATTGTACATTGCTCCATTAAACCATGCATTCATAATTGCAAAGTTTATAATACACAACTTACCATGAGACTTGTGATGCATTCCCTGAGAACGATGCAACGAGTTAGGATCAAAATATCCAGACAGTGGCTCACCCTGAATACATGGAGAAAAGGGTATGTACTAATAAAGTCCCTTGACTTTGTTTGTGACAAAAATGCAGTAAAAATGCAGGTGCTCTATTACCTGATTAGCTGACAGCATAGAAATGGACGCACTGCGATGAATATTCCCATCATCATCGTCATCTAGATAATAAAAATCTTCAATAAAGGATAAATCAGTTCAAATCTCCGAATAAATATATGATGGGCAAATAAAAGTTAACTGAAACAAACATTATCGCTCAAATTTCGCGAACAAATGGCAGAATATGCAAACAACCAAACAATGCAGCTAGAAACACTCAACAATTTCTTGACTAAATATCACTTCACGCAACTTGCAGTTAACATTCCCCCAAAGTTAAAATTGTCTTTTTGGTTAGCTTACTAAAATCAAATACATACTATTTAGAAAATTGAACCTCATATTTGTAGTCCCAACAAAATAATAGGCCATTCAAACAAATCAATATTGCAAAATTGTACCGACTGCAAAAGTATTGACACAAAAAATGAGGAACAAACCACTAGATCGGAAATGTGTGTTTCCAACAAAATTTCGAAAACTTGATGAAAACTCATTTAGATCGGATAGGGAACATGCACGACGTAAATTGGTGTCCTCCCCAGCTTTATGGTCCCTCCGTTTCTCAGTTTCATCTTCACCACTCCATGTCGAGTCATCCTCCGAATCCTGAGCCCATTTTTGCTTCCACTTGGTTGCTACCAAAAACAAATTACACATGCAATCTCTAATCCTAAACAATCTAACCCTTTAACATACACATTTCTCATTTTCTGCACCATGCACTACATATATTATGACATTATGACGTTTACATTAGGGGCATTCCTCCTCACTCATTTCAAATTACAAAAGTAAAGCAAACAAGCCCAGTTAGTAAGTTATTGTTAGCATGCCAGTAGAATAGGAAAACAAACCGTGGTAGAGATAGCTAGAAGCAGTGGTAGCTGCAGGTGAGTAAAATCTTTTCCCACAACAATACGGTGCGAATTCCTTGTTCATCATGGTATGATGATAATGATGAGCATTGTGGTTGACATGTGTATGCAGGCCACATAAAAATGTGGGATACTGAGGAATCATTATCATAGGTTGAATATAGTCTAGTTAGCAGATACACATCATAGCAAGTAAGTAAGTTAGTTAGTATGTTTGTTAGTTAGTTAGCTAATTAGTTGTCGCATACAAGATACAAAATGTCGTGTTAAAAACTTACAATGACTTCGCAAGTCGCTGGTTGATTGACTTTTTGAAGGAGCTGTTTTCGGTCGATGACCAATCTGAAAAAATATAACATTTTGCTTCAGTTTAGGCACATGAATAATACATTTTTCCAAAAATTTCAATACAATACAAAATGAATGCTTGGAATCGAATTTCCATATAAATTACTTTCATGGAAATAAGTAGAATCAAGCAGATAAATGCTGAATGTTTGAAATGTTCAGAAAACTAGGCAAAGTGAATTTTTCAGTGTTGTTAGCCATTCCATTTTATTTACTAGCAATTTTTTCAAACGTTGAATATTCCATGCATTCATATTCAACATACACTTTGTAACTTTCGGCGTGTCTCCTCCAATCGCAGTTCAAGTTGCACTCGACTCTGGGATAATTCCTTATTTCTAGTCTTCAGTCCGGAAATCAACTCTGAATTCTTTTTACGCATAATTTCAAATGGTCCAGCTTCTTCCTTTTCCCCAAATTTTGATTCCACCGGAGATTCAGGAGCACTGGACATGCTTGGTGATTGTATTTCAGTACTGAGGGACGGAACCATTTGTGTTTTCCTTAAAGTCGGCTTAGGTGGTGGCAATGGCTACAAAGTTTAGCGATCCAATACTACTTAGATAGCATTAACAAGAATTTCCCCCCAACCAAACTGATAAACTCTTTGACTGATGCTCACTTACTAAATAAAATAATTCGAAATGTGAAGCTTACCTTAGAAGTCACTACAGGAAAAGGAGGGGGTGCTTGCGCCGAAGATTTCAAGGGAGGACCTTGTAAAATTTCTTGAAGACTTTGTTCAGATGGATGGAAACTTTTATCGTCTTCGGAAATAAAAAAAACATACATTAATATTGGGAAGCACTGAAAAGTTCTACAAAATGGATTCCAAAGCTCCGAAAAGTTTAGTTGACTATATTTTCAAGCATTGCAACGTTCCTTGTTCAAATTCAAAAGGTATCAAATAATGCTCACACTTCAAAGCAACCATCAAGTCAAAAACGCAAAAAACTATTTTTCAGACTCACCAATAGGGATCGGCACAGGAACCACCATATCTTCTTGGTCATGAAAACTGCGAATTTTTATTGAGTCTACTACTCGTTCACTCCATTTTCCTTGGGGTAAGGTGACCCCTTTGCCAGTAGTACCAGTAGCTTTTTTACTAACCCCCGAGGGTGTCACCCCTGTTAATTGCTTTTGCGCCCATGACGGTAATTTTCCCACACTGAATCTAAACAAAATATATTATGTAAAAATTTCGCAGTCCCCATCATCACTTTCTGAAAGTTTGAACATACTGAACTAACCGAATGCTTTCAGGATCAGGACTACTGGGGAGTTCCGAAATGGGTGACGCTGCATTCATATTCGCATTTGTATTTGATTTATTTCGTACTCGGGCGCCACGTTCCTTAAGTCGAGTTTCCATCGTAATGGTCACATCACGAGGAAGGCTCCAGAAGAACACACATCCATCTCCGCCCACAGTTATGAGGGAATTGTGATCTCCACTAAATGCTAAAGATGTGGTCAGCTCACTATGTCCCATCTGAAAAACGGTCAAGACCAATTGTAATCATAAAATTGATTGAAAATAGCAAATAATATAAAATTCTGCCCAAATTCTTATTTTTATTTACCACAGTGAATAAAAGACTTCCACTAGCAAATTCGAACAAATAGACACATTTGGTAGTACAAGCTGCGGCGACAAAAGCCCCACTTTCATCTAAAGTCACTTTGATGAAGCTGCCATCTTCAGCGGAAGATGTGGACTTGGTTCCCCCCGCCCGTGTCCGCAAACTGCGCACATGACGCCCGTTTGTCAATCCGTACACTCTTACAGATGCATCCTGACAAGCCACCAAAAGATGGCGACTCTCAATAGCCAAATCAAACAACGGTGTTTTGCTAACGATACAAGACGAATTTAATACTTCTAAACTATCTCCAGTATACTCTAGTTCCCTGAAAATAGTGGAATAAAGTATTCTGATTAGATTGTAGCAAAATACAAGATTTTAGAATATTAAGAACAGTACACTTTACCGTGTGATAATAGTTTTGTCTGCACTACAAGAATACAGCCGAAATATAGAATGTTGGTCTTCTTTTTGGGTTAGTTTCACACACGTGACAGACCCTTTGTGGTCTTGTAACGATAGTAGGCGACACAAGCTCTGAAAATAACAGAATCCATTGGGATTTTTGTAGAAAACGGTACAGAAAATCAAAACCAAATATACTATACATGTCATCTAACTAAAAAATAGATTTCCATCATCTTACTTGCGCCTCGATCAAATAAACAGCCAAAGAATGGTCCCTGGAGCCGGACACCAAAAATCTCTTGAAAACACAAATGGATAAAATCTCTTCTTTATGGGCCTTCACTTTGATCATACGACCAGTTCCGCCATTATTATTTGGTTCCCCAGATGGACTCGTAGAGTCCCCACTTGGTTCAAAACAAATCCTCAAGTTCCCTTGCCGGTCTCCACAGCCTATAAAATTCTCACCCAATCCAATTGATCTGACTCCATTGCCATGGGATATAAATAGCGGAGATTCAAGGTGTCGTAACGATATGTAATTGATTAACGTGCATTCCTACAAATAAAATCAAATGTTATAAATAACATGCCGTAGATGGACTTTATTATTGCAACTTGATAATAAAATAACCAAGTAAATGTAACTCACATTGGAATACAAATTTCCTCGCTTGTGTCCGAGCAGATCCCACAGTCGAATAGTGTCATCATTTGAACAAGTCGCAAAAACGGGCCATCTTTTTTTGCTAGCGCTCACATCCCAAATGCAACCGGAATGCCAAAGCCAAGAGCTAGATAGGCCGACCTATAGTTTTAAGTTCTCGAATTGTACTTTCAAATTCACAAATTGTGATAATATTAGGTAATGCATGCATCCATGCTATCCATACCCTTTTCACATTCTGAACATCCCATGCATACAATGAATGGTCGCCATAGACTGCAAAAACCTTCTTCCCCTCTGCAACACGTATAGCAGTAACATCCGGAAACCGTGCATCTTTCGGATGCTGAGATAATGCACTGACATCCGTAGCTGAAGAAATCTAAGCCCAATAATCATACATAGCTTACAAATCTTATCGAATTCAAAAGTGAAAAAATTCTAAAATGTCTTACCTGAACTCCTAAATGGTGAGGTAACGGTAAAGTGGTAACAAACTCCAATTTCAATTTACGAAAACAACGTATGATTCCGTCTCCACATCCAATGTATAAAAATTCCTCGTCCATGGTCAAACATCGTACTCGAGGACTCTATATGCCAAATGAAAACATATTAAATTCTGTTGTGCAAGAAACGACAAATGCCACAGTTTTTACAGTGACCTTCAACTGGACCCATTTGTCAAGAAATCTTCGATCGTCAAATTGACATAAAGTGGCGCTAGCGGATGAATTGACATTGGCTCCAGTGGTTCGGGAACTGTCTTCAAAATTAGCAACAGCGTAGGTAGATATGCCATCTGTGAGCACATCTCGGAAATCTGCGTTCGAATGCTCACTTCCTAAAATGGCTGGCCGTCCTACCAACAGTACTTCATTCTGCCAAAATCACAGATTCATCACTAACTAACTAACTACAGTGAATTTGCAGTCGATCATTATGCAAAACTAGCCCCCCTGTACAAGTCCTTGTCTGGTTCATTTAATTAAATCAAATCGCTAAATTATTTAATCATATTTACCATCATTTAATCCTCATAATTGATTCCAAATGATTCATGAAATATGCTGGCGAATAAGAGTTACTAACTAACTAACTAACTAACTAACTACATGCTGCATACTAATGAGAGCGTAATTTATTCATATACGCATGGGAAATGCAGGTTGGACAGACTCCATATTAGGGACGAGTGGAAAGCACACCCTGCCTGCACTGACACACCTATTCACCATGTTCTGAAAGCACACTCCTGTAGTTAGTTACATTAGTAAGTTAGTTAGTTAGTACGTGATTGAATAGAAACGCCCACACATAAAACTAACTAACTGAACAAATATCGTAAAACTAACTAAATGCAAATATCCTAAAGCTACTTCATTATCAGCCGTCAACTTTATGGTAGACTCTTGGAGTGAATCATATCATATTGGTATTTAGGATGTAATGTATATGATAGGAAGTGAAAAATGAATTTAACGCTCTACGCTGTTAAGGCATAGGAAATGACCAGAATAAAGGATAGGAATCAGCAATAATCCTCCCATGAAAACTAATACATTAGTTTTAGTTTCATAAATTAAATGCACATACAGGTGGAGCATAGAATGGGAAAAAATATATAATGCAAAACAAGAACAAGTTTGGAATGAGATTAATCAAGCAGATTGATTTCATCCCTCCCAGTTTAAAATATTTATAAAGAATCCTAAAAACGCAAAAAAAAACAAGATACAACTTACCCTGCCCATGTTGACAAACCAAAACTTCAAATGGCGGGTTCCACCGGTGACAAAAAACTTGCCAGACGGAGCAAAACTCACACAACTGACTTTACAGGCGACGGAAGAGGAAGCAAGTTTACGAGCTCCTTTGGTCCCACGATCCCCCAAAGTGGGGGTAGACGCATTAGAAATGGGTGTCGAAGACGTAGAGGCCACTCCGAATAAAGATTTGTAGTCCCACAGAGATACGACCCGATCTGAAGTGACGGTTACAAGCAGTCCTAAAGCTGGTGCTACCGACTGAAAAGTAAAACGTTAACTAATTAAGTCAAAAGTCAGTTAATTAATAAGTAAATTTGTTGGCAAGAATAACACGTTAAAAGCCCAACCACGCAGTCAGTTAGTACCAAGACTAAGTGAAGTATATTCTCGGATTTTCATAAAATTAAATTACAAACGCTACATGAAAAATATGGACCTACACAGCAAACGACAGCACTTCCTGGAGAACTAACACCCATCTGCAATTCCCGTAATTCCCCTGAATGCCAATTGTACACACGAAAAGAGTCCTCGGAACTAACGAAAAGTAGGTCCGTCTTCAAAGCCAAGCTTGTAATTGGTCTACGAGTGCCCACCACCAAATGGGAGACTACGGATCCACTTCCACTATCCAGGAGCACAATCGTATTCCTATATAACAACAATTAAAGGCAAAATTCAGTGAGAAATCATAATTGATAGTTAGTTGGTATGTGCTAGCTAACTATGGAATTCAAGCTTACCCCGCCGGGTAGGCAACAAGTCCCCCATCACTGTCTAATTGGGCATTGCTGGAAACTGATATGCCCAGAATCCGTTCCAATCGGATCTATGGAAAGAAAAATAAGTTATTTCGATGTTCCTTATTGTTGTTAAATTGTGAAATAAATACTACATTTTTTAATCATAGTGTTTAAATGTACCTTGTCATCCCCTTCTTCCATGTTAGAGAAGCCTAAATCACAATTTTTCAGTACTTTGAATTTGGCATCAGCATGCTAATAATCTGAGGAGTTTTGAGCAAAGTTTGGAATAAGCTTCTTTGGCACAAAGCTCAAGAATGATTGTCGAAATTTGGCACGAGAGTCAAATATGAGGTGAAGCAGTAGTCATTTTTCGGATTCCGATTTTGATTTAATTAATATATTTTAGCCTTTTTTGGTTATTTACTGTCAGTAAAACTTTCACTTGCATCATCATCAAATTCCTTTGAGCAAGTGTTTCTTATTATTTCAGGTGCAGTTGCAAAAATTTTGCGATACCGTTATCTTAAAAACATAAAACTTTCGCTAAATAATGAAATGAAACAAATAATTAATTAATTAATAAAACTAAGAAGTAAGAAGCGAAAATTTAAGGCTTCCGTTCTTCATCAAGTGTATATAAACAGAGATTCGAATTTGGTAGTACAAACATTTCAATGGGAATGAGAGTGCGTAGGAAAAAATTTAGTCTTATTTTGCTTTTTCTCCATATTCCATGCATTTTTGTTGCAAATTGAATCGAGCCTGAAATGATTTATGCTGCTTTAGCTATTCATGTTGGCAGAAATTTCAGAATACTTTGGGTTTTTCAATATTTTTAAACTTCCATATTTAATTGAAACTGGTTGCAATTGCTGAGTTTTGGAATGTCTTCGGCTGTGCGCTGTAGATCCATAGTGAACGCGCGAAAATTTTATTTTTAAAATTGAAAAATAGATAGATAGGAGGCTGGATGAACAGAAGAAGGATAGAAATCTAAAATAATAGTCATTTTCAGTTTTTCTGTCTTTGTTGTAGTATATAGTACTAAATTAATCATCGTTTTGTCTTTTGTCAAATATAAACTTTCGCAGTTCAATATATCTAACTTTTTGTTCCTAATATGGAGAATTCGTCCGAGAACCAAAAGGACTGTGAGGATACTGATTTTGAAAAACTTTTGACACCTTTCGAATACATTCGCTCTTTGCCAGGAAAACATATCCGTACCAAATTAGCAGTCGCGTTTAATTACTGGTTGAATGTGGAAAATTCTGTTTTGGAAAAAGTTTGTGAAATTTTGGATATCCTTCACAATGCTTCACTTTTGTAAGAGGAAGTCCACTTCCAAAATAAAAGTTATACATTTTCGAAACAAAAGCTAAATGATTGATCTTTGACTTACAGAATTGACGATATTCAAGACAGTAGTGAGCTCCGAAGGTATTTAAATTACAATCACATTAATATTCATATTATGCGCTATGATCTTTCCCCTCTCCCCGGTTTCTGGGGCCTGGAGACTCCATGTTTTACCAGTTTTTTCCATGCTCAACAGAGGGCAACCCGTTGCTCATTTGATTTTTGGAATCCCATTTACAATAAATTCTGCCAACTATGCATACTTCATCGCTCTCAAAAAAACGTTGGCACTAAACCATCCAAAGGTTGGTTAAATATACCTGCTACTTTATAGATAGTTAATACAGACGAAGACTGAGCTAAACTTGCAGTAAACCCTTTATGGGCCATGCTTTTCAGGCAGTTGAAATTTTCAATGAACAAATGCTGGAGCTACATGAAGGTCAAGGGATGGAAATATTTTGGCGAGATAATTTCACTTGTCCAAATCAGCAAAAATATGAGGAGACTGTCATTAAAAGTACGACCTTTAGTTTGATCATACGGCCAATGCATGTGTGTGATAAATGATCAATGCACAATGTTAATTGACTTTTTATTAAGCAAATATTTGGATATTTTAGAAACTGGTGGACTATTCATGTTGGGGATTCGCCTACTTCAACTATTCAGTGTGGAAAAGCAAGATTTCCGTCCTCTAGTTTCTAAGTTGGGACTTTTATTCCAAATTCGAGATGACTTACTTAATCTAACTGCACCACAGGTATATGCTGTGTTTTCAAAAGCAAACCATTATGCCCAACTATTGTTTGTTTGTTATTGTTAGTTAGTCATATGTTTTTTTTTTTCTTTATTTTTTAGTCAGAAATGGGAAAACCGTCTTGTGAGGATGTGACTGAAGGGAAATACAGTTTCCCGGTTGTCCATGCAATCTCCACACATCCAAATGATCGTCGGATTGACTCTATTTTGAAGCAGAGAACAAAAAACCCAGAACTGAAACTGTATCTAGTCTCTATACTACGGTCGTTTGGCTCAATGGATTACACTGTTGCGGCCATTTGCCGAATTCAGTCTGAAACTTATTCCCTTATTAGTGGACACGGGGACAATCCGCAGTTGCGATCTCTAGTCGGTGACCTTTGGCCTCCAAAACAGGCCGAACCCAGCAATGGACTTGGATAATTTCTTTTTTGCATTTGACACAACAGTTTTTACTTAATGCTTATATATAGTTTTTTCTTCTTCTCCTAAAATGATAGTCTGGAAATCCTGTCATCTGTTTTATACATATATAGGTTTATCTAATCTAATAAATGAACCAATTTTTTCTACATCTATACTTGCGCAGCGGGAGAGTGGAATAAAAGGCACTCATGCGTCAATGTGCTAATTTGTATTATAAAATGAAGTTAGAGCGTTAGCGTTGGTCAATAATTTTAAAAAAAAGTTTGTTTCATGTCTGAATTCATGAATTATATGCTAATTGCATCTACTTTCTAACTCATCGCATTTTTAAAAGCCAAAAACATTGTTATTCCATGAAAATCATGTAATTATATGTTTACTCTGGAGCCATTAGAGAATATAAATCATTTTAGAGTTCATCTCCCAGAATTTACTGCAAAACTAGAGCAAACAAAGTTTTGTGTTTGACACCTAGAACTGTTATTTATCATCAACATCGCAAGTGTTTTCAACATTATTCAGGAAAAAAGTATGCCTGCTTATAGTTCATTTCAGAGTAAAAAAAGTTGCCCCATGTTATTTGGCTATCCCCGATAAATGGTCGATTTATACAAAGTAAATCACTAAATCTGTAAAATGTTGTGGCAACAATAATTCATTGCTCATTTTCTTAGTTTAAAAAAATTATTTGAAAACATTATTTGTCTACATTTTGTTGACAACGAAACAACCAATGCCAAATAACCTACCGAAAAAAAAATTCCATTTTTTTCTGAAATGAACTATAGATTAATGGATGACAGAGAGAAATGCAGACGCCAATAATCCAATTCCACGAACGAAGAAGCATAATTATATGCTATATAAAACTCTGATCCTATGTCCGTTTACTAAATACAACTTTTAATATCTTCCAGTTTAATGTTAGTCCAGACATTATGATTACAAAAATATCATAAGTTGGAAAAATTTTTTTTTAAAGTCTACAAATATCAATTTCGTTTTTGCTATTCCAACAAATTCATTTCTTTTCTTAAAAAAATGGCTCCCAAATTGTGCTTAAAGCCATGCATTCTTATTGTTTTTGTGACATTTTTATCCGGAATCCAAGCTGAGGATTCTGCCAACAATTCATTACCATATCATCCATTTGCCCCAGATTTCGAATCTTGTATGAAGCATACATTTATAAACATTATGCACTGCCATTATATCTTCATTCCCTTCTGAAAATCAATTGACATATCATTTGTGAACTCCATCTTATAGATTCAGATGAGGATTTTGACCCATCGTTTTTAAGAAATGAAGTCCCTCCACCTGGTCAGTCCTCGTATAGTGGAATAGAAGGAGAACATTATCGTTGGAAAGATGGAGGATTCCATTGCCAAATGGATCCAAGATTCAGTAAGATTTATTATGAAGTACACCATTTGAGGTTCTGCATGCGTTCATTATATTATGTTAATTTTATGTTTATAGCTGAAGAGGAAAAGCGTTTAATCAACAACGTGTTGTACCGATATCACACTTTGTTATGCATTGACGTGTGGATTTGGCCATCAAATTGTCAACCTAATCGGGATTACGTTTTCATTAAGAAAGGGGCACCTGGTACGGGATGTTGGTCTCATGTAGGCAGGACTCGAATGGGCAAACAAGTATGGCTTGAGTAATTTTTACTACTCAACATTTTTGCGGGATAATATATGCGGACTTTTTCACTGATTGACCAAATAGGAGTTGAATTTGCAAGAAAATGGATGTATTCACTACAGCGTGATTTTGCATGAAGTGGGCCATGCACTAGGATTTCACCATGAGCATCAACGGGAGGATCGAGATCCTTATATTCGAATAAATTACGAGAACATTGAAGAAAGTGAGTTCTATATATGATCATTGTTTCAATTAGTGCGGAGGAAAATATGCCCTGAGGTTGATGGAATTGAAATCATGAACTTTATTCGATGAAACAGAAAATCGCGTATGGTTCAACAAACAGAGAGGAGTTCTTTACACTAAATACGACGTTAATAGCATCATGCATTACGATGCACGGGGATTTTCAAATGGAAGAGGGCCGACAATGACATCTTTGGTAAATTTTAAAGAAGAATAATATCTCTTTTTTAAAAGATAAATTGTGAACACTTTTTTAATTAACATATGCAGGAAGGAAAACAAGTTGGATCCGTCACAGGAAGGTTAACACAGTTGGACGAGGAAAAATTCAAGAAAATGTATGGATGCTAGCTTTTATAAGAAAACTGCAAGAAATTAAAATCCGTTATTGTCCTAATGTCTTCATAATCATATAATGCTATGAAAAGTTTAATTGTACACAAAAAACATTCAATAAACGCTATTAGAAAAAAATAGAAAAAATAGAAAAAAATAATATTAAAAATAAATTGGGGTGAGCAATAAAAAAAACGTGTGATTAAGTCATGAAATATCAAACTAACTGGATTTCAAAATCATGCAATAACACATTGACTCAAGAAATTCAATTTATTGAAAAGTAAAAAAGAATTGTGAGCAATGAAAAAAAATTCTGGAATGAATTTGATAAATGATTGCTATTAAGAAAGCATCATTTTCTACAGCAATCATGAATAAACTATACAGTTATAAAAGGAAAATATCAATGCTAACAAGAACATAGTCTGTGGTTAATATTAATAACATTGCAGCGGAAGTTAATGTAAAACCGCAGCTTGATTCGCTCACACAGAAAACAACGAAAACCTGCATAAGGTTCAAAAAGACCCCATAAGACACCGCAGTTAAATTTCTCATACTTGCTCTTAATGTATGAGCAGCAGGATTTTTTTCCAAACGGAAATAAATTGTCAAACAATGTATATTATTTTTCTAATACTTTGTGTTTTGCTTCGTGATTCCATAAATGCATACCGAATCGAAAATGTGAATGGAGCATTGGTACGTTCTTACGATTATTTCTTGCTTAAGATTTAAAAAACTATGCAAAATATATAAGGTACGCATGCAATCAAGCAATTCCATATAAACATAAAATTAAACTGTATCTATCCTATCACTATTCATCGTGGAATTTTAAATTTTCACCATCCATAACTTTGATTTGTTCATGTTTTTCTGATGCAATCATATTCTCATCACTCAAAAAAAGTGACAAATCCAGGCAGTCCACACTATGAGGCTGGAAATTATCCACGAAATTGTCTTACATATTATCTTTGCAGTCATTTTTGAACCGATTTGGTTACATTGACCAAGAAGACATTAATCATGGTCTACAAAAGAGCGACAAAACCCGGATGATCCACGACTTTCAGAAAATGAATAGTTTAAAGCCCACAGGGGAGATGGATACAGACACAGTTGTGATGATGAATGCACCCCGCTGTGGAAACACAGATATGACTTCTTTCCACCATTCCGGTAAGGTGTTTATACTCCCTTGTTCAACTTGCTAACTTATAGTTTGCATTAAAACAAATACTATAGGGAATCGGACCAAAAGATATGAATATCACAAATCCAGACCTGTGTGGAAGAAAAAGCGTCTAAGCTACAGAATAAACGAATTCTCTAGACAAATGAGCCATGAGCTCAGTCTAACGGATGTATCAGCTGCATTTGAAAAGGCATTTTCCATTTGGTCCTCCGTCACTAATTTGGAATTTCATCAGGATAAAAAAGAGGTTCATAAATCATGCTATAGCTATTAAAAAAATTGTCTTTCTCAAATGATGATCACATGAAACTTATTAGCCTAGGCTGACTTGGAGCTAAGTTTTACAACACGGGATCATTCCCAAGACATGTTCCCATTTGACGGGCCTGGGAAAACATTGGCGCATGCATTTCCACCTGGACGAGGTCTCGGAGGCGACATCCATTTTGAGGATGAAGAAATGTGGCGTGTCAACTCTCCTGTGGGAACAGATTTACTGTTTGTAGCTGTCCATGAAATCGGTCATGCATTGGGCCTAAGTCATAGCTCAGAAAAAGGCGCCGTTATGCAACCATTTTACCCAGGCTATCAACCAAATTTACAGTTGAACGAGGATGACATTTTAGGGATTCAGTCTTTGTATGGGACCAAGAATAGCTTGAATATGGAGACAACAACGACTACTACAACAAGTAAGTGTAAATGGTGATTTGTAAATATGTTATCAATTCAACTTTGTGTGTTAATTCTCACGGGATCTTGTTAGTGAAAACAACTACAACTGCCCAATCGGAGCCCATAAGAAATAGTTTTGTTTTTTCCAAAAAGATGGGCAATTTTGCTCAAAAAACAGGATTTTTTCGACCGGATTTGTGTGAAGATGCTAAAATTGACGCCATTACCACGATTTGGAATAGAGACATTTATGTTTTCAAAGGTGAGATATACGGTTCTGGAATTTAATGGCGAAATCAAAACTATACAGAAAGATGGATTTTGGTGATAACAGGATCCTACGTTTTTAAAATATGGAAATCGGGAACCGGTGTTCTCCCCGGATGGCCACATCATGTGGGATACATTTTTGAATCCGTGGAGCCAAATATCGACGCTGCATTTACTATGGCAAATGGAAAGACTTACATTTTTAAGGTGATGAGAATAATATTTATGCTTATTTCAGTATAGGCAAGTATAGGCACCCATGATTTTAGTCTTAAGGTTTGAAAAACGGCACACAGGGTTCAATATATTGGCGATTTACTCGTCTCAAATTGGATTTGCATTATCCAAAAAGCATTAAGAAAAATTTCCCAGGAATACCAAACAATGTAGATTCAGCTTTTTCCGTGCGGAGTGCCGTCTATTTTACAAAAGGTATATAGGTTATGTTTCCTTCCCGTACATTTGGCTACATGATAATTTTGTCTTCTTCAAAATCGAAATAAACATCAAGGTGACAAATACTGGAGATTTGACACAAAATCAAATCCACATGTGAATCCAGTCTATCCATTATCAATTGAAAATATGGGTTTGGGTGAAAATGATAGAATTGATGGGGCATTTCAAGCACCTCATGGACCTATCTACTTTTTCAGTGGTCAACACTGTTACCGTTTTGATAAATCCAAGTTTCAGGTAAAAAACAATAATTGCACACTTTGTTCGTTTACAGGTCCTTCAATGTGAATTTTGACATATTACAGGTAATTTCTTCTAGGATAAAATCTAGTAAAGTCATGTGGTTTGGGTGCAAGAATTCGAGTCAAATAAGACGAGAGTAAACGGTTTTTTTCGGGTTTAAATGTTGTAAAAACTGAAAATACTATTGATTGAATGTTTTTTTTCAAAATTGTATAATTTTTGCACGAAATAAAGTTTGAGCGGACTAACCGGACAAGACTACTATTGAGATTATAAAAGCATCATATTTAACGGTTTAAGATGCAAAATATTTATATAAATGCATCATTCATAGTTATTCATTGAGACTATATGATGGCTTAAGCGACCGACTATATGGTCTTGATCCTGCTTTTTCCCAACGATTAGGAGCAGGATATGAAACTTGAAACACAATAAAATTCTGTTTTGTAACAAATTATTAATTGATTTATGATTTCTCTTTTATTTGGCACAATACAAACCACAAAATAGTGGCTGAAATTTTCGCAATAGAGGAATAAAGCTGGAAACAATCGGGAACATTGTGAGAAATTGTGGCACCTGGACTATACTATTATTTCATTTTTAGGGATCTGTGATAAAACACGATAATTAGGTGAACTCATATGCAAAATCATCGCCCTGCCTTTTCTGACTAGCATATTGAGTATAAAAACGTATATGCCATCTCTGATTAATTAATTTTGATACTTTTAATCTAGATTAAATTTCATGGAAACAATAGCATTTTTTAGTTTATTTATGCAAAAATGGATTTCTGTTTATCAATATGGTTGGTATTACAAAAAAGCATAGCTAGTAGGTATGTTTAATTACTAGTTATTATAATTAATATCATGTGTTCTCCTATTGAATATGAATTGGACGACGACAATATATGCAAACTGTGTGAACGTCAAAGTTAAATTGCTATCTTTAAACAAGCAATTGCAAAACAGATATTAACGATGAGCTAACCATACAACAAGGTTAGAAAAGTGCCATTTTGTTGTTTCACATGTCAAATTGCCAGCTGTATATGCAAAGTCTAATTTCAATTGTGAAAAACAAATTAATTGTGGTTTCAAGCGTCCATATATAAAGTATAGAAACCTTGAGTTTTAATGTCAGTCAGACAGTGGTGAGTAAAATTTGAAAGAAATTTCAGTTTATAGACTAAAAAATAATTTCCCAGTCAGGTAGTTACTTTGAATCAACATGAGATTTCTTATCGTTGTTGCCCTCGCGGCGACTGCTATTGCCCAAATCAATGCGGTAAGATTTTAAGAGCCTATTGTCGGCAGAATGAAGAAAATTTTATACACCTTTTCTCCCATGGTGGTCTGGAAATAGGGAAATTATAAAAATTAAGCCATTCGCTACCGATTTCATTATATTCTGTGATATCGCTAACAACAATTAGGACTCCGGTGATGAATTCATCGCAGGGGGCACCAGAACTCGACAAGGAGGTGCACGTAAAGGTGGAATCGGAGGAATAGGAGGTGGTGCAGGAAATGGCATCGGAGGTGGTCAAGGAGGTAATGGTGGAGGTGCTGGAGCTGGAAACGGCATCGGAGGTGGTCCAGCAGGTGGTGCTGGAAATGGCATCGGAGGTGGTCAAGGAGGTGAAGGTGATGGTGCCAAAAATGACAATGATGAGGGTGAAATTGCTCCAGTCTCTGGTGGCAGAAATGATAATGCCAGAGGTAATGCAATAGCAAATTATTAAGCTTTTTTTAACTAAAAATGCAAAAAAAAATCGAGGCATGTAAATCAAGAACAAAAGTAAATAAAATATATTCCGAATTGCAATTCATGTTCATATGAACCTTTTTTGACGAAAATTTTCCAGGAGGTTCTAACAGTGTCACTGGTGGATCTGACAATGTAAATGATGAAGAATGCATTTGTGAAGATGATGAAGAGAATGGAGGATCCAGCAACGGCCAAGCCGGAGGTGGTAAAAATGATGGGGCTCTTTGCCAGGGATTTTTTGGCAAATTGAACTGCTACAAACATTGTAGGGACAAGGAACAAAGCATTTTCGGACGATGTGATGGTGAAACATGTACTTGTTTCAAATGGGTCAAAGAGAATGCTACTACTCAGAATCCAGTTGATGGAGTTGGCCAAAATGTTGGAGGTGGTAATCAAGGAGCTTCTAATTCTGTAGGAAGTAACAATGAAGGTAAGGGACCTAGGTCGAGAAAACCTTTTAAGATTATACTTGTGAAAACTCAAACCACACAGTCAGGGTACACTCATCATATCAAAGAAGGAAGAAAAACATTATGCTGGTTGGCAAAGATTAATTTCAATCGACTGAGTGAGAATACATGGGAAGCGCGCATCTATGCGTGTATAGCACATAACATAATACTGCATGCTAAGAATTCAGAGTATTCCGGGAGTTTCAAGTGCAGAATACATAAAATATTGGGGAAAACTCGTATTTCGAATTCAAAATTTCTCTGAGCTAGTTTATTTGCAATGGTCAAAACTAGGAGGTGAAGGCGATAACGGTGCAGGAGCAGGCAATGGCATCGATGGCGGTAATGGAGGTCAAGGAGGCGATGGAGGAGGTGGTGGCGTTGGCCCTGGAGCCGGTTCCGGTATCGGACAAGGCGGTGAAGGTGGTAATGGAGGTGGCATTGGTGGAGGACGAGGAGGTAGCATCGGAGGAGGACGAGGAGGTGGCATCGGAGGAGGACGAGGAGGCGGCATCGGAGGAGGACGAGGAGGTGGAATCGGTGGCGGTAATGGAAGCAATGGAGGCAACGGAGGTGGTGGTGGAATCGGAAATGGTGTTGGACAAAACGGTCAAGGTGGTAATGGAGGCGGCATTGGTGGAGGACGAGGAGGTGGTATCGGAGGAGGTAACGGAGGAGGACTTGGTGGTGGTAAAGGAGGAAACGGAGGCAACGGAGG
>Ga0210040_10003870_pt1 | contig 19944 bp, 16 predicted proteins | sample CryGeyCG12114_NA_FD_185462 | JGI IMG/M metagenome (GOLD analysis project Ga0210040, IMG submission 185462) | Groundwater microbial communities from aquifer - Crystal Geyser CG19_WC_8/21/14_NA (SPAdes) (version 2) | ecosystem: Environmental > Aquatic > Deep subsurface > Groundwater | place: USA... | reverse complement strand
TGAGCGTCATGCCCGCGACCAGCAGGGCGCCAGCGTCCTGGTTCCTCGACATCTCCACGCGCATGGCCTGCTGCGACATGTCCCGACCGGCGGCTGCGACCCCCGCCACGACCACGGCGACGTCGGCCTCCGAGTCCTGGGCCCCCAGGTCGGCGAGCAGCCGCTGCACCGCGGCCTGGTCGAGGTTGGCGCGCACGGATGCGTCCGGGCCGAAGAACTCGGCGTCAGGCACGAGGGTCCACCCCTGGGAGAGATCGGCGGGGCGGGTCCCGTCTCCGCTCCGGGAGAGCGTGACCAGCTGGTCCCCGTGGGCGCCGAGCACGCGGGCGAGCCCTGGCCGCAACGACTCGTCCAGGCCCTCCCGCTCACCCTCGACCACGTCCATCTGCGCACCGAGGGCGACGGCCTGGGCAGCTAGCTCAGCGCTGAGCCGGCCCTGCTCGGACGCGCCGCGGACGTCGCCGGCCGCCGCGGCGATCGCGTCGCCCAGGCCCTCGCCGCGCGAGTCCTCCAGCCGGCCGCGCATCAGCTCGAGGAGTCGCGCCTGCACGGGCACGTGCTGGCCGTCGATCGTCACGTCCGTGGTGCCGCCGGCGGTGAGGAAGTGCTGGGCGGCCTCGGGATTGCCCCCGAGGGCGTGCATGACGCTGGCGAGGACGTCGTGCGCCTCCTCGCCGCCGGGAGCGACGGCGCCCGCGTACGAGCCGCCGGCCCGGGCGTTCATCCGCCAGTGCGGATAGCCGTCCTGCGCACGGTCCGCCTCGTAGACGGCCTCCGAGACCTGGTCCAGGAAGGGCGTGCTGTACCGCCCGTGCCGGAGCAGCAGCCCTGCTGCTCCGGACGTCAGTGCGGGCATCTCTGAGAGCAGGAGGCGCTCCCACCGGTCGGCGTAGTCCGCGGGCATGGAGAACTCGCCCGTACCTCGTGTCGCCGTACCCACGGTCGTGCCGACGGCGCTGAGCACGCCCGCGTACCGCTCGTCGAGGGCCTCGAGGGCCTTCGGGTCGCCAGAGCCGTACATCGACTCCACCTGGCGTGCGGACGAGAAAGCGCCGACCAGCTCGACGAGCTGCTCCGGCGACGCGGCACCGGCGAAGCCCGCGGCGAAGGCGGGGTCGTCCTGCCGCGCCGCGATCGAGGCGATGAGCTCGGCCGACGCGTCGACGCCCTCCTCCAGGAGCTGCTGGGCCGCGGCGATCCCGGCCTGGCGGGACTCGGTCGCGAGGTCGTAGAACAGGTCGACCAGCGGCATCCGCCCGCCACCGCCGAGGGCGTTCGCGACGGTCTGGTCGGGGGCCACCGCGACGACCGCGGCCCCGACGCCGTCCGACGCCTGCGCCGCCTGCGCCTCCAGCCCGCGGACGAGCGCGGCGTACTCGGCGTCGAGCCCGGCGAGCGCGCCGTCGCGGGCGCCGGCGGCCTCGCTCACGCGCTGCTCGTGCGCGGAGTCGGCCTCCGTCTGCCACATCCGGCGCTGAGCGCCCGCGTCCGCGGGGATCTCCTGGTAGGCCGTCGACCGCTGGGCGGCCGACGTCCGCGCGGCGTCGTCGAAGAGGTCCAGGGCCGCCTGCCGACGCTGGTCGAGGTCGGGCAGGACGTTCGTCTCGGCGTCGACGGCAGCGGTGATGAAAGGACCGAGCGCCTCGGCGGCGGCCGTGAAGAGCGGTGCGAAGCCCCGCGTGTGACCCGCGAGGGCCGCCACCTCGGTCATGACGGCGGTCCTCGCAGCACCTCGCCACACCGGCATGGACCCGGGGGCGGAGTCGAGCTGGTCCGCCCGGGCCGTGAGGGCGGTGGCCAGTGCGCTCAAGCGCTCCTGGGCGGAGACGAGCGCAGCGGTGTCGACGTCGATCCGGTAGTGGGCGCTCACAGGACGATCGCCGTGCTCGCGTCCACGTCGACGCGCGTGACGTCGGCGTCCAGGAGCCCGATGTTGGCCGCCACCAGCCCCGCTGAGGTGGAGCACACGCTGAGGGCCTCCTGCCACCGCGCGAGGAAGGTCGAGACGCCCGGCGCCAGCTGACCCGCGAACTGGCCGGCCCCGGAGGTGGCGTCCTCGGTGGCGCCCGACAGCGGCTCCCCGGTGTTCCGGTACGCCGCCGCGAGGTCGTCGAAGGCGTCCCTGGCTGCGCTCATCTCGGCGCTGTCGACCGCGACCGTCTGGCTCCCCATGCCGATGTCTCCCCCTGGATCCGCAGCGCCGTCTCCCCGCGGCGCGACGCTAGTGCAGGAGGGGCTCCCGGGGGGAGGGGTGCCACGGGAAATCCACCTGCCTCGGTGCGAGTCCTCACCCGACCGGGCAGCGGGCCGCACCGGCCCGCGCAGCCGGCCCGGGCGCCGCCCCCGCGGGCGAGCGGGCCGGCTGCCCGTCGAGTGCCGGTGCCACCAGCCGGGGAGGAGGTGCGAACGGGGCAGAGCCGGCGGCAGCGAACGCCGCGACCACGGAGGCGCCCACCCAGGACGACGACGGTCGGCCGCCCCCTCGTCACAGCTCCTGCGGGTCGTCGGGGACCGGTGAGCGCTCGGCCCGCACGGCCGCGTCGAGGTCGTCGCTGGTCGCCGGAGCGGTTCTCGAAGCGGGTCAGGAGCGGGCTGACGTCAGCGGGGTCGAAGTCCGGGGGAGGCTCGCTCTCGCTCATCCGATCCACCCGGTGCGGGCGACAGGTCGATGGTCGAGGCGGCCCCGGCGTCAGCGGCCGAGAGGTCGACGGCGGTCGCGCCGATGTTCCCGGCGATCAGGCGCGAGGAGTCGGCGCAGGTGCGCACCACCTCCGTCCACGACAGCCAGAAGGCGGCCACACCGCCCTCGAGCTCCCCGGACAGCTCCCCAGCGCCGGCCAGGGCCGCGGTGCGGGCTGCGCCCAGCGGGTGGGCGGCGCCCTCGAAGGCGCCGGCGACCGCGTGGAACCGCGCCTGCGCCTCGTCCAGCACCGGGTACTCCGCGTGCAGCACCTCGTCACCGCTCATGGGCTGACCCCTTCCGCGCGGCGCCGTGCGCCGCCCCCTCGCGTGGCCCTCCGAAGACGCTAGCGGCTGGCTGCGCTCCGCCGGGAGACCTCGGCTCGTCCGGTGGCGCCCCCGGCGCGGCGGCACGCCGTCGAGCGCCCCGGACGACCTCGACCGGTTCTCGGTCCCGGGAAGGGCTCGCCGTGCCGGTGCCCTCCGGACGCAGCGGCCGGTGGTCGAGCAGGAGAGAGGTCGAAGGGCACCGCGTCGTGGGCCCGTCGCAGGTGCTCCACGGACAGCAGCGCCCACGGGGTGCCCGTGGGCCCTCGGTCAGCAGCTGATCCTCCAGACGGGCGAGTCCGGCGATGCCGGCGTGCCCAGCTGGCCGCGGAGGGCGGGGTCGCGAGCGCACACGTCGGTGGCCAGCTCGACCAGCACCGGGTGGACCGCCAGGTGGGTCGGCACGAAGGCGATCCGTCCCGGTGGACGCAGGTGCACGACCGTCGTCCTCCCGACGGTCAGACGGGCCACGTCCTCCCAGGCCGCGTGCCGGGTGCGGCCGTGGTCGAGCACGGTCAGCCCCACCGGACCGAGGTGCACGCCCCCGCGTCTGCGGTCAGGGGCACGGACGCCCGCACCACCACAGGACGAGGGCGCCGAGGAAGCCGTGCTCCACGGGGCGCGGACCGGGAAGGTCGACGCCGAGCCGTCAGCGGGGTCGCGGCTCAGGACCGGACCGGGGCGCCGGGCGTCCCGCCGTCGTCCCAGCACGACGGCGCGATCGGGTGCCGCCCCGCCCGCGGTCGGGGCGCGCTCGCCCCACCTGGCTAGCCTGCGCGCAGCCCTGGGAGGCGGGGCGGCGGGGGACGGAGGTGCGGGCGTGCGCTGGAGCGTGACCGTGCGCGAGCGCGGCCGGGACGCCGACGTGCTGCTCGACGCCGACCCGGAGCAGTCGCTGGCCGACCTGCTGCCGCCGCTGCTGGCGCAGGTGCGGGGCGCGCAGGGCACCGGCACCCACCCGGCTTTCGCGGCGCGGACGCCGCTGTGGGTGGACGGCGTGCCGGCGCGACCCGCCGCCACCCTGCGCGAGGCGGGCGTGCGCCCGGGCAGCGTCGTCTCCCTCGACGCGCCGGACCGACCGGCGGCGCCGCCGACCGGGGTCGCGGAGCTGCGGGTCGTCGGCGGCCGCGGCGCGGGGCGCGTGCACCGCCTGTCGCTGGGCACGACGCTCGTGGGCTGCGGGGCGCCGGGCCTGTCGCTGCCGGACCTGCAGCTGCCCGCCGACGCACTGGCCGTCACGGCGACGCCGGACGGCGTCGTGCGGGTGCGCGAGTCGCCGGGGCTGGGGGCGACCCTGGCCGGCGAGCCGCTGGTGCCCCCGCCGCCCGAGGAGGACCCCGGTCCGCGCCGGGGCCGCCGACGTCGCCGGCGCCTCGCGGCCGCCGGGGCGGCCCCGCCGGACCCGCCCGAGGGGCGCGCCTGGCCGAGCGGGACCCATCTGCGGGCGGGGTCCACCGAGCTGCAGCTGGTGACGGGCGAGGACGCCGTCGAGGCGCCGTCCGACGCCAGGCCGGGCGAGGACCACCCCGGCCTGGACCTCGGGCGACCGCCGCGGCTGCTGCCGCCGGTGCGCGAGCGCGCCTTCACGCTGCCGCGGCCGCCGGGGGAGCGGGTCAAGCGGCCGCTGCCGTGGGTGATGGTGCTCGCGCCGGCGCTGATGGTCGTGCCGATGTACTTCGTCTTCCAGTCGCCGCGGGTGCTCGTCTTCGCCGTCCTGTCCCCGCTCATGGCGCTGGCGAACTGGGTCTCGGACCGCCGCGGCGCGCGCAAGCGCTACCTCGACGACGTGGCGCGGTTCGAGCGGGAGACCACCGAGGTCGAGGAGCGGGTCGCCGCCGCGCAGGCGCTCGAGGTGGTGGACCGCCGCCGCCGCAGCCCGGACCCCGCGCAGCTGCTGCTCACCGCGCTGGGCCCGGGTCGCCGCCTGTGGGAGCGGCGGCGCAGCGACCCGGACGCCCTCGTCCTGCGGCTCGGGCTGGCCGACGCCCCCGGCGACGTCGTCGTGCGCGAGCCGGGCTTCCTCGGCTCCGACGAGCCGCCGGCTCCCCGCCCCGTGCGGGCGGTCCCGGTGGAGCTCGACGTGCGGGCCGCCGGCGTCGTCGGCGTCGCGGGCGCCGACGGGCTCGCCGCGGCCGTCGGCCGCTGGCTCGTGGGCCAGGCCGCCGTCCTGCACAGCCCCCGCGACCTGTCCGTGGTCCTGCTCACCGGGGCGGACGGCCGGGAGGACTGGGAGTGGCTGCGCTGGCTCCCGCACGCCCGCGCCGGCTCGGGCGGGGAGCCCGCGGACGAGGGACCGGTGCTCGTCGGCGCCGGGGCGAGCGCGGTCGGCGCGCGCCTGGCCGAGCTCGCCCGGCTCGTCGAGGCCCGCTCCGCGGAGAAGCCGCGCCACGGGGCATGGACGCCGCCGGGGCCCGACGTGCTCGTCGTCCTCGACGGGGCGCGGCGACTGCGCGCCCTCCCCGGCGTCGTGGCGCTGCTGCGCGACGGCCCGGGCGTCGGCGTGCACGTCCTCGCCCTCGAGGAGGAGGTGCGGTACCTGCCGGAGGAGTGCGGGGCCGTCGTCGTGGTCCGCGAGGACTCCCTGTCGCTGTCTCGGCCGCGCGCCGACCCGGTGGACGGCGCGCTGCCCGACCTCGTCGACGACGGCTGGGCGCCCCGGGTGGCGCGGGCCCTGGCCCCGCTGCGCGACACGACGCCGGAGGCGGACGAGGGCGGCGTCCCGACCTCGGCCCGGCTGCTCGACTGCCTCGGCCTCGACCGGCCGGGGGAGCAGGACGTCCTCGCCTCCTGGCGAGCGGACGGGCGCACGACGCGCGCGGTCCTCGGCCTCGGCTACGACGGCGTCGCCGCCGTGGACCTGCGCCGCGACGGCCCGCACGCCCTCGTCGCGGGGACGACGGGCTCCGGCAAGTCCGAGCTGCTGCAGACGCTCGTGGCCTCCCTGGCGCTGGCCAACCGGCCGGACGCGCTGACGTTCGTGCTCGTCGACTACAAGGGCGGGTCGGCGTTCGCGGCCTGCGCCCGGCTGCCCCACGTCGTCGGCATGGTCACCGACCTCGACGAGCACCTGGTCTCGCGCGCGCTCGCCTCGCTGACGGCCGAGCTGCGCCGGCGCGAGCACCTGCTCGGGGCAGCCGGCGCCAAGGACCTCGAGGACTACTGGCGGCTCGCGGACCGCGACGCCTCGCTGGCGGCGGTGCCGCGGCTGGTCCTCGTCATCGACGAGTTCGCCAGCCTCGTCGCCGAGCTGCCCGACTTCGTCAAGGGACTGGTGTCGGTGGCCCAGCGCGGCCGCTCGCTGGGCATCCACCTCGTCCTGGCGACCCAGCGGCCCTCCGGCGTCGTGAGCAACGAGATCCGCGCCAACACGAACCTGCGCATCTGCCTGCGCGTCACCGACGAGGTCGAGAGCCGCGACGTCGTCGACGCCCCGGACGCGGCGCACATCCCCGCCTCGACGCCCGGCCGCGCGTACGTGCGGACCGGCTCGTCGTCGCTGCTGCCGGTGCAGGCCGGCCGGGTCGGGGGCCGCCGCCCCGGGGCGGCCGGGCCGACGGGACCCCTCGAGCCGCTCGTGAGCCCGCTGCCCTGGGAGCTGCTCGGCGGTCCCCTGCCGCGGCGGCCCGCGCCGACCGGGCCGGTGGTCGAGGAGGAGGCGACCGACCTCGCCGACGTCGTCGCGGCCGTGGGCGCCGCGGCGCGGAGCCTGGGGTCCCCGCGCTCGCCGAGCCCGTGGCTGCCCGCCCTGCCGGAGGTGGTCGCCACGGACGCGCTGCGGGACGCCGGGGCGGGCGTCGCCGAGGACCGCGACGCGGAGGGCGCCGAGGAGACGCACCCCGAGCCGGTGTCCGTCGGCGCCGGCTGGGCGCTGGAGGACCACCCGAGCCGGCAGGCGCAGCGGGTGCGGCGCTTCGTGCTCGGCACCTCGGGCCACCTCTACGTCGTCGGCGGCGCGCGCACCGGACGGACCACGGCCCTGCGCACGCTGGTGGCGGGCCTGGCCGAGAGCACCGGGGCGGGCGACCTGCACGTGCACGCGATCGACTGCGGCAGCGGCGGGCTGCTGCCGCTGGCCGATCTGCCGCACGCGGGCGCCGTCGTCCAGCGCACGCAGACCGAGCGGGTCGAGCGGCTGCTGCGCCGCGTGACGAGCGAGGTCGCCCGCCGCCAGGAGCTGCTGGCCGCCGGGGGGTACGCCGACGTGCGCGAGCAGCGGGCCGCGGTCGACGCCGGGCGGGACGACGGGCCGCGCCTGCCGTACCTGCTGCTCGTGCTCGACCGCTGGGAGGGCTTCCTGCCCGTCCTCGGCGAGATGGACGGCGGCCGGCTCGCCGAGGAGGTCCAGCAGCTGCTGCGCGAGGGCGCGTCCGCGGGGCTGCACCTGCTCCTGGCCGGCGACCGGAGCCTGCTGTCGGGGCGGATGGGCGCGCTCGTCGAGCACAAGCTCGTGCTGCGGCTGCCCGACCGCTCGGACTACGTGCTGGCCGGCCTGCGCACCAGCCAGGTGCCCACCGCGCTGCCCGCCGGGCGCGGCCTGTGGACCGACTCGGCGGTGGAGGCGCAGGTCGCGGTGCTCCCGGGCGGCACGGACGGCGCGGACCAGGCCGAGGCGGTGCGGGCCCTCGCCCGTCGCCTGAGCGCTCGGGAGGCCGGCGTGCCGGCGTCCGCGCGCGCCCCCCGGCTCGAGCCGCTGCCGGCGCGGGTCGCGCTCGACGACGCGGTCGCCGGCGCCGGCGACCTGGAGCGGCGGCCCCCGCTGTGGGTCCCGCTCGGCGTCGGGGGCGACGACCTGGACCTGCTCGGCGTGGACCTGTCCTCCTCGCCGGTCGCGGTCGTCGCCGGCCCGCCGCGCTCGGGGCGCACCGCCGTCCTGCGGGCGGCCGCCGCCGTCGCCGCCCGTCGCGGCCTCGGCCTGCTCGCCGTCGCACCGCGGGGCGAGGGCGTGCTCGCCGCGGACGTGCGCGCCCTCGGCGGCGAGGCCCTGGCGGGCGGTGAGGTGGCCCTGGAGGCGCTCGTCGAGGCGCTGCGCGCCGTCCCCGCGCCGGGGCTGGTGCTCGTCGACGACGCCGAGGCGCTGCGCGAGGGCCCCCTCGCCCCCGCGCTCGCGGCGCTCGTCCGCCAGGCCCGCGACCGCTCGCTCGGCGTCCTCGTCGCCGGTGCGGCGGCCGAGCTGTCCACGGGGCTCAGCGGGTGGGTCGTGGAGGCGCGGCGCTCGCGCCAGGGGCTGCTGCTGTCGCCGACGACCCTCGTCGACGGCGACGCGGTGGGCGCGCGCCTGCAGCGCAGCCAGCTCGCGCCCCGCGTGCAGCCGGGCCGGGGGCTGCTGGCGGGCGGGGGTGCGCTGGTCCCCGTGCAGGTGCCGTGGGCCGAGCCCCTGGCCGCCGCGACGCCCCGCTGAGGCCAGACGCCCCGCTGAGGCCAGACGCCCCGCAGAGGCCAGGCGCCCCCTGAGGTCCGACGTCCCGCTGACGTCCCTGCGACCTCGTGCGGCGGACGGCTCCCGAGGACGACCCCGGACGCGCCGGGGCCCGCAGGAGCAGTGCTCCTGCGGGCCCCGGCACGGGTGCTGCGCGTGGATCAGAGGCGGACGGTGAACTGCTGGTCCACCGAGGCGAACGCCTCGGAGGTGGCGCCGAGGTAGCTGCCCATCGTCTCGAGCTCGGTGACCGTCGCGCGGGCCGCCGTCGTCCAGCGCTCGTGCGCCTCGCCGAAGCTCACCGACGCCGAGTCCGTGACGAACCCGCCGGAGACGAGCTCCTGGATCTGGCCCTGCAGGCGCGTCAGCACGCCCTCGAGCTCGTTCTTGGTCGCCGCCAGGTTGCTCGCCTGCGCCGCGAGCGCCTCGTGCTCGACATGCACTCCACCAGCCATGGTGCCCCCTCTTCGTGATGGTCCCGCGCGCCGGCCGGCGCCGGTGCTCGCCGCCACCGTAGGGGCGCTGCGCCGAGCGGGGAAGGACCTGCGCGGTCCCACCACCCGGCTCAGCGGTCTGCTGGGTCGTCGGGTCCTCGGACGGGGGAATTCCCGCTGGGGTGGTGCTGTCACGCCCCTCACCCGCAGTAGCCTCCTGCGCCGGGGCGAGCACCGACGGACCGACGAGCCGGCGGGGGGTCCACGAGGGGGGCAGATGGCGGTCAGCGCGCAGGACCGGCGGAGCGAGGCGCAGGACGCGCAGCGCGACCGCCAGCGGGCCCGCACGGCGCGCGGGGTGCGCAGCGCGCGCGCCACCGCCCCGGGGGAGCGCCTGCCGTCCCCGCCGCGCGAGCGGCGCCCGGCCCTGGCCGCCCTCGCCGTGCTGCTCGTCGTCGGCGGCGCCGCCGTCGCCGGGCTCGTGGCCCTGCGGGCCGACGACCGCTCCGCCGTGCTCGTGGCGGCGCGGGACATCGAGGTCGGCACCGAGATCACGGCCGCGGACCTCACCGAGCGCCAGGTCGCCGCGGAGGACGTCGACCTCGTCCCGGCAGCCGGCGCCGCCTCGCTCGTCGGCGCCTTCGCGGTGCAGCGGATCCCCCAGGGCCGGCTGCTGGACACCGCCATGCTCAACCGGCAGGACCCCTTCGGCAGCGGTGAGGCGGCGGTCGGCGTGCCCGTGCCGGCCCCGCGCGTGCCCGCCCAGGGCCTCGGCACCGGGGACGTCGTCCAGGTGGTGCGGGTCGTCGACGGCGAGGGCGAGGTCCTCGTCGAGCGCGCCACCGTCTCGGCCGTCAGCACGTCGGGCGAGGCCGATGCCGCCGCCACGACCACGTCGCCGGTCGCGACGGTGCTCGTGGACCCGTCGGACGCGCCCGACGTCGCGGCGGCGGCCGCCGCCGACCAGCTCGCGCTCGTCCTCGTCGAGCCGGCCGGCTGAGCGTGCTCGTCGCCGTCGCCAGCGCCAAGGGCTCGCCGGGGGCCACGGCCCTCGCCGTCGTCCTCGCCGCGCTGTGGCCGCGGGAGGTCGCGCTCGCGGACGTCGACCCCGCGGGCGGCGACCTGGCGCTGCGCTACCGGGCGCCGGACGGCTCGCCGCTGGAGGAGGACCGCGGCCTGCTCTCGCTGGGCGCGGCCGTCCGCCGGGGCGCCGACGTCAAGCTGTCCCCGCACCTGCAGCCGGTCTCCGGCGGCCTCGACGTCCTCGTCGGCGTCAGCGCGCCCGAGCAGGTGGCCGGCCTCGGGCCCGTGTGGGGCAGCGTCGCGAAGGCGCTGCGCCCGGGGGGCCAGGACGTCGTCGCCGACTGCGGCCGGGTGCTGCCGGGCGCGGCGCTGATGCCGGTGCTCGCGGGCGCGGACGCCGTCGTCCTCGTCGTGCGGCCCGACGTGGCGGGCGTCGCCCACCTGCGGGAGCGGCTCGCCGCCCTCGCGGAGCCCCTGCGGCTCGGCGAGCCGGGCGGTGTCCCGCTCGGCGTCGTCGTCCGGGCGGGGGAGCGGGAGCGCCGGGCCGCCGCCGACGTCGGCGCGCTGCTGGCCAGCGGTGGAGCGCCGGTGCCCGTCCTCGGCGTGCTCGCCGAGGACCCGCGCGGCGTCGTGGCCCTGGAGCAGCAGCGCCCGGGCGCCGGGCGCAGCTCCTTCGTGCGCTCGGCGCGGACCCTCCTGCCCGCCGTCACCGCCCTGGCCGAGCGCAGCCTCCCCGTGCCCGCCGCCGCGCGCGGCCGGTAGCCCCCGGCACCTCGTCCCGCCGACCGCTCGTCCCGCCGACCACCCACCGCCCACCGCACCCGAGGAGCCCTTCGTGGACCAGCTGCTCCTGCGCCGCCTGCGCGAGGAGACCGCCGACGTCCTCGCCCGTCAGCGCCGCGAGGACGCGGCCGCGGGCGTCGCGCCCATGACGGGGGAGGACGAGCGGCAGTTCGCGCGCGCCGTCATCGGGCGCGTCCTCGAGCAGCACGCGCGGGGCGAGCTCGCCGCGGGGCGCTCGCCGCTGTCCGCCACCGAGGACGAGGAGCTGGCCGCGGGGGTCCACGCGGCGCTGTTCGGCGTCGGGCGCCTGCAGCCGCTGCTGGACGACCCGATGGTCGAGAACATCGACATCAACGGCTGCGACCGGGTCTTCGTCGGGTACGCCGACGGCCGGGAGGAGGCGATGCCGCCGGTCGCCGACACCGACGACGAGCTGGTCGAGCTGGTCCAGCTGCTCGGCGCCTACTCCGGCCTCGCCTCCCGGCCCTTCGACTCGGCGAACCCGCAGCTGGACCTGCGGCTGCCCGACGGCAGCCGGCTCTCGGCCGTCATGGGGGTCTGCGCGCGGCCGTCGCTGTCCATCCGCCGGGCGCGGGTCACGCGCGTCAGCCTGGACTCGCTCGTCGACAACGGCTCGATGACCGCCGAGCTGGCGGCGTTCTGCTCGGCCGCTGTCGCCGCCCGGAAGAACCTCATGATCGCCGGGGCGACCAACGCGGGGAAGACGACCCTCCTGCGCGCCATGGCCAACGAGATCGCCCCGGAGGAGCGCCTCATCACCGTCGAGCGCGCCCTCGAGCTCGGCCTCGGCGACTACCCGGACCTGCACCCCAACGTCGTCGCCTTCGAGGAGCGCCTGCCCAACTCCGAGGGCGGCGGCTCGGTGACGATGGCCGAGCTGGTCCGGCGCAGCCTGCGCATGAACCCGAGCCGGGTCATCGTCGGCGAGGTCCTCGGCGACGAGATCGTCACGATGCTCAACGCGATGAGCCAGGGCAACGACGGGTCCCTGTCGACCATCCACGCCAACAGCTCGCTCGAGGTCTTCAACCGCATCTCGACGTACGCGATCCAGTCCCGGGAGCGGCTGCCCGCCGAGGCCACGGCGATGCTCGTGGCCGGGGCGATCGACTTCGTCGTCTTCGTCGAGCGCCGCAACGACTACGCCCGCGGCGGCACGCTGCGGCGCCGGGTGACGAGCGTCCGCGAGGTCAACGGCGTGGACGGGCGCGTCCTGTCGAGCGAGGTCTTCGCCGCGGGCCGCGAGGGCGTCGCCGTGCCGGCGGCGCCGATCTCGTGCGCGGACGAGCTCGCGGAGCACGGCTACCGCGTCGCGGCGGGCGTCCTGTGAGCACGACGACGGCGAGGGGCAGCGCTGCGGCGGGGGTGCTGGCGTGACGGGCGCCGTGGCGCCGTCGCTGCTGCTGGCGCTGCTCGGCGGGGCGGTGGCCGGCGGGGGGCTGCTGCTGCTGGTGCACGCGCTCGTGCCCTCGGTGCGCCCGCCGGCGGGCTCGCCCGGCACGTCCTCGCTCGCCGCCACCGGCCGGCGCCTGGCGGCCCTGGCGGGGCGGCGGGTCCCCGTCGCGGTGGTCGCGGGCCTGGTCGTCCTGGCCCTCACCCGGTGGCCGGTGGCGGCGATCGCCGCCGCGGGCCTCGGCCTCGTGGGCGGCTCCTTGTTCGGCGGCGCCCGGGAGGAGCGCCGCCAGATGGAGCGCCTCGAGGGGCTGGCCTCCTGGACGGAGTCGCTGCGCGACACCATCGCCGGCGCCGTCGGGCTGGAGCAGGCCATCCCGGCGACCGCCTACGCGGCGTCGGCCTCCATCGCGCCGCCGCTGCGCACCCTCGCGGACCGGCTGGCGATCCGCACGCCCCTGCCCCAGGCGCTGCTGCGCTTCGGCGACGAGCTGGACGACGCCACGGCCGACCTCGTCGTCGCCGCGCTCGTGCTCAACGCCCGCCTGCGGGGGCCGGGCCTGCGGCTCGTGCTCTCCTCGCTCGCGGCGTCGGTGCGCGAGGAGATCGACGCGCGCCGCCGGGTCGAGGCCGACCGCCGCAGCACCCGGCGCAGCGTGCTGATCATCATGGTCGTCACCATCGCCTTCGTCGGCGGGCTCGCCGTCTTCAACCGCTCCTACGTGGAGCCCTACTCGAGCGCGCTCGGCCAGCTGGTGCTCGCCGCGGTCGTCGGCCTCTTCGTCGCCGGCTTCTGGTGGATGCGCCGCCTGGCGGTGCACGTCTCGCCCGAGCGCCTGCTCACCGGACCGGCCGCCGAGCAGCTCGTGCGCAGGTCCCCGACCGGGGCGCCGTCGTGATCGGCGTCCTGCTCGGCGGCGCGGTGGCCGGCGCCGGGCTGCTCCTGCTCGTGCACGTGCTCGTCGGGCCGTCGGCGACGGGCGCGGCGTCCCTCGCCCGCCTGGACGCCGACCGCCGCCGGTCCCGCCGCACCAGCGCCATGGAGGCGGAGGAGGGCCGCACCGGCGAGCGCCGGCGAGTCCGCCGCGCCGGGGCGGTCCTGCGGGACGCGCTCGAGCGGCGGGGCGTGCGGCTGGGCCGCACCGGCGCGGACCTCGCCGTGACGGGCACGTCGGTCGAGACGCACCTGGCGACCAGCGCGCTCGCGGGGGTCCTCGGCTTCGTCCTGCCGCTGGTCCTGGGTGCCCTCGCCGCGCTCACCGGGAGCTCGTTCGGCGCCGCACCGCTGGTGCTCTCGCTGCTGCTGGCCGTCGGCGGGCTCGCGCTGCCGACGCTCGTGGTGAGGGCGCAGGCGGCCGAGCGGCGCCGGGCCTTCCGGCACGTCGTCGGGGCCTTCCTGGACCTCGTGGCCATGAGCCTGGCCGGTGGCCGCGGCGTGCCCGAGGCGCTGCAGACGGCGGCCGCCGTCAGCGACGCGCCGGCGATGGTGCGCATCCGCCGCGCGCTGGAGGACGCGCGCCTGCAGGGGGTGACGCCCTGGCACGCGCTCGGCCAGCTGGGCGCGGACGTCGGGGTCGAGGAGCTCGTCGACCTCGGCTCGGCGCTCGCGCTGGTCGCCGAGGACGGCGCGAAGGTCAAGGAGTCCCTCTCGGCGCGCGCGGAGTCCCTGCGCCGCAAGGAGATCGCCGAGCTCGAGGGCACCGCGCAGGAGCGCTCGCAGTCCATGGTCGTGGCCCAGCTGCTCCTGGCCGCCGGCTTCCTCCTCTTCCTTCTCTTCCCCGCGCTCGCCAGGATCGCCCTGTGACGCGCGACGCGCCCGCACCCGGACCACCCGACCGCACCGCACGACCGACCCGCACCGACGAGTCCCAGGGGGACCCATGGCACCGCTGACCGCCGTCCGCACCTTCCTGCTCATGCTCGGAGTGAGCCTGCAGACCCGCCTGCGCGAGGTCCTCGCCCCGCGCCTGGCCGTCCTGCGCGCCCAGCCGCAGCGCGGCGCGAGCGCCATCGAGTGGGTGCTCATCACCGCTGTCGTCGTGGTCATCGTCGGGATCGTCGCGGCCATCATCAGCCAGCTCATCGAGACCGAGGCGCGCCAGATCACCGTCGACATCCCGCGCTGATCGGAGGTCCCATGCCCTCCCACCCGCCCCGCCGCTGCGCGGGGGCGCCCCCGCGGCGCCCCGGCGCGCTGTGGCGCGTCCGGGCGCTCGCGCGCGGCCGGGGGCGGGACGGTGCCCGGGGGCGGGACGACCGGGGGGTGAGCTCGATCGAGCTCGTCGTCTACCTGCCGCTGCTGTTCGGGCTCCTGTTCGTCGGCGTGCAGGTCGGCCAGGTCATGCTCGGCAACCAGGCCGCGCTGGCCGCGGCCCGGGAGGCGGCACGCGTGGCCCGCGCGGGCGGCGGGGACCCCGCCGCCCTGTCGGCGGCCGCCGCGCGCGGGGAGGCCTACGCCGCCTCTATCGGCACGGGCGTCCTGCGCGGGGCCGACGTCCAGGTCGTCGCGCTCGACGGCGGGCTCACCGTGCGCGCCACCGTCACGGCCGAGGCGTACGCCCTCGTGCCGCAGCTCGGCGGCCGCATCACCCAGGTGGCCGAGGGGCCCGTGGAGGTGTTCCGCGGTGACACCTGACGGCGTCCGCGGAGCCCGCCGGTCCCGCCGCGCGGTCGCCCTCCGGCGGGCGGCCCGCGGCGACCGCGGGTCGATGTCGGCGGAGATCGTGCTGGTCGCCCCGCTCCTGGTCCTCCTGGTGCTCCTCGTGCTGGCGATGGGGCGGGTGGCGCTGCTGCAGGGGGACGTCGACGCCGCCGCCCGCGACGCCGCGCGCGCCGCCTCCGTGGAGCGCACGCCGGGCGCGGCGGGCGCCGCGGCGCAGACGGCCCTGGACGCCGTCGCGACGCCGGACTACGAGTGCGCCCCCGCGGCGCTGGGCGGGAGCTTCGTCGCCGGCGGCCAGGTCGAGGTCACCGTCCGGTGCACCGTGCCGATGAGCACGCTGACCGGCCTGGGCCTCGGCACCTCGATCACCCTCGACTCCACGGGCGCCGCGCCCCTCGAGACCTTCCGGAGGACCGGCTGATGGCCCGCTCCCGACCTGCACCGCGCGACCGCCACCCGCAGCCCTGGGCGGCCCGTGCGCGCCGGCTGCCCCAGGCGCTGGGAGCCCGGGCGTCCGACGTCCGGCGCACGGGGGAGCGCGGCGCGGCGACGACCTTCCTGGTCCTCGCCGCGCCCCTCCTGCTGCTGCTCGGCGGCCTCGTGCACGACGGTGGGCAGGCGATCAACGCCCGGGCGGCCGCGGCGGACGACGCCGAGCAGGCCGCCCGCTCGGGCGCCGACGCCGTGGACGTCGCGACCCTGCGGGCCACCGGTCAGGTGCTGCTCGACCCGGCCGCGGCCTCGACCGCCGCGGCCTCGTACTGCGCCCAGCGCGGCTACGGCGGCGGGGACTGCTCCGTCGCCGCCGGTCCCGACCTCGTCGTCGTGACGACGCGCGCGCGGGTCCCGTCCGCCGTCCTGTCGCTCGTCGGCGTGGACGGCTTCTCCGTCGAGGCCTCGGCGCAAGCCGGGCCCGCCGTCGGCATCACGACCGAGGGAGGCTGACCGCCGTGGCCCAGCAGTCGGGAGGAGCCACCGCTGCCGCCCGCCCGCGCGGCCGCGGCCCCGAGCGGTTCCAGCAGCTGCCCGCGCCGGCGGCGCGCTCGCCGCTCGCCGCAGCCGGTGCCCTGCTCGCCCTGCTCGCGCTGGTCGTCGGCGTCCCCGCGGGGCTGGTCGCGCTGGGCGCCGTCCCGTCGGTCCCGACCTCGCTGCCCTCGAGCGCCGACCTCCTGGGCGCCCTCGGCGTCGAGCAGCTGCTCGACGTCCTCGTCGCCGTCGTCTGGCTCGCCTGGCTGCAGTTCTGCCTCTGCGTGGCCGTCGAGGTGGTCTCCGCCCTGCGCGACGGGGGTCTGCCCCGCCCCGTCCCGCTGGCCGGGCCCAGCCAGCGGCTCGCGCGGATCCTCGTGGGCTCGCTGCTGCTCACCGGTGTCGTCGCGGGCCAGGCGTCGGCCGCCGTGCCCCTCGTGGCCGAGCAGCGGGCGGCCGCGGTGGCGACCCAGGACGTCTCCGCGACCGCCGGCCCCGCCGCGGGCGCCGCGGCCGGGGCGACCACCCAGGGGGCTCCGGCCGCCGAGGGCGCGCCGGCGGCGGCGCCGGCGGTGCCCCCCGAGCTCGCGGACCTCGTCGGCAAGCGCGTCTACACCGTCGTGCCGCCCGAGGGGCGCTACCACGACAACCTCTGGGACATCGCCGAGCGCGAGCTGGGCGACGGCCGCCGGTACGCCGAGATCTACGCGCTCAACGAGGGCCGCGTGCAGCCGGACGGCCGCGAGCTCGAGCTCGCCCGCCTGATCCAGCCCGGCTGGCAGCTCGCCATGCCCGAGGACGCCGTCGGCGTCGAGCGCCTCCTCGCGCCGGCCCCGGCCGAGCCGGCGGCACCCGCGACCGGCGGCGTCGCGGTCGACACCGGCGCCCCCGGCAGCACGGACCTCGACGGCAGCGGTGACGTCGCGGTCGACGCCGGTGACGAGGGCGCGGTGCAGCCGGCGCCGCAGGGGGCGCTGGGGCTGGGAGCCCTGGCCGCCGCCGGCCTCACGACGGCGCTGCTGCGCCGGCGTCGCAGCACCCCGGGCTCCGACCCCGGGGAGGAGGCCGCGGAGGCCGAGGCCCAGCTGCGCGTGGGGGCCGACCCCGCGCGCGAGGCGCTGCTGCTGCGCGCCCTGCGGTCCCTGGGCGCCCCCGGGTCTGCGGGCGCCTCCGGCGCCTCGAACCGTCCTGGCGCCTCCGGCGCCTCGAACCGTCCTGGCGCCTCCGGCGCCTACGCGGTGCTCGTGGCCGACGACGAGGTCGAGGTCCGCCTCGCCCCGCCGCGCCCGGACGCCCCCGCGCCCTGGACGGCGGCCGACGCCGGCGCCCGCTGGGTGGTGGCGGCCCCCGACCTCGCCGCCGCCGCGGACGCCGCAGCCGGCCCGGACGACGCGGACGCCCCCGCGGGCCCCTTCGCCGCGCTCGTCGGCCTCGGCCGCGACGTCGCGGGCCGCGACGTGCTCGTCGACCTGGCGGCGGCCGCCGGCCCGGTCGAGGTCACGGGGCCGGGGGCGCACGAGGTCGTCTCGGCGCTCGCGGCCGAGCTCGTGACCAGCCCGTGGGGGCAGGGGCTCGACGTCGCGCTGTGGCACCTGCCCGCAGCCCTCGCCGGGCTCGGTCCCCGGGCGGAGCTCGTCGAGGACGCCGGCGCCCTGCTCACCCCGCCCCCCGCGCCCGAGGTGCTCACCGGGCTCCGAGCGCCGTCGGCGGCCGGGCCGCGCCGCGCGCTCGTGCTCGGGGCCGCGCCGCCGGCGCCGGTCGCCGAGTCGCTGGCCGCGGGGAGCGCCACGGCCGTGCTCGTGGCGGGCGCCGCGCCGGGAGCCCGCTGGAGCCTGCGCCTCGACGACGCCGGGTCGCTCGTCGTCGACGCCCTCAGCCTGTCCGTGACGGCCAACCGGCTCGGCGAGTCGGGTCTCGCGCGGGTGGGCGAGCTGTTCCGCGCCCTCGACCCGGTCGACGGGGCCGGGAGCCGCTCCGGCGACGGGGACGACCGGCCCCCGGTGCCCCCCGGCCCGGCCGTCGACGACGCCGCGTGGGCCGCCGCGCGCGTGCGGGTCGGCGTGCTCGGGACGCTGCGGGTGGAGGCGCCCGGCGCCGTCGACCCGTCGCGGCGGGAGCTCGTCGAGGAGGTCGTCGCCCACGTCGCCCTGCACCCCGGCGGAGTGCACCCCACCGTCCTCGGCGGCGACGTCTGGCCGCAGGGGGCCGGCACCGCCGTGCGCACCGCCGTCGTGGACCGCGCCCGCGACGTCCTCGGCGCCGAGCCCGGGGGCACCTACCGCCTGGGCGAGGACGCCGACGGCCGCCTCGTGCTGGGCGCGGGCGCGGTCGTCGACCGCGACGTCCTCGGGCACCTGCTGCGCCGCAGCCGCTCGGCTCCCCCGGAGCAGGAGCGCGAGCTGCTGCGCCGGGCGCTGGGCCTCGTGCGCGGACCCCTGCTCGAGGGGCGCCCGCAGCGCCGCTACGGCTGGCTGCCCCGCACCGGCGCCGAGCGGACGACGGCCGCCCTCGTCGTCGACGCGGCGCTGCGGCTCGGGGCGCTCGAGGGCGGCGGGGGCGACCCCGACGGTGCGGCCGGCGCCGCGACGGCCGGCCTGCGGGCCGTGCCCGCCAGCCAGCCGCTGTGGCGGCTGCTGGTGTCCTCCCGCGCGGCCGCCGGCGCCGGGACGGAGGACGTCGAGCGCGCCCTGCGCGCCGCCCTGGCCGCCGCGGGGGACGTCCCGGACGGGGAGACGGAGGCGCTGCTCGCCGAGCTGGCGCCGGACGCCCGGACGGGCTGAGGCGGCGGGACCGGCGGCCGCCGCCCGTAGGGTCGCCACCATGGCCGCCGACCCGTCGTCCCCGTCCACCACCGCCCCCGGCGGGCGCACGACCCCGGGAGGCGGGACGGAGCCCTTCGACGCCGTCGACGTGATCCGCGCCAAGCGCGACGGCGGGGCGCTGTCGGACGCGCAGGTGGACTGGGTCGTCGACGCCTACACGCGCGAGGTCGTCGCCGAGGAGCAGATGTCGGCGCTCGCGATGGCGGTGCTGCTCAACGGCATGACGCGGGCGGAGACCGCGCGCTGGACGGCCGCCATGATCGCTTCGGGGGAGCGCCTGGACCTGTCCTCGGGGCTGTCGCGGCCGACGGCCGACAAGCACTCCACCGGGGGTGTGGGGGACAAGATCACGCTGCCCCTGGCGCCGCTGGTGGCGGCCTGCGGGGCGGCCGTGCCGCAGCTGTCCGGCCGCGGGCTGGGCCACACCGGCGGGACGCTCGACAAGCTGGAGTCGATCCCGGGGTGGCGGGCGAGCCTGTCGACCGACGAGGTCCGCCGCCAGCTCGAGGACGTGGGCGCGGTCGTCTGCGCCGCGGGGGCGGACCTGGCGCCGGCGGACAAGCGGCTGTACGCGCTGCGCGACGTCACGGGCACGGTCGAGTCGGTGCCGCTCATCGCCAGCTCGATCATGAGCAAGAAGATCGCCGAGGGCACGGACGCGCTCGTCCTCGACGTCAAGGTCGGCTCCGGTGCGTTCATGAAGGACCTGGCGACGGCGCGCGAGCTCGCCGAGACGATGGTCGCGCTCGGCACCGACGCCGGGGTGCGCACGGTCGCGCTGCTGACGGACATGTCCACCCCGCTGGGGCGCACGGCCGGCAACGCCCTCGAGGTGCGCGAGTCGCTCGAGGTGCTCGCCGGCGGCGGCCCTCGCGACGTCGTCGACCTCACGCTGGCCCTGGCCCGGGAGATGCTCGCCGCCGCCGGGGTGGACGGCGTCGACCCGGCTGACGCGCTCGCCGACGGCCGGGCGATGGACGTCTGGCGGCGCATGGTCGCGGCGCAGGGAGGCGACCCCTCCGCCGAGCTGCCGCGGGCGCGGCAGACCGACGTCGTGCTCGCGCCCGCCGACGGCGTCCTCGTGCGCCTCGACGCGCTCGCCGTCGGCGTCGCGGCCTGGCGCCTGGGGGCGGGGCGCGCCCGGCGCGAGGACCCGGTGCAGGCCGGGGCCGGGGTGGAGCTGCACGCGAAGCCGGGGGACGAGGTCCGCGCGGGCCAGCCGCTGATGACGCTGCACACCGACGCCCCCGAGCGCTTCGCCCGGGCCCGCGCGGCGCTCGAGGGCGCCGTCGACGTCGCGCCGGGGGGTGCGCCGGCCGACGTGCCGGACCTCGTGCTGGAGCGCATCGGCGGCTGATCGGGGCCCCGCGGGTCGCGCTGCGGCGGCGCGGCGCCCAGGGTGGGGCGTCGGCGGGCGCG
>Ga0210040_10003869_pt1 | contig 19946 bp, 12 predicted proteins | sample CryGeyCG12114_NA_FD_185462 | JGI IMG/M metagenome (GOLD analysis project Ga0210040, IMG submission 185462) | Groundwater microbial communities from aquifer - Crystal Geyser CG19_WC_8/21/14_NA (SPAdes) (version 2) | ecosystem: Environmental > Aquatic > Deep subsurface > Groundwater | place: USA... | reverse complement strand
CTTGATGTGTGTTGATGAAGGTTTTTAATCTACGATTTTTGCAGAAATACTAATTTGCATGTCTCTTTTAAAATAGGGTAGGCGAGATTGGCAACACTACAGCTTCTGCAACACCTTGGCTGAGCCCAATGCAGGTGTTAAAACAGGTGCATAACAAATAACGTTTACATAATATGACTATATGTATTATATATATCATTCTTTGGAATCGTCACTATGAACTATATTTGATAGTTCATTGCTATTTTATTTATTTTAGCCACATAAAATAATTCTACATGAAGAAAAAATCAAAGGCTATTTTAACTGCGAAAAATAATCTTTTCGTACAATCATTAAATGTAGAATGCTTGAGATTATGAATAGATTACTTCTTCAGTCTTCTTCTTAGGAGACTCTTTTGAAGTTTGGATTTAAAAATGTAAAAAATATAGCAAAACTGCATCCAAATTCAACGTAATTTTTATTAGTTACACAAACATCCCATATGCTCAACTGCAAATCCTAATTTAGCGCTTGAAATACGCAAAGAGTGCCATCATGATAATCATTAAGCTAATCTAAAGATGATAGTGTAGCTAACTGGTGCACTTGTACACACAAACTGCTAACATATCCTCATGGGTACACACATAGAGCACACATGGGACTCTACTAGTTTTGGCTATGTGCGAAGAGGGACAACAATGAAATCGGTGCCTTTTCCATACAACAGAGGAAATGCCTTTTGTCTCATGTAATCGGTTTAAACAATTTCCTTCCGGCCATATGTACACTCTTTTGTCCATCTTTTCACGCTCGAATTAATATGAGTATGGAACAGAGGAGAGGTGCGGATGAAAAAATAGATATCCCATGAACACGGGGTTGATGACTAACTAACCAAAAAAGCTTTTATAATGTATACATCCTTTTATATTGGATCCAATATGAGTGACTGACTCTATTTTAGTGACTTTCCATGTCGACGAGTATGTAGTATAACATTAATATTGCCGTGACTGCAACTCTCCAAATGCAATTAACTTTACAATAGCCGCACTAATCATTCACAAGTCTTGGTGGCACTTCACTTACTTTTGTATCATCATACATAGTCAGTAGATGTGTGCATTAGGAATTGTGAAGCGTATAATCCATATGGCAAGAGAATACTTCATTTTTATCAAGGTGTTGTTGTGGAGCCTTATATGACTTTTACCATTATGATTATGTGGGGAAAATTGGCTGGTGCCAGGGTGTGCTTTATGCCTATTCATGAAACCTTCTCCACTATAAGTGGTCTCAATAGACCAGATTAAAAGATTTTCTCATCACCTCACACACACATAGGACATAGTTTGCCTTTTTCCTTTATGTATGAGAGTCTTGTATTTTTATACATTTCCCTGCGGACAATAGAGCAGCACAATAGACGCCTATCCTCATTGCTACTCGAAAATTCAGCGGCTCTTATTCCTACCGGTCAACGTAACAAACACTTTTTTACCCCACATAAACTTTCATTCAAATAGCTCATGTCAGCTACTCCATATGCTACAATGGGTTCCATTAATTTTGTAGCATTAAACACATTTGTTTGCTCTTTCACACACCATCGGGTGATTGACTAGAGTTAGTTTTTATTTACTATTTGAGTCGTTAGTTTGTAAAACTATTTTTACATTGCTTACAGAATGTATGATAAATGTTGAGCAACGTTTCGACTGTTTTCAAAATTAATGAATAATTACTCTCCTGCTTTAAAAAAATTAACATGGGGAGTTATTCTGTGCTGGTATTAGACGAAAAACGGGAGCCCTTTTCTCGTTTAATGCGCTTTTCATGGATTCAATAGCTTCCTAACGTGGATAATACTGATGGCATATTTCTTCTTAGAGACAGGAACCCTTTTTCAATTCTTATTTCCTTCTCTTTGTACAACAAACTCTTTATTAAAGCTTGGGAAAGATTGTACCCATTTTTGTATAAAGTTTTGCCCAATTTCCTTCACAAACTGATTGACTGAAGCCATTATTGACAATGATATTATTATACTCTTGATTTGCAGTACATACGGGAATGAGCAATGTGTTTCACAAACTGGATACAAAAGAATGTGGATTTCTTGGAAAAAGTATTTCTACTTTCCCTGTAATCGTCATCGTTTTTCTCATTCAACAAAATATTAGTCCCATTCTCTTCTTTTTTTGTATACGCTCGCTAGGATAGAAAATTGTGTTTGTACTATGACCCGGAACACGCATGGAGCTTTATTCCAGAGAAACTTTTTTTTTCTTCTTTTCAATTTGCAAGTAAATCATGAAACCAGTTTTACTAAAGAATTTGGAGACGTACTCGAGTCACACCAAACTAGGCGCAAAAAACTGTACAATTACCAATAGATAGAAAGTAAAAGGGACTGATTAACATATGATAAAGTTGTCCAGAGCTACTAACTAAACTACAAGATAAAATCATACCGCACCCTCAAAGATAATGATGTCAGGATTAAAAAAAAAACATTTCAAATCAAGTCGGTGTTTGTTTTACTTGTACTAACAATCTTGACTCGGTATAAAAGAAATTCAACGCAGGTTGGACGGCACACGATCTGGAAAATATAAATAGAGAACGGAACGAATGAGCCGACAAGCACGATTTACTGCGTCCAGTCAAAAAATAAGGTGATGCCTTTTTCCTGTCATGATTTTCAAGATGACAAGATTAGTGTGGCAACTTACGACACCATAAGTGAGGCCTTCCTGTCTAAACTAGCTTCAGCTTTTATCTCAGATCCACGCAACAAACAAACTGACCAATTTAGGGTGTACACAGAAACTTGCCGACTGAAAAAGAATGTTGAACAAATATTGGAAACCATCATAAATTGTGTGCTACCTAATTGAATACAACAAGCGGACCACATCATATAGGTTCAAATGATTCAGTCAAAGTAACGGAAAATAATAAACTTGACTAACGAACACGATTCTATATAGAGAGAAGAAAATGACCCAATTGCATTATACAATGATTAAGTTAGTTACCATTACAATTTGAAGGCAGGACCTGAGTGATTTTGGGCCACGATTTTTGACTTTAGTACTCGTGACAAGAAATGAAAGAAAATTGCGTGCCAACTCGAATTCACATGATTAGTTCACGATAACTTTAACAAGATACATCAACCAGTAAATTCGTCGTAAATAGCAATGGTTATAAAGTTCAGCAAATTATGGTTATCTAACCTGCTTGCGTTTGCAGAGTAATTGGAATTGAATGAACACGTGATCTCTTCAGCTCAGCTAAGCTTTTATAACAAAAACGATTAATCTTTGAAATAGGCTTGACCGTTTTCTTAACTTTTCAATTTGCGTTCTCAATCTTTCTTTCTTGAAACACGAGATCGAAAGCGAAAACACTATCTAGTCGTGAAAGAGATCATTTTATGCCAATTGTATTATAAAACTACATGACGTTGTAAAGCTTCATGATACTAATTTTTTAAGTGCGTCAAATCATCGCATTAATTCCCCCAAATGCGGGAATCGATTAACTGGCTCCAGTATTCTTTTAGCAGAGCGTATGTTGTAGTACAACAGCAACTCTGGTTCGTTTTCTGTGCTTTTAGTACGGTTCATTGCTCACTCTCAATCTCTATTTTTTCCACTGCCCATCATCCGTGCTCGTAATTTGTTTAGATTCTAGACGTTCCTCATCATTAATTTGTAATAATGAATGCAGTCTGCTGATGCACGCAACTAGACATATACGTTGACCACAATAATAGACTGACTTCCTCATCATTTATGCACTAGAGTGACAACAATGATATGGAAGCATGCCCAAATATCATTACTTCAATACGCCACTGCTAGCTTACTATTACTCACTAAAACTAACTATATAGCTATGAAGCGAAGCAGCTCACTTAATATTTAGTTAGTTAGTTAGTTGGCGAGTAGGAGCACATAAGGAGTGATCTGTGATTATGAAAGCATATTGCGTAAAACCAATGTGAAGGGTGTGCGTAAGTTAGTTTGTGAATCAGATTGAATGCTCATGCTGTACACAGGGAAGCGGCTGCTCGCTCCGTGCTATAAAGTCGTCTGTGTGTGTGTATGGACAAACAAAAATGGATCTATTGGTAACACTGAACTCCTATAATTGTTCTTTTATCCGAATTTCCTGTCAACTCCACTTTTGGTGATGACAGACAGCTGCTTGAAAAGAACCATTAAATCCTCTCTTGTCATTTTATAATAACTTCCATCATCATGTCATTGTCCCGCAAATAAAAGACAACTAGGAAAACAAATGATTTTGACCCTATGTGCCATCGCATGCACATTACTGAAAGGATGATCCTGTATAGTCAACCATTTATTTGTCTATGTTTCCTTTCAGGATCTAAAGGCAGTAGTTAGTAATTAATTTGGATTTCACGACTACTACTATTGTCATCATATGGCAAAAACTAATTATCCATTTCCGTAGTGTCAACAACCAATCCAAATAAAATTAAAACTAAATTCCTCCTTTGTGTCCCAAAAACGCCCACATTGCTAGCTAACTAACAGACTGTCAGCTAAGCACTCATCAATTACTGGTCGGAAAAATCAAAAGCATCTTTATCCTCTAATCTCACACTTGAGAAACTCAGTAGAACAGAAAAAGGAACACTTACTTTATCATAGTCTACGTGGGCTAACTAATAGAAACGTGATACAAGATTAGATTAACAACTAACTAACTAACTAACTAACACTATACACACAAAGTTTCGACAATGTGACTAACTAATAGAGCCTCTTGCACCAAATAGAGTGAAATGAGACGACTACATAAATATCTGTGGGACAAAGAGATATATGTCCTTTTAAAAGAGAGACAACATGAGACACTACTAACTAACTAACTAGAGCCATATATACATTTGTGGTGTGCAGCCAATTACGAGATGGTCCATTGATGGCTATGGGAGGAGACTTTTTGGGGAGAAGGAGGGCCAGGGATGGCTCTTTGGTTGAGAACATCCAGTTGAGTGCACTCGTAGAAGCCGAGCCGACCTGGGCTGCTCCTTCTAGCATTTGTGAGTGGTGCGTACACGAGTTTGTCCAAAAACCGTTCATAAGTGGTTAATAGTGAGCGAAACGAAGTACTTACTTACAAACAAATAAGCATGATGATGATGATCATCATCATCACTTTATTGTAGCAGCAAGTTTATAAAGTAGTATAGTAGCAGGAGCATGCAGGAGTACCAGTTAGTTAGCTAGCTAGCTCAACTAACTAACTAACTAACTAATAATGTGTATACCGGTTTGGAACACACACAGGATTGCTCCTTTTTGAGTACATACGTGAGTCCGAAGCGATTCCACTTTAGTTCCTAAGTGGAGTCAATAACAGCAACAAGTATAGACATAACCGTGTTTCGTTGTGAGCCATTTGACCCGTTTTTTCACACATAGGGGCTACTTGATACTCGTTAGTTAGTTGTTTGTAAAGATTCCAAGTGTTCATTGTGTGGGAAAAGTGACATTCGTTTCGGTGAGTGCAATTTTTATGTGACATGTGAGAAAACCGCCGTGAAGATGATAGCACACTCATCATATTTCACTTGCTGAAAGTATTAGTATATCTACCAACTTTTTTAAATTCAAACTACATTTTTTGTGCAACGGGTTGATAAATAAGACGTTTGAGTGTACGGATGACAATTGTGGTATCAGATTCTTTCGTGTTGCGTTTCAAGAAAATTAGCGAGTCCTCAACCTCGTGTGATTAAGCGTGAGAATAATTTGAAGAAACGAATTTTTTTCGTCGGTTTACCAACCTCGTCCATAAGTTTTGGTCGTAGGCCACAACGGATTGATGACAGTTGTGAGTCACAGTGGTAGCTTGATAGTTGGTTAACAAATTGGATTTGAGAGATTCAGAAACTACAGATTGCTCAATCTAGTTTTATAAACACTGAATTTGTGAATATTTGTGGATGAAACTTGGACAATAGTTCAAAAACAGTTGACTTGAGATCATTATTGACTGTATTATGACAAGTAGTGATCAATCCATTTGTTTTGACTGCTACCTTCATTAGTGTACACTTTTTTGTGGGTGAATGCATGTCAAATATGACTGTGAATGCTATATCCCTGCCATCATCACAAGAGAAGGCTGTGGTCCCTATGGAAAAGTTTGACGGACCTCCACAGAGCATGAAAAGAGCCCGTTTCCTCATCAATGACATCCTGTCCAATAAGGATGAAGCCGACATGGGCGATCATCATGAGAGGCAGTTCTCACCTGCCAACCCTTCCGCCGAGCTCCCCAAAGACTTATCATTTCATAGGAGATCCACTTGTGGTGACTCCTCAGACTATGATGACTCCGAATCTATTAAAGGTATGGAAAAATCCGTTTTATTCCAGTCTGTTCATTATAGTTCGAAAATGGCTGAGCGGGGTATATAGGATAACAAATGGGAATTAATATTTTACAACCAAGGTTTGCATGCAAGGTAAATCACATGTTTAAGTCCATACATGATAGAAATAAAGCAAGTTTAAATGTTACATTAGCCTCAATCAGTGTCTATTTGATTGAGCTCATGGATAATTCAATTCCAAAGGCAGGGAATCAAATCAAGAGAAAGTCATTCAGTATAAGGAGCATTACACAGTAGTGCACAGAAAGAACACAAACAGATATTATGAATAAGTCAATGACAGCATTGCTTGCATTACTACATGCCGCATTAGGTGGGTTGCATGACAAACCAATATAGATTGGCTTTGATTTCGGTATTATTGATTGGAGAAGCCAACGTTTTGGGTAGAAAATTGTCAATTTGTTCAGCATTTGATGACACGCAAAGTTGTTAGCATTTTTAGACAAATGTAGTTGGGTATATGTTTAGCTAACAGAATGGTGCGGTAGTCAATCAAAGTCCTTTGTTTAATATTTTATGACCTCAGCGAACTAATGAATTACTTACTAACTAACTAGCTAACTGACTGACTGAGTCACATATAAAGTGCACATGTTATATATTATATACGTGATTTTATGAGTTGAGGATGGATCATTTATGAATTCATAAAAAGTCATTTGTGTGCATTGTCCTCATAAAATGGAGACGAGTAGATACAAATTGTGATTTTGGTTGTTTGTATGAAGGAGAAGGAATAATTGATGTAATTATGGAATAAATTCGTTATACAATAGTACATGCGACCATCATAATTTACCATGACGTGCAAGTTAGTATTAGCTATAAACTTGAGTAAACAGTGGATAAATTTCCCATTAGAACAGCAGCTCTTTTAGTTAGTTGGTGCAATCAAGTTGTTTTAATCAACGTTATTACTACAGGCATGCTTTTTCAAAAAAATTCCCATCCATTACGTTTCTTTTCCATTTTAAATTACTCTTAATGAAGAGAACGGTATCTGACTATCTTCCTTCGTTTATATCATTTGAGTAGTTAAATGTTTCGGTTTTTCTTTTTTTCAAACTTTCAAGGTTTACTTTACATGCCAAATCTTATTTATGGTTGGTTAGTAACTGACTAACTAAAAGAAGCCAACTCATTTCTTTTTTCTTCCAGTTCTCAACCACTTTTTATGAGACTGCTCGTTAAATCGTAATAGAACACTCACTCTATGTGTAGTACAAATAAAAATAGCTAATACAAGGAACTGTGTGTATACCCAAATTAGTCATAATAATATGGAATTATGATCACTAAAAGTTTCACATACATTATTTACAGTAGGAGCATCGCTGATAACCATTTTTATGTCTGTCGTTTGAAAATCAAAGGGCCGTCTTACTAATCGTAATGATATTATTGTAACAATAATTATTATATTATTGACAACCAATGCTGTGAGAAGTCAATCACGCCGTAACAAAAGCCCATATAGTCGGTCTCATTACCTCTTATAAATGAGAGCAATAAAAATTAGTTGATAACGAATCCTTCTGTTATTCAACCCTCACTATCACCGTGTGACTCTCAAAGTAAACCGAGAGTAGTGTATAGCAGTAGCAGTCAATCCTAAATGCATTATGTATGATGAGAACGATTGATTATCCCATGCACACTGAAAACTGCAATCCAGTTTAGTAACAAGTTAATAGCCAGTGTATTAGTTACTTACTAGCCAACATGATCATATACGCATTATGTAAATAAGTGCATATAAAAGTCGCAGCAATTCAAAAATAGCACAGGTTAAATGCCCGGGTCACCCTTTGTAGTCAACATGCCTAAATTGTTTATGTCTATGTTTTTTGTAGGAAGCAACAAAGACGATGACGAAGAGAGTAACAAAAGTGAATCCAGTGGTCACGTCTCCCATTCCCATTCTGGACTTTTGATCCCAGGGTCAAACAATCATTCAAGTTCCAAAAAGCAAAGAAAAGCTCGTACAGCTTTCACAGACCATCAGTTACAAACGCTAGAAAAATCTTTTGAACGCCAAAAATACCTTTCAGTGCAGGACAGGTAACTAACTAATAGACAAAAACAAATATTGTAGTTAGTTAAATATTTACCTAATGCTAGTATGTTGACTGGGAATTTTTCAGTTAGTTAGTTAATATTCATTGCAATCAACACTTTGTGATTATGTTTAGCTCATTATTATGGTTCAAGACAATAAGTATATGAGGAAATATTACACGCATAGTGAGAAATAAAGAAACGGATATGATATTATGTTCCACATGTTAATTGAAAAGTGTTGACAAGCGAGGTCAAAAGAAATAGATGTCATAAAACCACGTAATTACAAATCATTAAAACTAACAGTACAAGTAATGAAGGGAAAAAAGGGAACTCTATATGAACATTTATCGCAATTAAGAAACACACATTAGGCTGTGCAAGTAACACACATTAGTATTTATTGACTTGACGTGAGAATCTAAAGGATTAGCTAACGAACTAAACTAACTAACTAACTATCATAGCCAGTAGCTAGACTAAAGTACTTTTAATTACAGAACACTAATGTGCATGTTTTTTCCAAATTACCAGGATGGAACTGGCTGCAAAACTGAATTTAACTGACACTCAAGTAAAGACGTGGTATCAGAATCGGAGGTAAGCAAATATGAAAAAATTAGTTTTCAAACACGTACGCCTTCTTTATCTTTCCACTATCTTTTTCTATAAGTTGAGCTTAACGAGAATTTAATATAGCTTATTCTGGACAGGCCACTTGTAGCCATCATATTATGTTATACATTAATATTGCATGCGTGAAAAAATGAAGATGCTATATGGTGAATGTGCATGTTGACCAATATTAGATTAAAATATCAGTTGAGTGCATTACTATATGATTTGAACGTGAGACAAGTGTATACCTGCTCATTATAAGTTGTTATCAGACTGAACGAGTTAGTTACAATGCTTCTATTAATTAGTGGTTTCATTCCATTTTGTTTCCTCTTGGAGTATTGTATAGCTGGCTACTATGTATAATTTTGCATGAAGTAGATTTTGCATCGTACATGAATTTTTGGACACGTTATTTTATAATAGTATAGCACGTAGAATACGACTAAACTAACTAACTAACAAGTACTACTATATTCATTCGGTATGTCCTTGTAAAGCTTTCCATTCGCACGAACTTTCTCGCACCAAAAGAGCGAGAAAAAAAACACAACACATGAGCCACAATGGGAACAAGTTGCATGTCTTGCCTTAATTGTTTGCTTAATTAACCCATTACTTGTACTATGCTGCGGACGAATGGGCAGCAATCATAATGAACACCTTGTGGCTAATTAGTTCTTGTGGTGGATTCCTCGTGTTTAGAATTAAAGTAGTGAATAGCATGTCTTTTTTCACTTAATCCTGCTACCCATGACTCTAGAGGTGTATTTCCATTCTTCCCGACTTTTAAGCGTGCACTTTGATGCCGTAATAGTAAAGATACGCATTTAGAGTCTCTAATGACCATCATTGTTCTTCATGATCCATTATTAGCGAGACGGTATACAACTTTACTTACTATGTACTTACTATAGAAGACTCGCAAGATAAACTCAATGTAGTAAATAGTATTACAACAAAACCCGCTTTCCTTTGTTTCTTTGAGCTTTTGTCAACCTCACCTTAGTTGGTTAGTTAGAATCAAAGGATTACTTTTCCTTCCTGGTTTGGCTCATATAATTACCAAAGAAACTAACAAACCAATGAACGATTCCTCACAGAACCAAATGGAAACGACAGACTGCTGTGGGACTTGAACTACTCGCTGAAGCTGGAAATTACGCAGCTCTTCAACGTTTGTACTCGTCAGCTCCTAATCCGCCTCCGTTTTCACCGTGGGCTAGTTTTGATGCAGCCGCTCGGCAAGCTGCCAGCTCGTCTATACCTAAACCAATGCCATACAGGTTAGTTTTTTTTTGCTCATTTTGCATATTGCATAATATTATCATTTCAATTTCCTCAAACAAAAATCCAGTTTACGATCACATACTATTATACTTGATACAAAAATTCCTTTCAATATTCCAATAAGATACCGTATTAGATACTGTGTGTCATTCAAATTTTGTACTGCATAATAAAATTGTATTTTGTGCCTTTTACGGACCTGCAGATTATATCCTTCACCATTCCCATCTCCTGCAGTGGCAATGGCCGCAGCATTAGCAGCCCAGCAACCACTACTCCCTGCCTCCACATCCCTGCAGAATTTGTCCGCCTTTTATAATCATGGAGGAAGAGGAGAAAATCATCACCACCATCAGCAACAGCCAAGTAGTAGCAGTCCTACCAACAGTCATTCGCCAAATACTACAGAAGACCCAGACGACAACTAGTCCCTGAGGTTTCATCTAACTAACTAATTAACTAACTAATTATTCCATTTAGAATAACAATAATTCCGTACTAATTAACTACTGCTGTGCTGCATGTGCATATTATGTTGTCTCCCTGGGCCCATAGAGAAGGGATTGTCACTTTGCCTATGGTTTATCCTCCTCATTATTATGCGAATATTTGTGTACTGATCGAAACTGAAAGCATTTTGGACAATTCCTGAGAAATGAAATCGTCAATTCATTTACAACCCATGCGTTGATTCCCTTTTATCCTCCAACTAACTTTCATAGGTTATAGACTTGATGTGTACATCTCATTGTTATTATTATGTACTTATTTATATATGAACCAAAATAGGTGTAAGACAATGTAAATGGCTAACACTATTATTAATTAACAATACTAGGTAGAGTTAGAGAGAGTGATGGAGAAAAGTGTAGTTCGTGAAATTAGAGTATGGTTAGTAATAAAATTATTATTATTATTACGGCGCATGATTTGTTTGAAATGTTTTTGTCGGCTTGCTAACTATATACTATGTAGCCACTAACTAACAAACTAAAGCAAGGAACTAAATTACGTGCTAAAGTTTTAATTTGCCCTTTGTGTTGCTACATGTATGAAGTTTTGAGAATCTTCAATAGGGATGGTGGACAAGCAAACTTTGCCTAATTACTCACGTCCTGTCGGGAACCAATGAGTTTGTTTTGTTGTTATGTTTTGGAAATGTTATGAGCGGTACATATGTGAAGTGGATTTACTCCCTAATAAATGCAACACATTCCGTGGTTTCAATCAAGTTTTGGGAACAATTTGTGCATGGATTATTCACTGGTTTATTTGGTTAGCCAGCCGCATAATGTGACTTTGGATCATCCATTCTATACAGTCGAATCATGTTTCAAGTACGGGATCTCACCTTGCCCCATGAGAAACGTATCTCCATTATATATAACTTTTGTTCATTTTCTGAAACAGCACCAAACGAAAAAATAAGCATGACTTCACCCGTACAAAAACACGACTAATTACATTTTAATCTGAAAGTACAACTAATTATGAAAAACGGTTCCAACTTTTTTACCCACTTAATGGAACAAATTAGAGTCTATTAAGTAACCAGCCATTTTACTTGTAGTTAGTTAGTTAGTTGAACATGAAACAAAGAAGGCTTCTGTTTTCAACTTGACTTTTAGAAAAATGATGTCTACAGGAGAAAAACCATGTAGCTTATTTTTTTTTTGAGCTACCAGCCGATTATTGCTTACTACTACGACTACTACATGGGTCCTTGTTTCTCCTACCTGACTTTATTATTCATTATTATGATCACGGCAGCATTTATTAGTCATACTTTGCTCATCATTAATTACAGAACACCCCTGCTCGCTACCAAATGCTATTGTTCTTCCTCCATTTGACTAGTATCTCACAAATTGGAGTCGGCATATAGACATAAGGTATACAATATGTATTTGGTATGGAGTATACACAGTCTAAAGCTACAACATTGATGGATGGACGAGGATTATTATTATTACTATTATGATTACTATTATGTAGTGTGGCATCAAACTTTTAATATGTAACAACCGTGAATGAGAAATTATAAATTGAACTGGAAAGAAGTGAGGAAAAAAACAACTTTTTGTTCCTTTTGTGTTACTTCTTTGAACGGAATATCAACTGCTGTGCTCAAATGCTACATTTTATTAGACGAGTTTAACTAAACTTTACTTTTAGTTTGTTACTATCACCATTAATGGTTTTCTAGCAGAATCTTTAGTTTAGTATTCCTAAACTTTTTCTGAACTAGATTTTTTTAACAATTGATACTCTATACTCATTATTGTGTCCAATACAGTTCATTATAAAAGTTAGATTAAAACAATTATTACAGTAAACTGGTTTCTCTTAGTTAGAAAAAGAATGCAAAAGAAGCAGACTTTTACCATAAATTTACGGTAAGTTTATTATATAGTTAGTAAGTACGCATAAAAAGTTGCTTTTATTTTTATTATTACTCAAGTGGTTGCAACCTGCTTCCACTCACTTTCAAAAAGATCATTTTCTTGGAGAACCCCAACAAACTTGATTGACGGAACAGGACAAAAGAGGGACAAAATGATGATAAAGGAAAAACAAATGAGACGGTACACAAGAAAAAGTACTATGGTAGAAACTATTACAAGTGTGAATATCTGAGAAGGAAAGCCTCCTAAGGTGAAGTCAATTGCAAAGGTACAGTTAATGAAAGGACTCTGCAGGTACAAATGAAAACCAGTGACCATCGAAAAAAAATTGCTCCTATACACTATTATTTTGTTATGAATAAGATACTCACTGGAATGAGATAAGATATCCTAACTAACTAACTAACAATCAATTATTCAGAGCAATTTTTGGAAAAAAAGATTGTAATACTATTACTAATCCTACCTAATATGTTTTCTTGTATACAGCAAATAACTAATTGTTCTGACGAAAAGGTCTTTCTAACACATTTTTATCAATGAGGGTAAAAGTCAAATACATTATAGATACCAAGGTGTGAAGAAGATCTGTTTTAAAGTGGATTGCAGTTTAACTATACTAGATAGACGGACTTGGGCTTCATATTTTCATAAAGGTATATTAACGCGTTATTATTAAGAAGGGAATCTTTTGAAACAAACTAACTAACTAAGTACTCGTAACATTGACCATGGAATAGGCTATGACAGGCGTTCATTTGACGACTCCACGGTGAATAATAGAGGAGAAACATTGTTGGTAATTAGGCTGGCGGTTGGAGTTAGAGAGACTCAAGTTGAGTTAGAAAAAGGTATATAACATAAAGGAAAGAGTATGAGTGTTCAATTTTTTGGTGTCCATTGTTTCGATGTGAGACAACACTGTTCAATACTTAAGATGTGTGGAAGAATGGAAATTTCTCACGCTTCAGATGCTCCATAATGGCCCCCCGGTGGTAACAAATGAATTGTCCGTGTCAAAGGCCAATTCGCTACTTACGAGAAGGCACGGAAGAAAAGAAGAAGCCTTTCGTATATGCTCTTAATTTCATGCTTCTTTATCTGTAATTGAACGTGGAGCACACAAAAAGAATATCTACCTGGGATTACATATTGTTCCTCGGTGTAAACGCACAGTGCTCTCTATTTTTCCACTAATAAGCAAAAAATTAAAAAATAAGAGTACAGACTCAAACTACTAATACTTGGTTTATCCTCTCATTGTGCACATGATGAGTAAAGTGAGCAACCTGTGAGTGAGTGAAGGGGATAAGGCAATTATGAGCGTTTTGTGTTAAACCAAATTTTCAATTCGTCTCGCGTGGACTACCAACGAATAATCAAAACCTTTTTCATACTCCGTGTTCTACTCTGTTGGAACAATAATGCTCCTCTCTCACATCAAATCAGGACCAAATAGTGTTGGATTCCGCTTTGGGCACTATTGCTACTAATATGCTACTTACTACTACTGCTCCTATTACTTTGACTAAAGGCATAAATAAAACTTTGTAACGAGTTGTGTGTATAATTCAACCTTTTTTTATTCTCAGTGTCTTCCTATTATTATGATTATGATGGTTCCATTTTTTCCTCACTTCACATTATTAGACTCTTTTTCTCATTTCATTGTCTACTTAATCGTGTATAGTTGCTCTGGAATGCAGAACAAGTGGCAGACTTGAAAAAACATTCTACACGACACTATTACCCACCAAAGTTAGTTAGTTTGTTACTTACTTGCTACACAGTTTCACTCTCTCAGAATTAAAAACACAACGACTTCCATATAGAAAAGCAGTAGTGGCCTCTAATAAGCGTGCAGACAGTCGATTATTTAGCCGACAGATGAATACCTGAGCCAACGAACCAACTGATATGATTCTCGCTGTGAAACAAGATGATAGTTGGCAATTATGAAAATCTGAACGTTCTGCTTCTCTCTCAAACCATTCAGTATCATCATGATGGTAATAATAATCCATAAGCATATGTATGCATGCATGCCTGTGGACAAAAAGAAACTTTTTTCAAATGGAACAATACTTTTCACTCGGTGAGACAGTCTATAAGACATACTGACTGACTACTGCATACAATGCGCAGAGCAGATGAGTTTTTTTTCTAACAGTAGACATCTTTTTCACCAATTCGGAGACTAGTGCATGCACACTCGCACATTAAGTTAGAACCTGCTTGTTCGCATGACTAAACATCATAAATGGGAGTGTTCAATATCCTAGGGCGAGAAAAGTGGCTTGCCCATCAAAAAGACTTCAAGTTCTGGTAACTAAATACCCGTACAGTATGAACTGAAAACAAAGGGAACGTAGGATGGAACACAAAGTAAATAATGTAATAAATGTGGACAAGTGTACACAATTTATGTGCATAAAGCAGTCTTGAAACAAAACTTAAACACATTGTGTACACACACTCAAGCAAAAGTTTGGGCCATGTCAGTCTAATGCGTCTGATTAACCTGCCGTGCTAATGAGTTGAGACAGAACATGATCATAATATCAAGAATATATGTGGCTCGCTCAACCAAGTAATGAAGAAGAATCATAATCATTAATTATGGAATGGCCTATGTTACTTTACTACTGGCGTGTAGACCACAACACGGAATGAAATGCACCAGCTTAGCTAACTAACTAACTAACTAACCAGCCCAAGACTTTGTAAATGTGAACCTAAGGGCAAGTGAAACAATTGGTCCATCAGTTCAGTTCTTTTCTGTGCAAATGAGGATTTATTCACGTAGTTTATTACCTGTACTACATGCACTCCTACAGTGCAGTTCTCACGATAGTTAACTTTTATATTCCATGCTCCAAGGTTTCATGATGTGAAAAATGCAGTAGTAATCAGTGTAATGCAATGGTTAATGGAGCAAATTAGTAGCCGCTAATTTATGTGACCTCTTCATAATTTAATGAGTCAACTGCAAATAACAAAAGAATTTCTAGAATTTTTTTGTGGTTTTGATGACACCAAAGTAATAATCTTGTGTTGATTAAAGATTGTTACTTGCTATCTATTGCCATCATTAATCTCCACTCGCATTTCCCTTTGGCATACAACTTCCTGCTACAATTATTATTCTAACACAGTAATTCACCAATAATGAGTTGAAAAAGATCTTATTAACAACAGTATTAGTTTTTGTGGGCAGGATGGTAGTAAGTAAGTAAGCAACTTAACTAACTAACTAATGCGCAAACAAAAAATTCAGATAATAACTACGTGAGAGGTGAGCAGATCCTCTAATTGCTCTTGATTGATCTATATGCTATATTATTTACGTTTTGTTCGTAATGCACACAACAACATTCAGCTGGTATCTATTATTATGCACTGTGCTCCCGTTTCAGTTAAAACATTCAACATACATAAATAGTGTACACAATCAACAAATAGGAGTTGGCTACAAGAACCAACAATTATGAGTACATTTCCCCTCAATTGTTGCCACAATAGTGTCTTACATGTACAATACATGAAGCATTGTGCAGTTGATAATGTAGATTTTGAGAAAAGGGGTGTAGTACACAATGTCAAGTGGCTCAAGCTAGTTACTTACACTCCAAAGCTCACGTCTAATGGACACGGATGGGTGTTAAATGATGGAGCAGAAAAATGTAGACGAGAAGGCTAATTTGGGCCGGAAATTCATTTTTATACTCCACTAATAGAGCGTCCCCTCCAAGGCTACGGCACAGGATCATCCACACTAATATTATATCATCATTAGTAACTAGTGAGACCTCTTTTTGTTATGCACATATTAGAATGGTACAACAAACTAACTGAACACAAATAGTAGCTGCTCGCTGCATTGACAGACTAACTTAACTTCCCTCCTGGAATGACGTTCCGACTCTGTTCAACAGTAATCACCATCATAAATGTATAAACGAATGTACTGCAGGTTATAATTCACTTTTACTTACACAGGAACAGGGGTAGATAAAAAAAATCAGTTTAGTAAGTTATTGCTTGCATTATTATTACACAGTTGACTTACTTTGTTGGTTCTCTTAGTTGAAAATATTTGTACAATCTTCTTGGTCTCACATTTTCATAAATGAAATGAATGACTCCAGGTCTTTCACACTTGGGTACACACAAGTTTGTTGCGTGTCTACATTTTAAATGCACGTTGAGCGTTTGTAAAGTGGTAATAATGGTTGCAATATTATCTCCAGATCACCATTTTGATACGATTATATTATCATTTGTACTATCAACAAGACAGTAGGCACGTTTTCATGAACCAAGCTTTTTCGGCCACAACTTATTGGTGGGTGAAATTAATTTGCTCACGAGTCCATGTCTTTTGCATGTTGACAATAAGCGTGGAGTTTCATTTTATAAACGAACCAGCATACATAAGTTTGTAATAGTGAATTCAAAGGGTGAACAACAGTTTGTAACCCGAAAATGTGTTTGTGGTTCTACTACAGGAATCATGAGAGAACCTACTCATTACCTGAACTTATCTTAATTCATTTTTTGTATCATTATCATTGTTCGCTTTGTTTAAGGACTTCAAGTTCTTGTTCTGGAGTCAGTTCGTTGTTAGTGAATAAAACAATACGCATCCTTCCCTTTTTTTACTACCTACCCTTTTCTATCATTAACAGCTATCAAAAGGTTCCCACATTAACTAACTCACTCACTCACTCCTCTCGAATCATACCACACATCATGCAGTAGTAGTCAGTGAGTACAACAGCAGGTCATTTTTACCAGAGGACCGAGTCATGTATAAATGTGTATGTGTGGTGTGTGTGTATCATATCAAGCATTGTAGTCAAGTCATTGAATTGTATATTTGAGAATTGTACTTAAATTGTTGTTGCCATGCACTGACTATTTCCCCCCTTTTCCTGTTCCTTCACTATGCATTTCCAGGGAAATTAATAGTTGCACACTAATGTCTAATAAATTGCTCTTATTATTACATTAGGTCGGGAGTTTGTGGCTACTTTACTTGCAAGCGTCATGCGGCGTACGCCTCTTGACACCCACGATGAGCCTTTCACAGCATCCCTCAAACTCATCCTGCTTTTTCTAAGAATGGCATTAATTTTTGTTTTTCATTTGTTTCGCCTTTCTGCAGTCGAGTGATGATATTGATTCCTTCGTTATGATGTTGGTAACAAATTAACTGACTATTTCAAACAGCTAGACTGAAAAGGGGAGGTGAGAGTACTATTTGTGTTGACTAATTTCGAAGAATGTAGTCTCAAGAAGCCACTTGAGACGCACAAATAGACGGAGAGGATTGACTTTTATTCGTTTGCTATCAAAGAAAGGATTTCTATAACCTCACTTGAACTGTTACATTGTTGTGGAGTGACAAAAGACCAAAAGGTGAAAAATTAATGAGTAGTTTTTTAGTGAATTAGAGAGCTTTTTTAACAAAGTACGAAAAAATGGAGGCATCCACCAAAAAGGTTACTTCTTTGTTACCTGGTTGATCACAGGTGAATGCCGGAATAATAATCACTGGTACTGCTTCAGAGAAGATACTCATAATGATGATACAAGTGTGAGTAAAAGTATTATTTGCCTACTCACTTGAAATGATAAAAGTTTTCCGCATGGAGCCACTTCAAAGCCATCATTATGATTATCATATTATGGTATACCACAGCAAGTGGACATAAAGAAGTAGTATACAGTATGTTGCAGATGGTAAAATATTTATCCGATTTTTAATCTTGTTTGGCATGTCTCAAAATTTCAAGATATCAATTTTAAATCAACCCGAAAAACTTTTGAGAATTTAAATAAACCTTTCAGGCAGGGAAAGGGCGCGTGTCAGCTAGCGAGATTATAAATTCACTTTTTGATAGTTTTAAAATACCGTGGACAAAACGTGATTTTGGTTTAACAATATGAATTTATTATGATATTAAATTAAGGAATAAATTGTGTTTTAAATTTCCTTACTTCCTTGCCCGATACGTTTTTTAAAGAACTTAATCCAAGTGATGCAATATGTAACATGTAACTATGCCACAATCTCCTATAATTTTTGCGACACTGTGAAATTGTACTCGAATGAAAAATTAATGCCACAAATGTCTAAAATGACTATTTTAAAAATTTTTAATAATTAATCAAAATTTTTTAGCTCTTTGTGAGTCAAAATGACAGACAGACAGACAGAGTGACGTACACTGGATCCTTAAAATGCAGTTTTGCTTCGCTCCACTACTTAATAAATGAAGTCGCTTTGTGTGAAATTCCAATTCACAAGTGGCTATCAGGGATGGACAGGCTGTGATCTCCAGCCAGACACAGTACACTGTATGATAATAATTATATAGTCAGTCATCCTAGAATGTAAGAAAGAAAGTAAGCATTTTTATGTACACAAGGCGGACTTGGATAGCAGTAGACAAACTTGAACATGAGCAACGTATAACGTATTAGAAGAAATAAGTGACCATTAGGTTGATGATCGTGTTTTTGGGTGGACCACTTTACTTACTTTCCATCCAATAATATGAGTACCTCTCACTTATGTATACATGTTTTCACTGGGCATTCATGTACGTAAGTCATTACCGGACTAATGAAGCATGACAGGCAAAGCTCGTAAAGAAAGAAAAAAGAAAATCAAGGATGAGAGCATTATACTATGGTTAACACGACCACACCAAAAAGATGAAAAAGACTGTGTGCATCCATATGCCAATATGATAAGTAGTAGAGGAGTATCTACAAGTAAACATGGGTCCATAATGATTACTATTCTTAGCTTTCGTAGATTTGAAAGCAGCTTTTACCAGCATCATAATAAGGGATCAAAAGGGTTGACCAATGGAAATGACGGGATCATCCTGTAGAGTTTAGTTATAAAATTGATGAGGGATGTGAAAGATCGTGCCGCCGTCAATATTTTAGAAGCTGTAGAAATGGTACGAGACGATTGATCATACATACTTTCCAAGAAAGTGGATGAGACTTTGTGGACTAAATATGACGTTTTTGAAAAATCTTATTGGACGGTTTTACATCTGATTTTAAGGATTTCCCCTAAAAACAAGAAAAACAAGATAACTAGTTAACGTACAGTT
>Ga0210040_10003867_pt1 | contig 19950 bp, 17 predicted proteins | sample CryGeyCG12114_NA_FD_185462 | JGI IMG/M metagenome (GOLD analysis project Ga0210040, IMG submission 185462) | Groundwater microbial communities from aquifer - Crystal Geyser CG19_WC_8/21/14_NA (SPAdes) (version 2) | ecosystem: Environmental > Aquatic > Deep subsurface > Groundwater | place: USA... | reverse complement strand
GCGGTGCGGAAAAAGCTAAAGCTAAGCCAGCGGCGGGCCGCGGAGGTATTGCAGGGAAGGGGTGTGCCCGTGCCAGTTGCTTGTATGAGCGGCGGCATAGGCAGCGGTATGTACAACCGGTTTAAAGGCAACGGAAGTTAAGCTGCCCTGGAAAGGCGCCCCGAACACATCCTCCACCGGGCAATGCTTGTGCTTCATGCCTACCTGCGCCTTCTTAGTGTCGGTGTGATCGGTATGAACGGTGTGCGTGTGCGGGTGCAGCTCCAGCAAAAGGGCATCCGGCACCATGGCTCTGCAGAAAAGCAGCAACAGGAAGAGGGCGGTATGTCTTAAGAAACGAGGCACTTGCTGTATAGGAACTGAGGCAAAGGTAAGATAAATTCCACACTGTTGCATTTAAAAGGAATAATGCCGCTGCTTTCGCCGCTTTGTGGATATCGTAGCTGTATAAACTGCCTTTGTGGGTAAATGTTTCGTCCTGTACACTACTTTTCTGACAACCTGTCACAGTAGCGGCAGCGGTGGCCTCTCTGGAACAGGATTTGAAAGCAGCTCTGCCAGGTACACCTGACTGCAATAGATTTTTTCAAAAAACATAAAGTACAAACATGGAAGAAAGAGGTAATATTTCGATTCACACCGAGAATATTTTCCCCATCATCAAGAAGTTCTTATACTCTGACCACGAGATTTTCCTGCGCGAGCTGGTGAGCAATGCGGTGGATGCCACGCAGAAAATGAAGCGCCTGGCATCGGTCGGGGAGTATAAGGGCGACCTGGGCGAGCTGAAGGTAAAAGTGGCGGTGGACAAAGAGGCCCGCACCATTACCATCTCCGACAACGGTATCGGTATGACGGCCGAGGAGATCAAGAAGTACATCAACCAGATCGCTTTTTCGGGTGCCGCTGAGTTTGTGGAGCGCTTCAAGGACTCCGGCGAGAAAGACCAGATCATCGGCCAGTTCGGTTTGGGCTTTTACTCTGCCTTTATGGTGGCCGATCGTGTAGAGATCATCACGAAATCGTTCCAGGAAGGCGCTGAGGCGGCCCACTGGACCTGCGACGGCAGCACGGAGTTTGCCATTATCTCGTCGCAAAAGGAAGACCGCGGCACGAACGTGATCCTGAACGTTGCCCCGGACTCGGACGAGTTTCTGGAGACGGAGCGTATCCGCACCATCCTCAACAAGTACTGCAAGTTCCTGCCGGTGCCGGTGGAGTTTGAGGGCGAGGTGATCAACAACCCGAACCCGATCTGGACAAAGCAGCCGTCTGACCTCACAGACGAGGACTACAAGAGCTTTTACAAGGAGCTGTACCCGTTCTCGGAGGCACCCCTGTTCTGGATTCACCTCAACGTGGACTATCCATTCAACCTGACGGGTATCCTGTACTTCCCGAAGATTAAGAATGAGTTTGAGCTGCAGCGCAACAAAATCCAGCTGTACTCCCGCCAGGTGTTTATCACCGACGAGGTGAAAGACGTGGTGCCGGAGTTCCTGATGCTGCTGCACGGTATCATCGACTCCCCGGACATCCCGCTGAACGTGAGCCGCTCGTTCCTGCAGGCCGACTCCAGCGTGAAGAAGATCAACACCTATATCACCAAAAAGGTAGCCGACAAACTGAACGAGAACTTCAAGAAAGACCGCACTGCTTTTGAAAGTATATGGGAGGATATTAACGTGTTCGTAAAATACGGCATGCTTTCTGATGATAAGTTCTATGAGAAAGCCAAAGACTTTGTGCTGCTGCAGAACACGGAAGGCAAGTACTACACCATAGAGGAATATAAGGCCCTGGTGCAGGCCAACCAGCAAAATAAGAACGACCAGCTGGTGCTCTTATATACCACCGATGCCGATAAGCAGCATGCTTTTGTGGAGGCCGCCCGCAGCCGCAGCTACGATGTGCTGAAGCTGGATTCCATGATCGACAGCCACTTTATCGGGTTGCTGGAGCAGAAGCTGGAGAAAGTGACGCTGAAGCGCGTGGACTCTGACACCATCGACAAGCTGATTGAGCGCGATGAGACAAAGGAAAGCGTGCTGAACGACAAGGAGAAGGAAGACCTGAAAGGGGTATATGAGCAGGCGATCAACAACAAGAACATGATCGTGGAGGTGGCGCCGCTCTCTCCGGACGATGCCCCGGTGGTGATCACAATGCCTGAGTTTATGCGCCGCATGAAGGATATGAGCAAGACCGGCGGAGGCGGCATGATGTTTATGGGCGATATGCCGGATACCTACAACGTGACCGTTAACGCCAACCACCCGCTGAACCAGCGCGTGCTGAACGCCGAAGGCGACAGCAAGTCGGCAGTGGCCCGCCAGGCATTTGATCTGGCGCTGCTGTCGCAGAACATGCTCTCCGGCGCGGCCCTCACCACCTTCGTGAAGCGCAGCTTCGAGCTCATGACAAAAGAATAATACCTAATACATTATACCAACAGTTTTAAGGCAGCGCCCACAGGGTGCTGCCTTTTTTGCTTTGGTGCTGACAGCTGATGAAACTAACCTGCCGCAGGCAAAGTTATAGGGGCAGTTTTCGTATTGGCGCCTATATGAAATATGCGCATCTTTACGTTTTGGTTGTTAATTGTTAGTTGCTGATTGGTAATTGTTAAATGGCTTCATTGTTGAATTGTTGAAAAACAATGCTGAACCAACCATTCGACAGTTAAGCTATTTAGCTGTGAGGTAATATAAAATCAATGATGCGTCATTCCCTTCTTCTGTTTTTTTCTGTGGTGGCGGGTACAGGCATGCTGCTGCTGGGCGGGTGCGGCCAGCCAAAATGGAACAGCGATTACCTCCTAGACCAGGCACGCCAGAAAGGAGTCACCAAAGCGGATGTGCTTGCTTCCGGAGACACCATCAACCCGGAGGTGGAGGAACGGAAAGCGCTGGCAAAGGAAGAGGTAGAAGGAGAGAAGAAGCGGAAGAAAAAGAAGTACAGCAAACGCTATTTCCTGGGGCAGAAGGTGAAACGCGGTTTCATCAAATCGGGCAAAGGCTCCCGGGAAACGCTGGAGACGTTCAGTTACCTGGAAGAGTACCAGGAACCCAATCCTTACGCCCCGCTGAAGTACCTGTACGACGTGAAGAAGCGCAAGCTGTACCGCACCAGCAACAAGGAGGCAGACCCTAACCGGTACAAGGTGCTGCACGGCCCTTATGTGAAGAGGATAGACGGGCAGACGGTGGAGGAGGGTTACTTTTATATAGGCACCAAGCACCTGCGCTGGGAGAAGTTCAGGCCCGACGAAGAAGGCACGCTGTTAGACAAGCACCACTACGACAAAGGCTTTGTGCGCGACGCGGTGGTGACTTATTACGGTGACACCAAAAAAATAAAGGAAGTGATTCCGTACGAGTACGGGGAGGCGCAGGGAACCTATTACCGTTTCTATGAGAACGGGCAGGTGCAATGGTCGGGGCAGTACGCCAAGGGCCGCAAAGTGGGCACCTGGATCAACTACTACGATTTCAGGGGCCGCCGCCACTACGAGTACCAATACCCCGAAACAGCCTATGACCAGCGCTTCGAGCCTTACCTGGTGAAGGAGTATGACCGGCACGGGGCGCTCATTTTTGAGAAAGACAAGCTCGACAAGCGCTCGCAGGCAAAGCGTTAGTGAAAAGCGTCTTCTATATGGTGCACAACTGGGGGCGAGGTGAGGGTAATGGAGACGATGTCGAACCGGATGTCGTGCGGCCAGGCGGTCTCTTCTATATAAGCCTCGGCAGCGCTTAACAGCAGCGCCTCCTTCTTAAAATTAACTGCCTCTTCGGGATATCCGTACCTATCAGTACCTCTGGTTTTAACTTCAACAAAAACCAGCAGGTTCTCTTTCTGTGCAATTATATCTACTTCTGCCCGCCTGTGCCTGTAGTTCTTCTGCACGATGGTATAGCCCTGTTGCTGCAGGTGAGCGGCTGCCAGGGCTTCGCCGGCCTGGCCGGTGCGGATGTGGGCGTTTTTTTGAGAAGCCATGAATTATCCGGTACTTTGCACCAGTCTGAGATGAAGATGTTCCATCATTAGAAGTTAAAGACGAATTATGAAGCAACTTGTTGAGGGCTTTGCGCAACAGCTGCGCGACGCCATGGACATTGGGGAAAAGGCCACGGTTACTTTCTCTGGCCCTAAATACAGTAATGTAGTGATTGCGGGCATGGGTGGCTCCGGCATTGGGGGCAACATTATCCAGTCTTACGTGGCCGATAAACTGGAGGTGCCCGTGCTGGTGAACAAAAGCTACCAGGTGCCGGCGTTCGTCGGGCTCGGAACGCTTTTCGTCGCCTCCTCTTTCTCCGGCAACACAGAAGAGACTATTACCGCCGTAAGAGCCGCCATGAACAGCGACGCCAGCGTTGGCTTTGTAACCTCTGGCGGCGAGCTGCTGCGCATTGCACAGGAAGAGAACATGCCGCATATCGTAATTCCGGGTGAGTCGAAGCAGCCGCGGGCATGCCTGGGCTACTCCGTGGTGGAGATGCTGTACCTGCTGCACTACGCCGGCTTGCTCGACGATACTTTTAAGACCGAGCTGCGGCAGGCCCTCAACCTGCTGGAGGAACAGGCTGGCATCATTAAAGTACAGGCAAGCGCGCTCGCCAATAATTTTCATACGAAGCTTCCTGTGCTGTACGTTAGCAGTGCGCTGGAGCCGGTGGCACTGCGTTTCCAGCAGCAGCTAAACGAAAACGCGAAGCAGCTGTGCCATGTAAACACTTTCCCGGAGATGAACCACAACGAGATTGTGGGGTGGCAGCACCCGGAAAGTCTATATAAGGAGCTGGCGGTTTTACTCATAAAATCAACCTACGATCATCCGCGGGTGAAGCTGCGCATGGAGCTGTCGAAGAAGGTATTCGAGAGCAAGGTGCAGGATGTGCTGGAACTGGAGTCGCAGGGGGCAACTTACCTGGAGCAGGCGCTCTACCTCATCCACCTCTTCGACTGGGTCTCCGTGTTTCTTGCAGAACTCAACAACGTGGATGCTAACGCCATTGACAACAGTGATTACCTGAAAGGCGAACTTTCAAAAAGATAACGTGGAGAAAAACACTGCGATAAAATTCGAGCACCTTGGCCTGATTGATTACAAGGAGGCGTGGGCGTACCAGGAGAAGGTCTTTAACAGCGTGCTGGAGCTGAAGGCGCAAAACCGCAAGGTTGGGGAGGAACAACAACAGGCAACGCCGAATTACCTGCTGTTCTGTTCGCACCCGCACGTGTACACGCTGGGCAAGAGTGGCCACGAGGAGCACCTGCTCCTCAGCGAGGAGGGGCTGAAGGCGAAAGGGGCTACCTATTATAAAATTAACCGCGGCGGCGATATTACCTACCACGGCCCCGGCCAGTTGGTGGGTTACCCGATCCTGGACCTGGAGAACTTCTTTACCGATATACACAAGTACCTGCGCTACCTCGAAGAAGCTGTTATCCTGGCGTTAGCGGAGTACGGCGTCACTGCCGGGCGCATACCGGGGCTTACGGGCGTTTGGCTGGACCATGAGGAGCAGCGCAACCCGCGCAAGATATGCGCCATGGGTGTGAAGTGCAGCCGCTGGGTCACCATGCACGGCTTTGCCTTCAACATCAACACCGACCTCGATTACTTCAACAACATCGTGCCCTGCGGCATTTCAGATAAGCAGGTCACGTCGCTGGCAAAAGAGCTGGGGCATGAGGTGCCACTGGCGGAAGTGGAGGAAAAACTACTAAAACACCTGGCTGCCTTGTTTGGCGCCAGCATTACCATCGCACTACATGAAGAAAGACATTGATTTTGGCGCAGTAGAGGGCGTCTCAGTAGCAGTGGCAACCTCTGCCGGTGATACGGGCGAGCCAATCTGGAATGTGTACCTGCTTAACAATAATACCTTTGCCATCGAAAATGTGCTGGTGGCCTCGAAAGGCTACGGCCATATAGACGGCAATGAGGTAAAGACCTCGGTGTTGCGGCACATGTTCGAGCGCGTAGAGGCAAAGAGCTTTGTGCAGGTAGAGCCCATCGACCCGGCGATCTTCCATATCAACAATGAATACTGGGTGAGCTACTACATCGACAGGAAGATATATGACAAAAAGTTCGTGTTCGTGCCGGATTCCATTCAGGAGGAAAACCTGATTGAGATAAGCATGCTGCAACTGCAGGGGGTGCTGCATTCTTAATCCTGCGAAACGGCAGCAGGCGCGTAAATTGTTAAAGCATAAATTATAGTATTTTTAACAGAAAATTGCGCGTATATTTGCCTGATAATTAGCCGTTGACAAAGGCGGCATGTGCTGTTGTTTAATACGTGAAAGAAGCAATGTCCCTTTCTTTGCTTCAGTTTAGAGCTTATGGATCAGAGAATTTTACCACTCCTGCTTGCCTTTAGTTGGGCGTTCCTTATCGCTATATTCGCTGTTCCATCTATCATCCGGGTAGCTCATCTTAAAAACATCCTCGATAAGCCGAATGTGCGTACCGTGCATGCGGAACTGACGCCCCGTTTAGGCGGCCTGGCTATGTTTGCCGGTTTTATGTCGGCGCTCACCATTTTCACCAATCTGGGCAACGGCGTGCAGCAACTGCTGGCAGGTTGCATTATATTGTTTTTTATTGGTCTGAAGGATGATCTCATATCAATTTCAGCCCTGAAGAAATTTGCTGTGCAGCTGCTGGCCACGGGTATCGTCATGTTTATGGCTGATATCCGCATCACGAGCTTTCAGGGTATTTTCGGGATTGGCGAGCTGCAGATAGGTATGAGCTACGGCTTCACGTTTTTAGTGATTGTAGGCATCACCAACGCTATCAACCTGATCGATGGACTGGATGGCCTGGCCGGAACCATCGTGCTTATCATCGCCGGCACCTTCGGCATCTACTTCTTTTTATATGGCGGTAGCGCTTATGGAAATTACGCGGCTGTAGCCATTTGCCTGATTGGCGGCATTCTGGGTTTTCTGCGGTATAATTTTCACAAAGCCACCATATTTATGGGCGACACCGGCTCTCTGCTCTGCGGCTTTATCGTGTCGGTGCTGGCGATACAGTTTATTGAAATGCGGGCCGAGGCGGCTTCTCCGGCAGTGGCCCTGGGCATCCTGTTTGTGCCGCTCTTCGATACCCTGCGGGTCTCATTCATCCGCATTATGAAAGGCAAGTCTCCTTTTATCCCGGACAAGAACCACATACACCACCGGCTGCTGGCAATGGGCTTTAATCAGATCAGCACCGTGCTGATACTCGCTATGATCAACATTCTGGTCATCATGTTTGTGGTAAGTTTCGGGGACTGGGATAACCTGGGTATCCTGATGGTTCTGCTCGGCTTTTCGGTGGTGTTAAGTATCGTGTTAGGAGTTTACAAATCGCGTAGTGCACAAAGCATGTCAAGGGCCAAAGCAAAGGCCTAACCTCCTTTTACTCCTGTATATCCTGCTGTGGCTTGGCGCAACGCAGGTGCGGGCCCAGGTGCTTCCCCTGGAGCAGCGGAACACGCTCACGGCCAACTGGATGGTGCGCGGGGAGGACGAGGCGCAACTGGTGCCCTATATAGCCGGAAGGCACACCGGCTACAATGCCCTGCACCAATGGCTGTCGGTGGCGCAGGGGCAGCCTTTTACCATTGGGTTTGCCGCACCCAAAGACCTCTGCCTCTTCCTCAACAACCAGCTCATCTTCAAGGCTGATTTCTCCGCCAACTACACGGTAGACCTTGCCCGGTACAGCAAAGGCATAGCCCCGGTGGAGGGCAAGTACCTGCTGACGGTATGGCACCCGGAGCAGCAGCCTAACATCAACTCCTTCCGAAATCAGCCGCATGCGCCTGAGCGCCTGCAGGAGACAAACCAGCGGCCATTCTCCATCCGGGTGCGCGAGTACGTCAATCAAAACGCCTTTATCCTGTTTATGCTGGTGATCGGCTTACTCTATGGGGCGCTACGCACAAGCTATCCGAATGACTTCAGAGGCCTGTTTAGGTTGAATTCCTTTATCCGCGCCAACGCCCTGGAAGACGGTGTGTTAGTGAAGCCCCTGCGCTCGCTGTCCAATTTGCTGTTCGTGCTGGCTTTCTCGCTCACGCTGGCCCTGCTGATCGCAGCGATCCACACCAACGTACAGCAAATTCAGCTGATGAACCAGCTTTTCCCTGTCTCAGAGGCTGATATCACCACAAAGATCCTGTTCTATACCCTGCTTATATTCGCGATCATCCTGCTGAAGTACATTTTCCTGAAGATCATGAGTTTTATCTTCGGGCTGGAGCAGGTGGTGAAGCTGCAGTATCGCGAGTTTATAAGATCAATGCTATTTCTGGGGATATTCCTGCCGCTCGTGATGCTGCTTTACCTGGGGCTGAATGCAGAGATTCCGGGTACGGTGCTGCTCATCTCTAACGTGGCCGTGTCAATGGTATTGATTGTCACGATTATGCGCGTGTTTTCAACCGTAAATAAAAAAGCGCCTGTACTAAATTTGCATTTATTTTCATACCTTTGCGCCACAGAAGTGATTCCGCTGGCAATTATGCTGAAGTTGATCGTTTTCAACTTTTAATTTCACTAATTGTCGACAGGGCGGGTATTGCAGCAGGAGAATATTTAACAACCGCATCAAGTGACTATGGCTGAAAGCAACGCAAAGGGCAGTGCGAACCCTGATAGGTACAAAGTTCCGATTAAGACAATTCTGGTGACGCAACCACAGCCTACTACCGATAACTCGCCGTATATATCCATTGCTGACAAGTACGACATCAAAGTCGACTTCCGGGCGTTTATTGAAGTAGAGCCGGTGCCTTTCAAGGAGTTCAGAAAAGACAAGGTGGATATTCTGGCGCACACGGCTATCATTTTTACCAGCCGCAACGCAGTGGACCACTTCTTCAGGATTTGCCAGGAAAGTAAGATCGAAATGCCCGCTGATATGAAGTACTTCTGTATTTCTGACCAGACAGCCTATTACCTGCAGAAGTACATCACGCTGCGCAAACGCAAGTTGTTTGTAGGTGAGAAAACAGCCAAAGATCTTTTTGAGGTGATCAAGAAGCATAAGAGCGAGAAGTACCTGTTCCCTTGCTCCAACATCCGCAAAGACGATATCCCGGAGTTCCTGACGGCCAACAAGATCAAGCACACAGAGGCGATCATCTACAAAACAGTGGCAGCCGACTTGTCTGACCTGGATGACGTAACATATGACTGCATTGCCTTCTTCAGCCCGTCGGGGATTAGTTCGCTGTTCATCAACTTCCCTGACTTCAGGCAGAACAACACCCGTATTGCTGCTTTTGGCCCTACAACTGCCAAAGCCGTGCGCGACGCCGGCTTAGAACTGGACATAGAGGCGCCCATGCCCAATGCACCATCTATGACAGGTGCAATTGAGGTGTATATTCAGAACCAGATGCAGCATCTAAAAAAATAAAGGAATATGTAACTTTTATCTCAAGATTACATAGTTACTAAAACGCAAATGCAAGCACTGCACAATGGCAGGCGTGCGTTTGCGTTTTAGTCTTTAATAACTATATTTGGACAGCGTATGGTGTGGTTTTTATACCCAACCCATGTCTTGCTATGTTGCCTCGGCCTATGAAAAAGCTTCTACCTGTATTGTTGCTGCTGCTCTTGTGCGCACCTGTTGTAGTGGTGGCGCAGCAACAACCACAGTTCACCCACTATGGGTTTAACGGCATGCAAATAAGCCCTGCATACGCCGGAATCACCAACAGGCCTGAGTTTACTTCTATATACCGGTACCAGTGGTTGGGGTACAATGCTTCTTTTGATGACGGCGGTTCCCCTAAAACCCTGATGCTGACGGCCCACACTCCTGTTCGCCTGCTGCACGGAGGCGTGGGGCTAAACCTGATGCGCGACCAGATCGGGAACACTACCATGCTTTCGGCGGCGGTGTCATATGCTTACCATATAAAGATCGGCGAAACGAGCCGGCTGGGCATCGGGGTGCAGGGCAACGTGAATAACTACAAAAAAGGCAATTACAGGGCAATAGACGAGGGAGACCCCAGTGTGCCTTACAACAGCTCCGACACGAAGTTTGACCTGGGCGCCGGGATATGGTATGAGTCGGAGACGTTTTATGCCGGCGGCGGTATTACCAACCTGCTGCACGCCCAGTATGAGTTCGCGGACTCAACCAATACCGGAAAAGGTATATTATTGGGAGAGAACCATATTTACGTGACAGCCGGGTACAACCTCCCCATAAGTTCTGAAGTAACGGTAACCCCTACCGTGTTGCTGAAACACGACACCGAGTCGTTGTCCTTCGATATAGGAGGCCGGGCAACATATTTAGAAAAATATTGGGTCGGATTGAATTATCGGCACCAGGAAGCTGTTAGTGCGCTTGTGGGAATTTCTCTGTTCGAGGGCAATGCGCTGCGCGTGGGTTATGCCCTGGACGTCACAACCTTCAATGAGGCCGCAAAAGCAGCCACATCGCACGAAGTGATGCTGAATTACCGCCTGCCAGAGCCTGTGATCCGGTTCAAGCCACCGGTAAGAACTCCCCGCTATTATTTTACCAAATAAGCAGATTAATCTACTCCTAATAATTGCACTGTTTGGAGAGTGTAACTGCAAACGCAGCCAGAAATAATTATTATTTAGGTGAATAATAATCAAGTCCTTAACGCGTTCAAAAATAATAAATACGTGTTGGTGTGAATTGTTTTTTTATTGATTGTAATTCTCATATATTTGCTTCACCTGTCAAAGTGTGGTATAGTACATAATCGAAACTTTTACTTCTTTTAATAGTCATCATGAACAAACTACTTAAGCTGTCTTCATTCGCAATAGCGGTGGTACTGCTTGCAAGCTGCGGGATGGGGCGTGGGCCACAGGGCGACCTTGTGGGAGCTGAAGACCGTCCAGAGTACAATCCGCAGGCTGTGCCTTATGGGATGGTTATATGCCCTGGAGGTACTTTCCATATGGGCCAGGCAGACGAGGACATAGCAGCGTCTATGGCTAACCTGAATAAGCAGGTAACCATCGGCGGCTTCTATATGGATGAGACGGAGATCACAAACAATGAGTACCGCCAGTTTATCGACGTGATGATGCAGGATTCACTGGATGTGCTGGGGGAAGAATTTGTAATGACGCAGCTGTACCCGGACACAACGGTGTGGGTAAGAGACTATACTTACCACATGGGCGACCCCTTGATGGAGTACTATTTCTCGCACCCGGCCTTTGACGATTATCCTGTGGTAGGGGTGGACTGGTTTGCCGCCAAGTACTTTAGCGAGTGGCGCACCAAGCATAAAAACCAGGCCAATACTGACCAGGGCATGGCACCAATGCCGGCTTTCCGCCTGCCAACGGAGGCAGAGTGGGAGTATGCCGCAAGAGGCGGCCGCGATATGGCAGTATACCCGTGGGGCGGACCGTACCTGCGCAATGCAAAAGGCTGCTTGCTGGCTAACTTCAAGCCAGGCCGCGGCGACTACTACAGCGACGGCTTTACCTACACTGCGCCCGTGGCACAGTTCTTCCCGAACGACTTCGGGCTCTACGACATGTCCGGTAACGTAGCTGAGTGGTGCGCCGACGCTTACTCTGAGGCTACCGTTCCGATTACATGGGACCTGAACCCGGTATATAACGTGGACACTGAGCCGCGCAAGGTAGTGAGAGGTGGCTCCTGGAAAGATATCGCTTACTTCCTGGAGACCGGTACCCGCAACTTCGAGTACCAGGATTCAGCCAGGTCTTATATCGGTTTCCGCAATACCATGATCTACCTCGGAAGGTCATCAGGCAACGAGTTCAGATAATAACAAATAATAAACCTAACCCTTTTCAACCTTTTTTAACGTTCACAATTAATTAGAAATCAAAATGAGCAAAGCTAGAGGACGCAATTTCCTGTTCGACGTGTTAATGCCAAAGATCTACGGTATTGGTGCTGCTGTCGTAATCGTGGGTGCATTGTTCAAAATTCAGCACTGGGATGGTGCGAACACAATGCTTATCGTGGGTCTGTTGACCGAAGCAGTTATCTTCTTCCTGAGTGCTTTCCAGCCACAGGGGCATGAGCCGGATTGGGCAAGGGTATATCCGCAGTTGGCAGATGATTATGTTGGCGAAGGATTAGTGCCTGCACATGCATCTAACGGACCATCTATAACCAGTAAACTGGATGATATGATGCGTAACGCGGACATCACACCGGAAACAATCAACAATCTTGGCCTTGGCCTGAACAGACTGAGCGATACTACTGCTCAGTTAGCAGATTTGAGCCAGGCAACTTCCGCAACGGATGAGTATAACGTGCGCGTAAGAGCCGCCGCTAACCAACTGGGTGAAATTAACAAGTCATATGCCGCTACAGCTGATGCCCTGGCGCAAATGGCCGGCTCTACGGTAGATGCACAGGAGTACCATGGCCAGGTGCAGAACATGACCAGGAACTTGGGTGCCCTGAACGCTGTTTACGAAATGGAGCTGCAGGATGCGAACAGCCACCTGAAGGCAATGAACAAGTTCTACGGCAACCTGAGCATGGCAATGGAGAACCTGACCGACGCCAGCAAAGACACCGCACAGTTTAAAGACGAAGTATCTCGCTTAACGCAGAACCTGCACAACCTGAACACGGTGTACGGTAACATGCTGACAGCTATGAGAGGCTAAGCCTGAAACGACATTTCTTTAATCAACAAGAAAACACAGTTAATATAGAGTAAAAAATGGCTGGAGGAAAAGAGTCACCACGGCAAAAGATGATCGGTATGATGTACCTCGTACTGACCGCTATGCTTGCCTTAAATGTGAGCTCGGCTATCTTGTTAAAATTTCAGTTCCTGGACGAGAGTTTGCAGGAAGTAAACCGAAAAACAGTAACAGATAACACCGGGGTAATATCAAATATTAAAACTGCGATTGCAGAGAACAAAAACCCATCTGCCAATGACCAGCGCGTGCTGAATAACGCACAGGAAGTACGTGATCAGACAGCGCAAATGGTGAGCTATATCCAAAGCTTGCGCGAAACGCTGATTGAGAAAACAGGTGGAAAGACAGAAGAAGGTTATGCACAGCCGGAAGGCAACGACATTGTGGCCAACACGATGATCGGTGCTGCTGACAAAAGAAACGGCGCTGCTTACGAGCTGAAAGACAAGCTGAACAAGTATGCGCAGTTCCTGAAGAAGTACAACCCGAACATGCCGAACCAACTGGCGAACGACGGTTCAGAGGATCCGGTTGCCAGCAAAGACCCATCGCAGAAGAACAAGGACTTCGCGGAGCTTAACTTTGAAGAAACTCCGATGGTAGCGGCTTTGGCCGTGCTTTCGCAGAAAGAGAGCGAAGTGCTGAAGTACGAGGCGGATGCCCTGCAGAAACTTGCCGCCGAGGTTGGTGCTGACATCATCAAGTTTGAGAAGATTTTTGCCATGGCGCGCGCGGAGTCCAAGACAGTAGCGGCTGGTACAAAATACAAAGCGGATATGTTTATCGCAGCTTCTTCTGACAACATCGTTCCGAAAATGAGTTTCCAGGGCAAACCTGTAAGCGTAACCAATGGAATGGGGCAGGTGGAGTTTGTTGCGTCTGCCTCTAACTACGATGCAGACGGTAACTCCAAACAAACCTGGAAAGGCCAGGTGACCATCAACCAGAACGGTCGCGATACGACTTTCACAGTTACAGAGGATTACGTAGTTGCGAAACCGGTGATTCAGGTGCAGTCTGCTTCTGTGCAGGCCCTGTATTTCCAGTGTGCGAACGAGCTGAATATCCAGGTCCCTGCTTTAGGTGCCGTGTATGATCCAAGCTTCAGCGCCAGCGGCGGTGCGGCCATTAAAGGTGCGAAGAAAGGTGCTGTAACTATCATCCCGAACGCAACAGAGGTAACCATCAACGTAAGCAGCGGCGGTAACGCCATCGGTAAAGAAACGTTTAAAGTTCGTCCTTTGCCGAAGCCAGAGTTGGTGGCGATCGTAAACGGAAAGCCGATCGACTTCAAGCGCGGTGTTCCGGCGGCCTCTTTCAGAGCAGTTGAGATGCAGGCTGTAGCAGATGAAGGCTTCAAACAATTATTGCCTAACGAAGCGCGTTATAGAGTTACAAAATGGAACGCTTACCTGGTGCGAAACAACCAGCCGATAGATCAGACAACAGTTAGTGGCCCTTCTGCTAACCTGACTAGCTTTGCTGCCAAGGCAAACAAAGGAGACAGAGTGGTGATGGAAGTAGTTGACGTGAAACGACTGAACTACAAAGGCGAGGCTGTGGACGTAAGAGGAGTTGAAGGAAACTTCACAGTGCCATTGAACTAAATTTTAGAAGCTTACAGGAATATGAAACTAATAAAAGCAATAGGTGTAGCAGCAGGTCTGATGTTATCTGTCGGTGCCATGGCACAGCAGGTTTCAAACACCACCTCCAGCAACCCTTCGGCAAGACCCATTCCGGAATCAGATATCCTGTTCAAGAAAACAGTTTGGCGTAAAATTGACCTGCGTGAAAAGCAGAACAAGCCAATGTTCTCTGAAAACAGGGAAATCACCAAGATCATCATCAATGCGGTGAAAAGCGGTGAGCTGACAGCTTACAAGAGCGACTCGATCAACACGCCGCTGACGCGTGAGGAGTTTATCGCCAACATGACACCGAAAGAATCTGGCAGCGAGTTGAGCGAAGAAGAGATTGCAGCTGGTTTCGGACAGCCAGAAGAGGAAGAAGAGGATGCCTGGGGCGATGCTTTAGGCGATGCCGCACCTGCCGCACCTACTGGCCCTGTAAGCAACGAGTTTTTCCCGAAGCAGCTGTACCTGCTGGAGATGAAAGAAAACGCTGTGTTCGACAAGAAGCGCTCGCGTATGTACCACGACATCCAGACCATCAGTATAAAAGTACCTTCTACGCTAAACCCACTGGGCTTTGAGCAAAATGTTGGCTCTTTCAGAATGGATGACCTGGTTCGTATTTTCAGAAACAACCCGGAAATGGCAATCTGGTACAACGCGCAGAACGATGCCCAGCACAAGAACCTGGCAGATGCGTTTGACCTGTGGCTGTTCAGTTCTTACATCACTAAAATATCAAACCCAGGCGACAGAGGTCTGGCCGACATATACGGTGGTGGCAAAAAAGGCCTATTAGCTGCGCAGGATGCTGCTGAAGCACTGATTGAATACGAATACAGCCTCTGGAGCTACTAAGCACAGGCTATATAAAAAAGAAAGGGAGACTCCTCAGAGTCTCCCTTTCTTTTTTATATAATTAGATATAGCCTTAGAGCAGCGCTAAGCTAAGCAGCAGTTGTACCTGGTGCATCCGCCTCGTGGAAGTAGCTGTAGAGGATTGCCGCTTTTGCTTTACCCACCTCGCCGGCCAGTTCATCCTGCGTGAGCTCTTTCAGCTTCTTCACCGACTTGTATTTGAGTAGCAGTGCCTCAGCAGTCTTTGGCCCCAGACCTTTTACATCTGTCAGCTCCGTTCTAAGGGTACCGGCGTCGCGCTTGCTGCGGTGGAAGGTAATGGCAAAACGGTGCGCCTCGTTCCGGAGCCGCTGGATCAGCTTCAGCGACTCGGACTTTTTATCGATATACAGCGGCAGCGAGTCGTTGGGGTAAAAGATCTCCTCCAGGCGTTTGGCAATGCCTACCACGGCCACCTTGCCATATATATCCAGTTCCTTCAGCGCCTTTACCGCCATGCTCAGCTGGCCTTTGCCGCCGTCGATGATGATGAGCTGCGGCAGGGGCTGGTTCTCGTTCAGCAGGCGCGTGTAGCGGCGCGACACAATCTCGTACATCGACTCAAAGTCATTGGCGCCTACTACCGTTTTAATGTTAAAGTGACGGTAATCCTTTTTGCTCGGCTTGCCGTTTTTGAAGCACACCATCGAGGCCACCGGGTTATCGCCCTGAAAGTTGGAGTTGTCGAAGCACTCGATCTGGCGCGGAAGCTCGGTCAGGCGCAGGTCCTTCTTCATCGTCTCCAGCACGCGCAGCTCCCGCTTCTCGCTCAGCTCTTTGTTTTGCTCCTGCCGCCCTTCCCGCTCTTTGCGCAGGTACATGGCATTTTTCAGCGAAAGGTTCAGGAGTTTCTTCTTGTCGCCGATCTGCGGATAGGTGACGGTGATGTTATCCAAAGGAAGCGTCAGTTCGATATTCGCAATCACCTCGCGGGAGGTGCTCTCAAACTCCTGGCGCAGCTGCACGATTACGGAGGCAAGGATGTCGGCGTCCTCCTCGTCCAGTTTCTTCTGTATCTCCAGCGATTGCGTCAGGATAATAGAGCCGTTCATCACCTTCAGGTAGTTAATAAAGGCGCAGTCTTCGTTGCTGGTGATCGAAAAGACATCGATGTTGGTTAACGTATTAGAGACAACCGTGGACTTTGTCTGGAAATCATCCAGCATGTCCAGCTTCTGCTTGAACTGGTGCGCCAGCTCAAACTGGTAATCTGCAGCGGCAGCGGCCATTTTATCTTTGAAATAATTCTTGGCAACAGATAAGTTGCCGGAGAGAATATTCCGGATCTGTGAAATGGCGGCATTATACTCCGTCTCGTCTACCAACGCTTCGCAGGGGCCTTTGCAGTTGCCGATATGATACTCCAGGCAAACCTTGAACTTACCGGCCGCCACGTTGTCAGGGGACAAGTTATAGGTGCAGGTGCGCAGCGGATACAGTGTCCGGATCAGGTCCAGCACCACGTTCATCGTCGTGACGCTGGGATAGGGCCCGAAATAGCGGGAACCGTCGTTGATCTTGTTGCGGGTGCTGATCACGCGCGGGAAGCGCTCGTTCACGATGCAGATATACGGATAGGTTTTGCCGTCTTTCAGCAGGATGTTGTATTTCGGCTGATACTGCTTGATGAGGTTGTTCTCAAGCAGAAAGGCGTCGGCCTCGGTATCCACAATGGTGAACTCAATGTCCTGTATCTGCGACACGAGCTTCAGCGTTTTCTTGTTATGCTGCGTAGAGCGGTTAAAATAGGAAGAAACGCGCTTTCTGATGTCCACCGCCTTGCCTACATAGATGATGCCTTTCTCGTCAAAAAACTTGTAAATGCCGGGCTTGTGCGGCAGGTGCGATATTTTCTCCTTCAGCTTTTCGTTTGCTGGCATATAAGATCCGGATTAAATCTCTGTGTCCAGGTCAATCTCCGTGGGCAGGTTCAGGAACTCATCCTGGTAAGACGAGTCTGGCTGCACGCCCTGGTTGTACTTGTCACAGTCTAATTCTACCGATAAAGGCGTTAAAGGTTTAGGGAAAGGAGCCTTCGAAACATCCAGGGACTTATCGCTATATACCTTCTGCATAAAAGCGCCATAGATAGGCATGGCCAGTTTACCGCCCTGGCCTTCCTTCATGGTCCGGAAGTGAATGGAGCGGTCTTCGCCGCCTACCCAGGTGCCGCAAACCAAGCTCGGTGTCACGCCCATAAACCACGCATCCGAGTAGTTCTGGGTAGTACCTGTTTTGGCGCCAATCTCATTTTTCAGGCCGTTGCGGTAGCGCAAGCCGTAGTAGGCTGTTCCGCCCGGCTCTGCAGCGGCTTTCAGCATATGCACCATCATATAGGCTGTTTCCTCGCTCAAGGCCTCCACTGTTTTAGGCGTATGCTCATATACCAGGTTGCCATGCTTGTCCTCAATGCGGGTGATATAAGTAGGCTCTATCCAGGTGCCTCCGTTCACGAAAGTGCCGTAAGCCCCCACCATATCATATAAAGTCACGTCACTGCTTCCCAGGGCCAGCGACGGCGTGGGGTCAAGCGGGGTGGAGATGCCCATCCGCTTGGCCGTCTGCACCAGCGTCTCTGGCCCCAGCTTGCTCACCAGGAAAGCCGAGATAGAGTTAACCGATTCCGCAAGCGCTTTCCGCAAGGTGTACTTTTCGCCGCTGTACTTGTTGTCGGCGTTGTTGGGGCACCACATCGTGCCATCGGGCAGCGGCACACACACTTTCGTGTCGATGACCTCATAGCATGGGTAGTAGCCGTTTTCGATGGCAGCGGTATATAGGAACGGCTTAAACGTAGAGCCCGGCTGCCGTGCGCCCTGCTTCACATGGTCGTACTTAAAGTGTTTGTAGTTAATACCGCCGACCCACGCTTTTATATAGCCTGTCTGCGGCTCCATGGCCATAAAACCGGTCTGCAGGAAATGCTTGTAGTGCTTCAGCGAATCCATGGGACTCATCATCATTTCTTTTTCACCGTTCCAGGTGAAGACGGTCATCGGGATTTTCTTGTTGAGGTAGTAGTTGATCGAATCTTCATTATCCTCAAACTGCTCTTTCAGGTGGCGGTACCGCGGGGTGCGCTTGATCGCCTGTTGCGCATAGCCTTTGATTTCCTGGTTAGACTGGTCTACCCAGGGGTTGCGGCCTTTCCAGTGCTCGAAGAAAGCCTGCTGGCGGTCTTTCATGTGCGCCGCCACCGCCTGCTCTGCGTACTGCTGCATGCGTGAGTCGATGGTGGTATATACCCGCAGGCCATCACCATATAGGTCATAGCCGTTCTCGCGGCACCACTGGCGCAGGAACTTGCTGGCCTCTGTCCGGAAATAAGGCGCCATACCGATGTTCTGGTTCTCTACCTTGTAATCTAACTTAATATCCTTTTCTTTCAGCTTGTCATAGTCCGCCTGCTCCAGGAAGTTGTACTTCACCATCTGCGACAGCACGACATTGCGGCGCAACTTTGCGTTTTCAGGGTTAAACCTTGGGCTGTAGTAGGTCGGGTTCTTGAACAGGCCTACCAGCACCGCCGACTCCTGCACCTCCAGGTCCTTGGGCTTTTTGTTGAAGAAGGTTTTCGCCGCAGACTCGATACCGAAAGCGTTGCTTCCAAACTCGAAGATGTTGAGGTACATCACCAGGATTTCGCGCTTGGTGTAAGACTGCTCCAGCTTTACCGCCATCAGCCACTCCTTTGTCTTATGGATAAGGATGCGCAGGCCCGGCACATCGTTCAGCAGGCCGTTGTTCAACTCATCGCCGCGGGTCCGGAAGAGGTTTTTGGCCACCTGCTGTGTCAGCGTGCTGCCTCCTCCCTTCGTGCGCCCGGTTACAATGGCCGTAGCCACGCGCGCCATCGCCTCCGGGTCAATACCTGAGTGCTCCTCAAACCGGATATCCTCAGTCGCCACTAAGGCATTTACCAGGTTATCGGGCAGGTCATCGTACTCTACAGGCGTGCGGTTCTCGCGGAAATAGCTGCCCAGCCGCACATTGTCAGCCGAGTATATCTCGGAGGCAAGCTCACTTTTGGGGTTTTCCAGGGCACGCGTACTCGGCAACTCCCCGAACAGGTTCAGGAAGTTGATGCTTACGGCATATAAATACAGAATAAAAGCCGCCAGCCCGCCAACAAAGAACAGCCAGAGCATGGTAATTACTTTGGAGTAGACTTTACTGGTGGCAGTGGGTGCAGATGCTTTTTGACGCGTAGCCATGTACTTAATAATTGTTTTTGAAGAAGGTCAGATATGCCTCCAGGTCTTTTTTCTGCAAGAACTTCTGGTAGTTGGCAGATGAGATCACAAAGGTAGTGAAATCTACGCCTCTAATTCTACCGACCGGGGCCTGCGGTGCTTTTTGTTTCACGTTATAAGCCAGTGCCTGCTTCTGATCGCTGAATGCCCGCATCAGCAGCATGGTTTTCTCTCCTTCCAGGGCAACAGAGTCGATCGTCAGCTGCTCTTTTTTATAATATGTGCCATTGTATTTCTCATACTTCGGCAGCACATCTTTAAAAGGCGCAGCCGCTGTAGGGTATATCAGCACAAAGTAATAGGCTGAGTCGGCGTTCACCTCATATGCCATCGGGTCTGCAGGCGCAGTTGCTGTAGCAGTAGCCGAGTCGGCAGGTGCCGTAGCAGCGGTGGCTGCCGGCTGTTCAGGCGCTGTGGTGGCTGTTGTTACTGCGGCTTGTCCC
>Ga0210040_10003866_pt1 | contig 19951 bp, 15 predicted proteins | sample CryGeyCG12114_NA_FD_185462 | JGI IMG/M metagenome (GOLD analysis project Ga0210040, IMG submission 185462) | Groundwater microbial communities from aquifer - Crystal Geyser CG19_WC_8/21/14_NA (SPAdes) (version 2) | ecosystem: Environmental > Aquatic > Deep subsurface > Groundwater | place: USA... | reverse complement strand
TTCTGGACCTTCAATGACATATCCACCAACGAAGCCGCCAACACCGCAGCTTCAGACTTTATCAAGCGGAAGATCCGAGAAACGGTCAAGGACCCGGAAAAGGCCCGCAAGCTTATCCCTACACAGATATATGCACGTAGACCACTTTGCGATGCTGGCTATTACCAGCAATTCAACCGCGACAGCGTCGACATCATCGACATCAACGCCACACCCATTAAGGAGATCACACCAGATAGCATCATAACATCGGATAGCAAGGTACACGAACTGGACATTATTGTCTTTGCTACGGGCTTTAATGCTGTGGACGGAAACTATACCCGTATTGCTATTAAGGGCCGTTCAGGCCAGAATCTCCGGGACCACTGGGCTGAGTCGGGCCCAAACTCATACCTTGGAATCTCTGTTCCAAGTTTCCCTAACCTCTTCATGATCCTTGGTCCCAATGGTCCATTCACAAACATCCCTCCTACCATCGAGACACAAGTTGAATTTATTGCCGACGCCATTAAAACTGCCAATGGAGTAAACCAGTTAACCAACGGCGCCTCGACTCAGAACCATCACACCAGTAACGGCCATGCCCAGGCCGACAAGACTGCTAGCGTTTCCATCGAAGCTACTTCATCCGCAGCGGAGGATTGGGGCAAGCTGTGTGACGATATCAGCTCCGGTAGCCTGTTTCGTAAGACCGACTCTTGGATCTTCGGTGCGAATGTCGACGGCAAGAGGCAACCAGTGTTGTTCTATTTTGGTGGATTAAAGAACTACCGAGATGCGCTAAAGGATGTGGTAGACAATGACTACAAGGGCTTCAAGCCATTTACTGTTTCAGGAGCGAAACTGTAGGACGCTATGTATTGTCCCTTGCTGTTATGACTGGAATATGGGATTTTCTTGTATATAGGCTGCTGTCTTCCGATGTTCACGATTATGCCTGTTGTGCTGACAAGAGCCACCGAGGCATGGTCTGAGGGTAGATTGCGTCGGTGGACGATGCCGCAGTTGTGACAGCCTCATCGAGGGACACGGTTCCCTTGAAGATAATGGCCGGCACATGATGTTGAAGATGATATCGAAGACGCGCAGCAGTTTGAATGCAGTGAATAGCTTTAAATTGTTCTACACTTCGGCTTATGACACTGAGGGGATGCCGAAGACTAGAGGTAAGTCTAATGCTCAAGGCAGGTCGCAGCACAAGTTAGAAGCAATTGCTGATGTTTAAATCATTCATCGATTGACATGTTCGCCTGCTGTTACTATAGATTATTTATACGACGCGGTACGCGTTCCGATTACTGGTGCTTAGCGTTAGCGCCTTCTACGCCGTGTCACAGACACAAAGATTCGTCGTCATCAGCGTGGCTGAGTGGCACAAGCTACCATTTTGGCGGCATATTTGCACACAGCAAAGCGTGCGTCCTACAGATCCGGATTGTATGAGCATCTTTGAGAAGATTTCTCCCTCGACGATTTCCGGCATAGCTATCTGAGCAGTACGAAGCCTGCGTCAACCTCTCTCAAGGGTACCCAGAACGTTAAATGCGATCGAAACAGACCTCACCTTCTTCCGCCCCGCACGATACGAATCACCATCAAAAACTCCTCTCCCACCACCTCTACCACGATGACCGCCTCTGCCCCTTGTACCTATGCCTGCTAATCTATCTGCCCCTCGCCTTCCGTGTCCGAACTCAGGGCCATTGTTGACCCACTCCTCTTTTGCACCATTCTTCTCAAAAGTATACCTCTTCATGCCAGCGTCACCAGGCACGCCTCGATCCGTGTACAGAGCACGAATCATGTCCAGCCTCTCATCCACGACCTCCTGTGCCGGTAACTTGTATTATAATTTTGGTTTGGCTTTGGTAGAATCAAACAGATCGTTTAATCCTTTGAACCCGATACCGGCATCCGCGTGCAGCTTCTGTGGTGTAGGTAGAGGTGGAGGTGACGATCTTCGTCGAGTCCTAGGCGACTGTGGCACCAGTTCTGTACGGTCGGGGTGGATACCTGAGGCGATCGTTACAGTCCTTGTAGGATCTGCCAAAAAGGAAGTTTGCCACTGTGCCAACGATATCGAACTTTGATTGCCGCCTGCTGCGCCTGGACTGGGTCTTGACAGCCGATTGCCGTTTGTTTCTTGGAAGACTGCCTCGTATCCGCTTCCAGTGTCATTGTACACAACCTCGAGCCGTGTCCCGCTACTTCGTCCCAATGACCTTGTTCTCGCCTCGCTTGTCTCCATGTCAACTCAGTCTTCCACCCTGTCCTCCGGTACGAAGTCGACGAAGAGAGGATCACGCTGTGGCTCGTCTGGGAAACGAGTGTCATGCATTACTGACCGTACTCCCGAAGCAGTCAATATGGACGAAAACGTGTAGAATGCATGTGAGCGAATGTTGTTGACGTAAGAGAAGGTGAGCGGGTCTTGGTCTGTCGCTACTGAGGATGAGCGTTGGGCTATGTTTTTGATATGCGATTTTAGGGCTTGCACGTTCAAAGGTCTCTTGAGGTTGCGCATGTAAAGGGAGCGTGTGGCTGCATGAAGAGCAGGCTCCGCTATAGTATTCTCGTCGTCAGGAGCAGCAGGAGAGTCATGCGCTGTCAGATGTTGCTTGGATCTTTCTTGTCCTGTTATGATATGCTTCAATAGTGGAGGGCTTTCCGTCGCATCGACCTTAGTTTCTCCTGGTGCTTGTGCCATCGCCGTGTCTTCATGCGCATGGAGCAGAGTAGGACTAGGTGAACGTGATGCTCGCTTCATAACGACAGCTGAGCCACTGATAGTTTTGGCCTTCTTCTGCACTACCTCAGCATTAGGTGGTGGTGTCAGACTCCTCCTCTTGCGCTTGCGAGATTCTTCCTCTGTAGAAGACCTCGCACCACAAGACGCGCGCTCACTCTCATTAGAGATAGGCATGGGTGTGGGCTCCTTCTCCCTGACCGCCTCCCCCAGCTGCTCGTTGGCTTCTCCCGCTTCTCTATATTCGGGACGTCGCTCCACGGTAGCCTGCGCTGCTACATCAGTGTCATCACCAGCTTCGGGCTCGAGCTGTTCAGATTGTGGGACCAATAGATCATGCTCCTCGATCGCTTCAGCCTCCTGTGCCTTTCCTGCAACAGGCACACCCTCATCCTCTTTGGCATCAGAGGCACGACTGTCCTCCACCTCCAATGTTGCAGGCCGGTTTTCGGGTAGGCTTTCGTCTGCTTCGACGGCTGACGGAACATCCTTAGTCACGTTCACGTCTCGCTCTTTGCCACGATCAAAGTCGCGGGGACTATCTGCTTGCGCTTCGGGCGGTTGGGTGTCCTCGACAGGGTTTGTCGTGGGCTGTTCATCCTTTGCGACCTCGTCGACCGTGCCATCGGTTTCCTCAGCTACGCTCTCTTCAGCTGGAGCCGCGTCTTCCGACTTGGTTTCATAGTCAACAAGTTTGTCAATGTACTGTTGCTTCAACTTAAGGCCAGTTACGGAGATCTTTCGAGCCTTACATTCCTCCTTCAGCTCTACGACTTTGTATTTGTCCCATTCCACCATGTTTGACTGACGCGGAGCAAGATTATAAAGGGATAAATTGTGAGATTAGCGACGAGACACCACATACGATATTAATTGTGAGAGTTTGGGAAGTTCTCATATCTGTGTCAGCTCAAGCTTTAAGAGATGCAGGAGTAATGGGCCTAAATTATGTGACAAAAGTTCACTACAGACGCCAAACGCGCGATTGGCATAAAGGGAGCATTGCTATGACGTCTGGCGTGTTCTGGGGAACACTCAACTGATGACAATGCCCCCAAGGATTTCTCACGTGCTTGCACAAATGCAAATTGACTTCTAAGTACAGGTAGATAATAGTGTTAGCATGTTCCGCTAAAGAGCTCGGAGATTAAGCTAATAATCGAAACGATATAATATATATACCTATACTCTAAAATATAATATAGTATAATATGATCTAGGCTTACTTAGTGAAACGGACCTTAGCTTTTCTATAACGAATACTATATATTACTACTAAGGGTACGAGTATATAGTCTATAATAATATATCGTAAGCCCGTAAAGACTATAATCTAGTAGAAAATGAAGAAAATATTAGAACTAGAGTATAGTAACGACTAGCGAGGAGTAGGATATTCGTAGGCTATATATATTATACTAATCTAGCTACCGCTATAATATCGATTTAGTACTTAAAGGATTCTAAGTATAACGAAGCTTATAGCGTAGATAAGTACCCTATACTAAGCTTACTTATTATATAATACTCTCTAGCGTAGGATATACCTATATAGTATAGTTTATAATAGAAGATATTATTCTAGCCTAGGGTAAATTTACTAGTCTTAGGATTAAAATAAAAGATGCGAAAGAACTTCTAGGTATAGTATCTCGCTTATAGGAAGAAGACGTAGGAACTAAAGAGGAGACTAAGAATCTTAAGTATAATACCTACGCGAGCGATTAGTTAAATAGATATAGAGAAACTTATATAGCTAATTATATCCTTACCGATCCGGTATTCGACTACCTAAGTATAAGCTAACGCGATACTACTTTTCTCTTTACCCTTAGCACGCTATCTAGGTATAGCTATCTTTTATAAAGGAGAAATATTATACTATCGATATTTACTATAAGGTAAATAGAGCTTCTCCTAGTCCTATATTATAGGCGCGGGCTAAGCGGCTATCTTAGTTTATAGGGGTTAGGTCCCGCTTATAATATCTAATTAGTATTAAAACCTCTATTTTATAACTAGAAAGTAGGATAGGAAAGTCGAGAGATATTATTAGTGCGACCGGCGCACTAAATCGTCGTAGAGGATAAGAAGAAGAAGGCGGTTACAGCTTAAGTATAGTAACGAGAGAGATAACAGTAATACTAATACTAATTATAGGATTGCGAGAGTACTAAAGATACTATAATATAGTACTAAAGAATATAGTCGATTATAGTAGAGGGCGTAGGGAACTTAAGCTAACTGCACTTTTATAATCTTATTATCCTCTAGCTCTCTACTCTCCTAATCGCTCCCGCTATAACTTTCTAAAATAAGCTCGCTTCGTCCCTATAGATCTTCGATAGGGTGCTACTGAAAGGGACTACTAGTACTTTAAGCTAGCACTACTTAAGCGGGCAATCCGCACTAAGCTAATACAACTCCTACTACTCGTTACTCTAAGCCTAACTATACTAAAGGTTAAAGCGGAACTATATACGCTTTTATTATAAGTTTATTAGTTAAGCGAGTAATAACTATAATCTACTTACACTATATACTACTAGTATAGGCTACCTATAGGTTGTATTACTATAGCGAAAGGAGGTACCTTCTTATATAATATATATAAGGTCTAAATAGATAAATTCGAGCTTTACGTAGTATACTAAATTACGGTAGCTCTAAGTTAGTAAGATATATCACTATACTATAAGTTTAAAAGGTATATTAACTATACTTATACCATTCTTTTAATAATACTATTTATACTTACTTCTTAGCCTAAGGCTATAGTCTATACGATCCCTAGTAGTACTTCTATAGCTTTACCGTACTATCTTTACTCCTAGAGGTAAGTACCTATTACGACTACGGCCGTAGATAAGCTACGATACGCTAGATAAGTAACTTATACGAATTATATTTATTAGACGAAGGTATTACGAGTTACGTAACTACCTAATTAGAAAATATATAGCTATCTAGTAAAATAGTAGACGACCTTATTATATAACTAATGTACTAACTTATATTATTTAAAGAAGAAACTATCTTATACTATATAGTATACGATATTCTATAGTATAATTAGTTCTTATATTAACCTTATAGTTAATCTTAATCTTTATACTTAACCCTTAAGTATTTATCTACTCTTTCGTTATTAGTAGATCCTTACTATAGCTAATACTAGCGATTAGTTTTCTAACCTCTCTAGGTTCTACTCTAGAAGTAAAGAAGTATCGTAATATCGGTCTCTTACTTTTAACGTAATATATTTACTGATATAAATAAAAAGTATAGTTGATATATAAATTAAAATAAATTCAGTAATAGCTAGATAAATAAAGTATAAGACGTACTTATTTAAGATACTAGAAAAACTCTAGAGTAGGTTACTAGTAAAGTAGTTATAGAAGCTACCGGATAGGCTTCTAAAGAGCACAGTTATTAACGGTAGGGCAGTGCCGCTACCTATAGCGCAAATCGCGGTAATAACTAAAAGGACTCTATCCTATATCGTTGTATATGTGTATAGCGTAGTGTACTTAACCGGTATAGGTAGAACTTCAACTTGTGCATTAAGTACATCTTGCTCGTGCTTAGGAAGATAGGCAAAGATTTTGTCCTCCTTAGGAGCATCTCTTACTCGAATAATTTTTGAATTAACCGGCTTAAGATCCTCGGCACTGCTGCCTGTGCTCGACTTGGAGTGCGGCGAGCTGGGTGCCACAGGCGACCCGGGCACAGCAGTAGGCACGTGAGCGTGCTTTTCGATGTCGACTTAGCCCGTGTGTAACTGTTGCTTAATCCTTATTCCGAGATCTAACCTCTGCTTTTCCTCATGTTGTTTTTCTGTTTCTTAAACGTTTGCTGACACAGAGCTAGCGCCATTAGGATCCATAGCGCGCAGTGTCGTTACTACTCTGTTGGAGATTTGAACTTCAATTTAGGGCTATCTCGATATGATCGATAGTATGTGCTGGGTGCGTAAGGAGATAAAGATTGTTACTGGAAATAGCGATAGACGCGGAAGGAAAGGGAATAACAATAGTAAGAAAGATCGCAACAGGCAACGATATTGTAAGAATCGAAGTCGAATGAAACGAGCCGGGCAAATAAAGTGCAGCGCAATCGTAGAGTCAACGAGGCATATGCACGATAAGGCATCGAAGCATTAACGACTGCAACGAGGCGGCCTTTTGGCTGATTTGCATCCGATTCAAGTTCGGACCAGTATCTCAGCGCGGCTCCGTGCTAGTGAGTCAAAATGATATAGGGTACTCGTATTCGTTACGCCAACACTGAAAGCTTAGCGAGCATATTGCACTCTCATCAGCCAGTGAAAGCCTATCGCATCTCTCGAATCCGCTTCGGGCCCGAACCACCACACCTTAGCGCCGATCACATTTACTATCTTTACCGGGTATACTGTAGGTACAGGAGCTACTAGGGACTTTAGTCCGCGGTCCTCTTAAGCACCTAGGTACTGGCAACTTATAAGACTAATATACTAGCCTACTTCCCTTTCTATTGTACCTATAACTTATATATAGTTCTCTTTCTCTTCTATTTTCCAATTATCTTAATCCCTTCTTATAATCATAACCTCTCCTTTTATAGCTATAAGTAATATACTGTAGCTAGTTACGTAGCTTGTAAAGGTATCTTTATAGCTAGTTCTTAGTACCAGTATATAACGCTTCTTCTTTTAAATTAATTATAATATTATAGCTACCTAGATTCTATAGTAAATTATTCGAATTATATGTTTATTGAGTTTAAATAAGGCGCCTACTCTTTCTATATTAGTAATATTAGTATTATATTACTTTTACCTCCTTAACTACCTTTTAGTTTATAAAGACGAACTATTCACTGATAAATAAGAGTACTTTCTTTCTCTTCCTTTTCGCTCCTTCTACTACTCTTTAATCGATCTTTTATTCTTTGTCTATCTCTATTACAATAAGGTTGCTGAGCCTAGGGAAGTAAGATGAAGTAAACTAACTAATCGTATACTCTATCCTACACATACGGAAACAAAGAAACGTGCGGTGAGTATGTCTGTCGACATGGGTGGGTCCTTGGCTCACAAGAATGGGATGTCTGGGACCATCGTCTCATATCAAGAGAAGATATAAATACGGGAGAATGCCAGGCAATTTCCTCACGTGCCATTAAGCCGTATCTGCTTCTTTCCAAGAAGAGAGCAGTTGCACCACAAGTCCTTCTCCGGTCGATCGAGCCTGATTATCGTGTACTTACTCAATTCTGCTCACGGGACTCTTTTCCAGCACCGTTGTGCAACAACGCATTCAGCTTGTAGGCGAGTTATAGTGTGGCATGGCTGCTTTACCTCGTCAATTGTCTACTCGCCTCGAAGCTAAATAGCTAACATGACCCAAGCCTGATTGACACCAAGAGCCCCCATTTTCTCACAAGTCCCAAGGCAAACAGCCTAATGCTGCGCCTAAGAGGGCCGGCCAGACATCCTCAAAGGGAGGGAATACAAAGTCAGCTAGACGTGTTCAGAAGAAACACAAGTCCAACAATAATAACACGCAACGACTGTAGGCAACAGTACTTCAATCTTTCCAAGTCACTGTCTTAGTCTGTACCCACTCCTCCAATCCTTCTGAGCCATTGAACCTGCCAAAACCACTCTTCTTGTGCCCCCCATGAGGTAGTGCACTTTCATCGTGAACACTCATGCTGTTTATATGTACAGCTCCGGACTGGATCTTCTTCGCTATTCGTAAGCCTCTCCTCAAATCCTCCGTAAACACTGCTGCGGAGAGCCCATATTCAGTATCGTTCGCGATCTTGACAGCTTCCTCATCCGAGTTGACTGTGAACAGTGAAACGGTTGGGCCGAAGGATTCAGTGTGATAAATGTCCATCCCTTTGCTGACATTCTCCACAACGACAGGACACATAGCTGTCTTCAGATCGAGGTTGTTTTCGGGATCTCCGTACACAACCTTAGCTCCTTTCGATATGGCGTCCTGCAACAGCTGTTTGTTCTTCAGTACTGGTGCTTCATTCACCAAGACCAGTCCATCAGGATTTCCAAATACCTGGTTCAAGGTTTGCTTGAAGAGTTCCTTGAACTTCTCCGACACCGCTGCATGGACCAGTATTCGTTCAGTGGACATGCAGATTTGTCCACTATGGAGGAAGGCTCCAAGAGCGCAGCCTAATGCGGCTTGTTCAAGATCTGCATCGTCGCAGACAATGGTTGGGGCTTTACCTCCCAGTTCCATCAGTGTCGGCTTGAGGAGTTTGGCAGCTTGGCTTGCGATAATGGCGCCTGTGTTGGTACTGCCAGTGAAGGTAATCTTCCTGATGCTTGGCGAGGCGACGATGGCAGACGTGATTTCTGCTGCATCCTGCGGTCTGTGAATGACGGTGTTGAGGCAGCCCTTAGGAAGACCAGCCTCATGGAGAATAGAGGCGATCTGCCAGTAAGCACCAGGACTGGCTTCGGATCCTTTTAGGATCACGGTATTACCCATGGCCAACGGCGCAAGACAAGCTCGAAGACCTAAAATATAAGGTGCGTTCCAAGGTGCGATTGAGAGGACCACTCCGTAAGGTTCGCGCAAGACCATGGCAGACTTGCCCTCGTCCGTCACCGTAGGCACGGACCCTCGAACTCCGGAGATCAAGCCGGCAACTGTTCTGCATGCTTCGGTGGCAAGGTTGAACTCAAAGCCGAACATTGAATCCATTGCTCCGGTCTCCTGACTGCTAACTTGGAAAAACTGCTCTCTCCTGCTTGTCATTATATCTGCAGCCCGCAAGATTATGTCTCGTCGCACGCTAGGTTTCGTCTGAGACCATGACTCATATGCCACCTGTGCCGATTGAATGGCCTTCTCCGCATCCTCAATCGATGCCGACGACGACTGATACAATGCTTTGCCTGTGGTAGGGGAGACCACATCATATTTGACTTTCGTCAAAACTTGCTCGCCATCGAGCCATAAAGGAATAGTGGAACCCCAGGGCATCTCATTGGCTGTAGTCGATCCCATAGCGACGATTGAAAAGGTGAAGGCTATTAGACAACGTACTAAGGATGATGTGCCTCAAGCATGAGCGCTCGATATTGGAGGGCTGAGACGATGGGAAGTATTGAATACGTGGAGCAGCAAGAGGCGACACAAATCCTTATGAATAGCTTCCGGTTGCCCACTTGATTGAATGATATCGAAGAGGCCCTTAGCATGTGGGCCTAGTAGATCTGCAGTCGGGATCGTAGCCTAGAACTTGTTCCGGTCTTCAACATGGTCTTGCACACTGGGCGGGGAAGTATGGGGAAGCGTGTATGCTCCTCGGACCGATGGACCCGGATGGCTTTTCGGCCTACAGAAGCGGCTGTGGGGCACAAAGACCCGGCAATATTGATCTCATACTAACCGTGGAACGCTGTAACCCGAAGCATTGTAGGGCGTTGATTCCCCCAGCAATTTACTCAGTCAACGAATATACTGAGATATCCGTTGTAACAGGATGATGTACAAGCATGAGAGGGTCATCACCTGGATCCAAGATCCCGCAGACATTCATCACGCATTCAACAGGTTGTAGTGTCTACCATTAACTGGGGGTAATACTCGCAGAATCGACGTTGAATGCTGTCTATATAGTGGAGTAGAGGTTACATTTGATTGAAGGTTGCTCGTCAAGGTGCCTTGTTTGCATTCCGCTAAATGTTCATCGTTCTACAATCGTTGCTGAAGTCGGAACAACTTCTTGCTCAATTCCTCCCTGGCATGCTCACACATCTTCACCATGTCGATGTTAGCGATGATTCCATTTCGCTCGTTAATCTCTGCTTCAATTTTACCAAAGTCTCTGCCAACTCCTGCGGCCCGCCACTCATAGCAGTCTCCAATCCACCTACTGCTCTGCACCAACCAGTGTCCTCTCTCCCTGCGTTCTGCATCGAAAGTGGCAAACACAGCTTCCAGGTCTTTCTGCGTCGTAACACGCTCGTCTGCCAGTAACTCTGCCATTGTCGCACTGTCTTCAATGCAAAAACCAGCACCGGCGCCATGGTGGGGGGAGGTGGCATGGGCTGCATCGCCTGTTATACAAATACGGCCTCTATAGAATGTTGGCACTGGATGATCACCCAGATCAAATATCGCCCACTGGACAAAGTCAGCAGAGTGACAGCTTTTCCAATTATTCGACTTACTATATCGAGGTTTGGCTCCGTTAGCTCTAACAATTTGATGACATTGGGACCGTAGTGCTGGAAATCGTGAAGGAGGTCTTTTCGTTCGGCAGGTTTGGTCAATCTCTGGGCATCAGGCCATTGTTCTGAAGTCGTCTTGAAGGCGACGACATTGAGAGTATTGCCGTGGTTTACCGGAAAGGTCAGGACATGACCGTTCAAGCCCATCTATATGCGTTAAGATTGGTTTCCATGCTTGATCTTCGCATGGAGTGACTCACATGCATGCAGGCATTCTGCGCCCGTTCTTCACCGATAGCCGCAATAGCGTTCTCCATCGGTATTAGTCCACGATATGCATACTTGTATGTATAAGACGGTTGAGCAGATTCGTGATGAGGCCCAACGATGCTTTGACGAACACGCGACTTGATACCGTCGCAACCGACGACTGCGTCTGCTTCTGCCGTAGTACCATCCTCAAAGCTCATAATGAATTTACCACCCTGACCCTCTGAGATTTTTGCAAGCCTCTTTCCAAACCTCGCAATACCTTCTGGAAGAAGCTTAACTAACTCTGCGAGAAAATGAGCGCGGTGAACCCCATTCTGACCTAAGCTATTGGAAATAGTGAAAGCAGCGTCTTGATATCCACTACCATCTGTGCCACCTTCGTAGCCATCAAGATAGTCGAACCAAACCTGCTGTTTCGAAGGCCACAAGTTGCGGGTACAGACACTTTCAAATGCTTCGTAAATGCCTGGATGACAGACCTTCATGGCTTGGACGGCATTGGGACTGAAGGATACACCTGCACCGATCTCTCCAAAAGCAGGTGCTTGTTCATATACGGTGACTGGTACTGAGCGGTGGTGTAAGGCAATGGCCAGAGTCATTCCTGCTATCCCGCTTCCAACGATAGCCACTTCGAAATTCTTGTTTGGCGACATTTAAACGCTATTGGGGACCAGTACTTGTAGCAGTATATGAAGGGTTGTTGACTTTGGACTTGCAATACTCGTTGGCCGCCCGTATCTATGGCAGCGCTTGACAAAGCAATTGGCACGAAGAATTGGACCACTAGTATTTTCCTCTCGGGGGTTTCACACGAAACCCAAGGACACGAACAATTATAAGATCGATCGCGCAAACACGTTTCATCCATGCACGCGTTCTTGCGTACATACTATGCTTGTAGCGATCGCGATGACATTTCATGACAAGCTACCAACTGGCAGGAAGATTTGCTAAGACTCGGTGCATCGGAACCGGAATGGGGTCCCGAAGCACTTCCGCTTGCGTCGTTCCGACAAATGGCTGGTACGATCCCCCTCTCGTCCCGACGAATTGCTGCAAGCTATTCGTGAGTCCCGCTCGAGTCTAGATTTTCGAGTTCAGCATAAATGCACAGATAGATAGTCGTTGGTGGACATGGGAAGAAGAAGTCGACTCCTGCTCTCCACAATTGGCTTCAGATGGTGGTTGGTTGACGCCCTCCCTAGTAGGTTGATCTAGTGCCTCTGGATTCAATTTGGAGTGCGTCGCCTAGGAATACTCCATAACCCCAAAGTCACATATGAGGAGTCTGGTCGCCCGATTCTGGGGTCAAGCGTACTCGGGCCCCTTTTATTGGCAAGAAATCATCGCAACTGTGTGTACTACTAGGAATACGGCTCATTGCGTCGCCACCATCAGACCATGGTTAGCTCGAGTCTGCATACCCATGGTCTGTGTCCAAGATGATCCGCTTCCAGCCACTTCATGGCACTTTAGCCAAACAATTATTATTGCCTAGAGGAACTCTGCAAACAGTCTGGAATGCGGCCAGTTTCCGAATACCGTAGGATCGCGGGCAGCCTGATAGTAGCCAATGAAGTGTTAATCCCACACCCAAAGCTGAACAAACATAATAGTCCAACGAAATGCAACAAGCAACCCTTACCGCATCATCAGAATTGAATGATCGGAAGCTGCACTCAACGGATCCCCAGTACATTATCTAGACTTTATCACATCCGTCTCGTCCAGGAACTCTCAAAGTTCATCTCAAGATATTGCTTTAGCAGTTTACCTGAATCCACTGTCGCAAGCTCAGATCAAGGAAACGTTGGCTTGGTATTCGGAGACACTATAATCCCCACGACAAGCTGCACACTCATCAAGTCAAGCGCAATGGACAAGAACGGCACATCGTTGAATGCTCGGAGCCATGAGTACGAAAATGAGCCAACCCTTGAGAAAATAAGATCAGCGGGCCTCCTCACACTTTCACCAGAGATCTTCGAAAAACTCTATCTCCAACCACAAGTTCCCGTCAAAGGAGAGCTTCGCAGCATTGTTGGCAACCCAACACCTCTGTGAGTAGCTGTGAGCCGAGTGAATTGTTGATGAATGAGTTGGAACTGACCAGTTTCAGGGGTCTTGTCGGCTTTGTACTTGGCCTTACGCCTTTCGCCTGCACTTTGATGGGCTGGCGAGGCACAAGCATTGGACCAAATACAGGTGCAGCAAATATGTGAGTCAAGATTCAGAAACGACCATGACAAACCTTGTGCTGACGATCATGAAAGTGGTGCTTACTTCTTCATCGGTGGCCCTCTATTGCTCGTCAGTGGTATCTTGGAGTTCATACTGGGCAATACCTTCACTTTCGTGGTCTTCGTCACTTATGGTACAACCCATGTCCCGAACATTGGCTGAAAGCTTTGTGACTAATCCAATGCAGCTGGTATCTTCTTCACGCTCGGTGCTTCCTTCCAGCCATTCTTCAATGCTGCGGGAGCTTACTCACCAACTGGTCTCGACAATGCCGCTGGATCTGTCACGCCCGCATTCAATGCCAGTTTTGGTAAGTACTGAAACAACAATCGTCCTCCAATACGCTTGAACTTTGCTCTGACACTGTCTCGATAGGTTTCTTTCTGATTGCCTGCGCTTGCTTGAACTTCTTGTTCACAATCTGCGCTACCCGTATCAATATTGTCTTCCTAGTGGTTTTCACTGGTGCTTGTCTTGGCTTTGTCCTCGCAGCCAGTGCGCGGTGGTGCATTGCTGAAGGAAACTTGACTGCTGCTGGCCAGCTGGCCGTGGTAAGTGGAAGTGGCATTGCCTCTCGAGCCACAATATCTAATTACGCTCTTACACAGGGTACTGGTGCTTCCTAGTTTGCAATCTCGATACTGGGATGGTATCTTCTAGCGATTCAATTGTTCTCCATCATGGGCATTCGGGTGCCCTTGCCGGTTGGTGATCTCACTCACTACTGGGACAAGAAGCCGAAAGACGCTGCTCATGAGGCTTGAAGGCTATATGTAAGTGGATATTGCGGCAGAATGCACGACAAGTGGTCGTTCGTGGGAAGAGCTAGTACACAGGCTCCGACTGCCACTATCTTGCAGAAACGCTTATACACTCGATTCATCGTTGCTACTGCAGCCATACTTTATTCAAAGAGCAAGGCAGAGCAAGTCAGTGCTGTTGCAGCAGACTCGGCATCGATGCAGTTCACCTATATTACACATTTGTATTGAAGATTAGTACAAACGACACTTAGGTCTTGACTCAGTTGTTCTCTATGCCATAGCCCGACGACTACTATACTAGGAACTTCCAGCGTGACCAGAAATTGCAGAACCACTTCAACCATCAATATCGAGCTCTGTATTTGTTTGCATGACTTCCCCCGGTCTTGCTGGATACTGGCGAACCTGTCTCTTTCGCAATCTAGACTTTCGAAGCGTATATGATAGAGCCTGCTCATCTGGTAATGCTTACAGTTATCGCATGACCTGAACACTCCCCATATAGAGTATGGCGCCTTCACTCTTGACGAACTATATATCACTGATACATCTGACTCAAGTCCATGCAGTCCAGATTGACCACATGCTGAGTGAACCAGGCATCAGACAGGTTTTCGATATCGATTGGATTGTATTGACTCAGGTCCAGCGCGGAAGCAGGCTCCAGATGGGTTTGAGGTGTTGCTTCTCCAGTGCTAGGCCTAGTAGTTGGATTCGACTCGTCAATTTCGTTTACCTTAGGTGTATCTAGTAAACGACTTAGGAGCTGACATGGCTATAGGGTGATGATTCTGACTGACCTCGGTTTTGCGATTCCTGTATCCCATAACGTAGCGTCTCTAAGACCCGCACAGCGTAAGGAGCCGTATGAATCTGCTCTTCATAATGTTTCATGATCGATAGGCACCGTGTCCACGAGACTTCGAATGCTGTTCCACTTTTTTCATCGACTCTTGGGAGTTTAAGAGACGCGAGGAGGATTGTGGCAGAAGCGAAGGCGACTGAGAACGTCAGCGATAAGTTTGAATTTTGTGGATCTGAAAGTAATGATAGCCTACAGTATACCGAATGCCACCCAGAACTGCGGTACATCGTGTCAAGATGTTGATAGAGTGTCTCGATTAGGCGATGAGCTGTGTCAATGCAGAGAGTACAACTGCGCTTGATGAGATCGTTGTCGAGCGATGAAAGGTTCGCCGAGCTTGACGTCTGAGGCACATCGTCTGCATACCGCTTGGTTGCCATCAACAGCAAAGGTCGCAAGCAGAGGACCCTGGTATAGAGGAATCTGAGTAACTCATCTCAACAGCTGCGACTCCGTGGAAGTTGCAGAGATCTTACCGGCAGTATAGCACTTGCTGCTGCAAATTGATATGGCTGTTCTTCTCGTGAATGATGACTTGTGTATTGCTCGTTGTCTGGAGATGCGTCGGAAGAGAGCACATAAAGCTATCAAGGCGACGATTGAAATTCAAAACATCCAAGATCATTTCTGGGGCGAATGCGGAGTTATCTATGTTTCCACGTAAGTCACCAGAATAGAGTGATCGCAAGATATCTGCCAGGATCTCGAACAGTTTGCAGGAAAAGACGAAAAGGCCCATGCGTGATGGCATGTCAGAGGGCTGAAGGCCTTCTCTCTCCTTGCAAAGGTAATCGTCGTCAATCAGCAAGGGTGTGGGAGTATTGAAAGATGTATCGACCATGAATGGACGTCCAAAGGTCATTGCCAGAAGCCTGTAGACAGTCACCAGGTTGTCCGGCTGGTGCTTGCCAACAACAGCTGCATCAGCATTCTTGAACTTACCTATCCAAAATCACGCAGGTATGCCATATTCGTCGTCTCATCTCTCGGTCGATTTGCTTCTCTGAACCACGCTTTGAGTGCTCGATGTGCAAACCCAGGCCTTGGGCGTGCCGTATGGCTAATCCGATAGAGTTCCAACAGTAGCTTGCATGGCTTGTCGATTGAAGATAAATGCCATTTAGCAAGAGCCACTGGACCACCGAAATGGATGTGGATCCAAGAATGTCATAAAGCAACGCACGGCGTGATCTTTGGTGAAAATCATTGGCAGCTGATGCCTTCTGAGCTGAAGCAACTTGAGTACTGAACTGGCAACCTAAAGCTAAGACTAGGTTCAAGTTAGATAGGAAGAAGGGTTCCTCATCGCCTATTGACGCAGCAGCATCGGGCAGCCACAAACTCTCGTACCGTCTCACGAAAGATGTCTTGTGGAGTAGAGGGAACAGAGGGTGTATGAACTCCCAATAGCAATGCAGAAAATCATCCGCTTGTCGACGAAGAGGTAGAACGGCAAGAGCTTTGCTGTTACTGAGTGGTATGTCCAGTGGCAAAAGAACGATAGGCGTACCACTTTGCGCAGGTACGTCGACCGCGGCATGGTCGCCGTCTGGGTTCAGCAGCGTGGCGTCGGCTGTTCGAGTCCCTTCGGCAACCTGTCTGATGAACGCGATGGTAGAAGAGTCCCCATAGAGACACTCACCGTTGTCTTCAGAGGTGACGGTGGCCAACGCATCAACGTGTGGAGTGGCTCGGCTATATGTCGAGAGGCTCGGTTGCGAGTCGCTACTCATATTACTTGGTGCCAGCGTCCCAGTGTTGCTTTGAGTGGCAGCCTGGTCAGTCCCGAGTGGACTGGAACGTATTTGTCCGTCATGCTCGACTCCAAAGACAAGTCAGTTGGGTCTGGATATTGGCATAAAACATGTGGCTGGAGGGGTCGAGAATATTGTACTTACGAGGGGCAAGTTGCTGATCAGCTCGGCCACTTTGCTCGAGGCGTTGTATTCGGTATTCCAGTGTTTCAACATGTCTGATGCTCCATTCAGCGACACAATTGACTGACGATCGGTGTCTTGTTACCTTCGAGCCGCATGAGGTGGACGTTCGTACACACAGGTGGTCGCTACATTTCGTCTCTCACAAGGCCGGCAGATTGGTCTACTTCCATCGCATTTGGTCTTGCGCTCCCGACAAGGCCTACATGCTAGTGATATTTTCTGTCGTTTCGAGAGCTTCCGCGAGCGAGACGAGGATCCACCGGGCCCAACCTCCACATTCGAAGAGGACTCATGTCGCATAGTTTCGCGGCCGGGATAAGGCTTACAACTGAGTATCGGAATGTTGCAGAAGCCAACTCGTGTTGCTCCTCTACGGTGGTAACACAATGTGAACAAGCCGCTCCATGCACGATTCCGAAATTTCTCCTCTAATGATTCACCTATCCACCTTTTTACGTCATGGATGCGTCACGAGATCTAGATGGTGGGGGCTTCAGAGCTCGGAACAACGTCCGGAAGAAGATTGCTTGTCACCAATACTATTCCGTGCGGACCACGTTCTAGATGCTTGCGAATTTCCATCGGGTGGCCAATGTCGATCTAGCATCGAAACGCCAAGGAGTGATTCACTTGGGTCCTCGTCCGAGCATTGTGGGGTTGGTAAGTATGGTAAGTCGAGTCTTCGGTGTGGCTCTGTGGTACCACTTGACTAGATAAGCAATGCTGCGCGTTATGGTCGCACCCGCGGAGCTTCCAAGTGTAAGAATTGGTGGGAGGCTTTTGAGCCATTTGGACGTTGGCGACCAGACCATTTCAAGTACCATGTCTCATGAAACCACGGCCCTTGTGCTCCGTGAGATCGGTGGTCCATTCGCTTTAGAAACGATCAAACTCGACGCACTTGAACCGAATGAAGCACTTGTCGAAATCCATGCAGTAGGTATCTGTCATACAGACATTTCATGTGCAACAGGTGTCATTCCTGCTCACACACCAGCCGTCTTTGGACACGAAGGTGTGTGTTATACACGGTCCCTCGTCTTGCCTATCGTCCAATCTAACCAGTGTGATCAGGTGCAGGAGTGGTTGTCGAGCTTGGAAGCGATGTGGACGAAGTCTCCAAAGGTGACAAAGTTATCCTCAGCTACGCTTACTGCAAGCAATGTAGTCAGTGCAAATCTGGCTACTTACAGTACTGCGAAAACCTGCTGCCAATCAATTTTGGGGGCCACCGACTCAATGGCAACTCAGCACTTTCCCTTGAGGACGGCTCAAAACTTCACGGGCATTTCTTTGGTCAAAGCTCGTTCTCGCGTCTAGCTGTCGTGAACCGTACCAGTCTCGTAAAAGTTCCGCAAGACGCGGATCTGGCGCTTTTCGCCCCATTGGGGTGTGGTTTGCAGACCGGGGCCGGCGCAATCCTGAACACATTAAATGTACAACCAGGAAGCACAGTGGCTGTCTTTGGTGTGGGCTCGGTGGGTTTGAGTGCGATAATGGCAAGTGCAATCCGTGAAGCAAGTGAGATCATCGCGGTGGACATTCAACCTGCCCGGCTGGAATTGGCCAAAGAGCTAGGTGCAACCACAACGATCAACAGTAAGGAGGTTGACGTGCTAGAAGAGATCAAGAGAATTTGCCCACCCAATGGTGTTCAGTATGCATTAGACTGCTCAGGAGTTCCAAGTGTCATCGAGACAATGGTGGATTGTCTTGGGCTACGGGGAAAGGCATGTTCGGTTGGTGCGCCCTCGCCAGGCAAGCGTGCCTCGGTCGACGTCTTCAACCATTTGGTCATGGGCCGGCAATACATGGGTTGTCATCAGGGCGATTCTATCGCTCGTGAGGTAAGTCACAACTTTTGAGATTTCGTTCCACTCGTTGCGATCTATGTCGAGGGTCTAAGCTGACAAGCCACCTCCTGTGTAGATGGCCCCATATCTCATCGATCAGCAGAAGAAAGGGAAATATCCTCTCGAGAAGTACATCACAAACTATGACATGAAGGATTTTGCGACCGCAATTAAAGACACTAAAGAGGGAAGAACGATTAAGGCTGTACTCAAGTTCTAATGATAGTCCCTTATACGTGGTAATGCGGACCTAATAGGTATATTCGGTGTTCTTATTGTCGGCGACTAGATGTTAAGTGTTAGAGGCACTCCTTAAGACTAACTATATGAGGATAGTTAGAGCCTTAGAGATACTTTAGGTAGGGTTAGCTATTATAAGGTATAGGGTAGAGTATAATAGAGAGTAATGATGTGGATCTAGAGACTAGCTAGGACTAGTAAGGGTAAGTGTATAATATAAGTTGACTACGGAGAGTCTATCTAGATAAGTGGCTATAATCGAAGTGGTATATATCCTCTACGTACTCTATATACTCCTATAGCTCTATTTTAGAGCCCACGGAGCTAGTAGAATGGCGGCCTGCAGCTCGCGGGGGTGTTGTTCCATCGTATCGTTGCTCTCGTGCAGTCGCTGGATCTCGATGTTCCTCTTCTCGGCCACCGACATCGCCACGCCCAGTCGAGCTGCCAAGCTTTGGTTCTCGGTCTCCAGCTCCTGCAGGGCGGACCGGTGCTCAGTCGAGAGCTGAACGTGACTTGATCAGCTTCATCATCACGAGTGGACGTTTACCGACCTCTTGCGCAGTGTGTTCTGGCTGGCCATGACAGCAGCGTTGAGAGGATTGCGATCCTGGTGATCTGGACTGTGGGAGCGTCGAGCGCTCTCCAGACTCCATATCTCGCGTTGTTGAAGCCCGCACAGGCTGACCGTCTCGAAGCACCACCTGGATGGAGTGACCCAGATGTTCACAGATCTGGCGATACGCACCGACGTTGTGCTTGCTGAGCTGCTTCCGAAACAAGTGCTCCTGCTCGGGGCTATACGGCCACGCGTAGGGATCTGTGGGAC
>Ga0210040_10003865_pt1 | contig 19952 bp, 7 predicted proteins | sample CryGeyCG12114_NA_FD_185462 | JGI IMG/M metagenome (GOLD analysis project Ga0210040, IMG submission 185462) | Groundwater microbial communities from aquifer - Crystal Geyser CG19_WC_8/21/14_NA (SPAdes) (version 2) | ecosystem: Environmental > Aquatic > Deep subsurface > Groundwater | place: USA... | reverse complement strand
ACTTACTACTGTAAAATCTTTTCCCTTCTGTATATTTAGTTAGTTAGTTCGGTGGAGGTTGGACTCGAGTTTCTATTGCCCATACTACAGAGACGAGTGAATTTTGAAACCAAATGATAATTATATGCATAGGCAGACAACGCATGATTCAAGCAGCCTGTAAATCATGGAATGGAATCCGCGATGAATTATTCATGAATTCCTTCACATTTGTCAACCAACCGATTTGTTTCTGTTCTGTTGCCAAATTTAATTGATTTCCAGTCATTTTACGCTTCATTTGAGTAATTCATTGCTAATATAGCATTCACCAACTGACTAACTAACTAACTAACTAAACTAATTGCTAGTGAGACAATTATTGTCTATTTAATTTACTAGGCAATTTAAACTAGAGACCTACAAATTTCCAAAAGAATTTTTCAGCATTCTTGGAAAATATTTTTTATCCAATGACATACAGACTGAGCTAAATTGAAAGTCGATGATGTTTCTCTTTAGGATGGAAAGTAACAAACTTTTACTTTCTCACGTCCCTATGCTATCACTTTAGTACACACATTCAATCTTGCTTCCACATCTGGTTAATTTGAAAATACTAGCTTGAAGCAAAAGTCAGTTGCATAAAATAAATGGAAAACGAAAGCAGATATCACTCCAGTCAGTTACATAATATTTTTTCTTGTTGTTAAGGACAAACGAAACCACAAGAAAGATACGATACATGGGAGGAAAACTGGCACTCGAGGAAATGGAAAAATTAATCGGATTATCATTGTTATGCATACGAATGGGAACCAAAGACTGTCATAACACTTCTTCTTCCCCTTTATTATAAATACCGGGAATTGCAAAACAAGATCCTGTTAGTTTCATTTCCTAGAATCCTTTCTATAGTCTTAAACATTTGGTATGCACACGAGTGTACTAATATACCGAAGGGGAAGCGTTACGATTACGAATGAAACTTATAATTCTATAGAAGGCTAGAAACCATATGCTTTGATCTTAGTCAGATAAAGTCAAAATAATTGAATTCAAAGGTTTTCGTTTCGTCAAAAGAGAAGTTCTTTCCACTTTCATACGTATGCAAATAGAATGCTCAAGTAATCTTTTTTACATACAGGAAATATAACGAAAATCACATTTTGGTTTCTGACAAACTAAACTTCCATTATATACACATAATAAAAATTCTGAACTCACATAAATGCACATTTATTATTATTTACTGGGATAAGTTTGAGAACTACACACAGATTTGACACTAAAAAACGAATTCATCTTCGCATTAATAAGTAACAAACTAACGCTATATGCTGACAAAATAAATGTGAAATTCACAGGTGTGTGTTCTATAGCAATAATCTCATCTCATATCTCACATGAAAGGGAACTAACAGGAAAACTGATCAATAAAGCAAACACACAAAACTAAGTCTCCTTTCTACATAATATAATCCTGTTTCGTTACTAGCCATTATTACTGAAACTTTCTTGCATCTAACTGGTACGAAATACATTCAACACGCTATCCGGCATGCAATTCAAAGTATATTCAGTTCGTTGCATAGAATATTATTGCACACAACCTTACTTACAAATAATACACTAGTTATTTATTGCAAACAAAAATAGCGGATTGCCAATTTATGTTTGTGACAGAGTACAGAATCGCAAAACGATATTTATTAAGTTCAATGTGTAGTAAAGTTGCAATTTCTTACAAGTTTCAAATTCAGATCCATTAAAATGAGTAACAAGTCTAGCAGCGTGCAAAATTTCATCTTAACTAAACTTTTATCAATGAATAACAACATGTCAGCGTCACTTTCGGGTTCGCAATAGAGATTAGAATATCATCGATTAATACTAACTAACTAATTAGTTTAGTTTTTACATGGTATGCACAGAACTGCTGTATTATCATCAACATTTTGACGCAACAAACCGTATTCATCCTCCCTACAATTTTTTCCATTCATCTTACCAATAAAAATGCATTTCCCAAATGAGTACATTTCCAAAATGAGAGACACAGATAGAGGTAGGACAAATCATGTGAAACTGATGAGGTAAGTAAAGCATATATTGTTTGCATTAGTAAGCACACTAACTAAAAGTAGAGTCACAGAATGATTTGGGCAAGGAGAAAGTGAGATGAGAAACGTTGATATTTTGCGCAGTTTGTCTCTACCTCTGGCTGCAGTATAGCAGCTCCTCATCTACTCCATATAAACGAGAGTTGAAAGACAGATGGAAACATATTGACTGACTGAGTGAGCGAGTGTACGTGCTCTAACCGGGCAAACTAACTAACTTCCCTATAAGGTACACTCGTCAGTTGGATGCGGCGGTATAAACTCACAATGCATTCTACTGTCCAGTTAATTGCCAACTGGCTGATATTAGTTACAATCAGCTTTAAAATCCGTGCTGTTTAATAACCATCCATAATTTTGCCGGAATATTTATATTCTCAGAGCGGCAAGAAAATGAATATAAAAGTGACTGTTTTTTCAATGAAAAATTGACTTGATCATACGGGAAGCTAACTCAACAATTTATTTATTTTCAATCATGGAACAACGCATACAGCCCATTGTAAGAATAAATATATAGATTTAAGATAGCAAGACTTTGCTACCACGAGAAATTCCCTGGAGCCAAATCGGTATCTCTATAAAATTATTGGTTGGATAATATTATTCTAGTAAGGATGAGGGCATGTCGTAATAGTCCGACCATGTAGGTCCACATTCATATGTAGTTAGTAAGTAGTACAAATTGTAGAATAACTGAATGACTGCAAGTGCTGTAGTTAATTTTGAATCCATGGTATAGTTAGTAGCTATAGGATATACCTACACATGATCAAAAAGTCAGTCCAAGTTTTCTAGAGAAAGTTAGATACTCGAGTACGAGTTTATGTGGAACATGTTGGGATGGAATGTTGCACAGAGCCGATATTTTATTCAAATGTCCTTGGAATCGAGAAATGTATTTTGTTTTACTAACTAACTAAAGGTATGCTCTCTGTGAGTCTCACTGAATTTCCTGTATGGTGTGAATTCCTGGATGTTGGAGATGTGGTAAATTGAGGGAGAAATTATTGGGTTGACCAGAATGTATCTAGGGAGTTGGTTTCGTTTCGTACATTTCACAAGTTCGGATAGTAAAAGCTATCGGGGACGCAATGGGAAAATATTGCATTTGCAATCTTGTTTTTACGTCAAATACGATTTTTTTGTGGAAAAGCTTATGCGAAAACCTTTTGATACTGACTGGCTTTTTTATATAGCTCGTACTTTCTAAATACAAAGATATTTGGGAAGGGTATGAGGAATATTGGACTTCATACTCGGGATTCTAGCATATGCCATAATCATCGCTCAGTCACTGGACCAGCAATAATTTATGCGAGCTGCGCTCAACAAAATTATGCAATAAAGCGGAAAAAGTTTGCTGTCTCAAAATTGCGCGACCTTACACTTTGTAACTAACTTACGCAGTTAGTTACTAAACTTAAAGTCAAACTCTAAAGCCGATTGTAGTTAGAGAAATCTATGGTACACGTGACGTGACTAACCCGGATTGGGGTGAACCTTTCAATCTGGTGGCGAATCCTGATCAAACAATAATGATACAATTTGAAATTCAAGACTGTACAATGTGAGTTAGTTCAACGGTAGAAACTGGTAACTGACTTTAGTGAAAAGTTAAAGTTTTCTTCTGTAACAAGAGTGCTTACCCTAACTAACTATAGATAGTAAGTATAGTCAGCACAAGTGAATGATACTGGATGCGGTAATACCAACAACTAGCTATAGATGAAATTTCCTTTCTAATTGATGATGGCCGTTTGCTCAGCAAGAGGGCTAAATTCCACCGCAATCATAAATTATTATGTAAGCTTCCGACTCCCGTTGTGGTTCTGCAAACTTGAAAACTTTTTGACTTTCTCTTCGCTTGCACTTATGCTTATGCAACGAAAGTCACTTTAACTCGCATCAGCTATAAGATTATTATTACCTTAAAAATGTTGCAGTTAGTTAGTTGGTTGGTTAGAAAGTTCTGGAATCCCGTAGGCGAAAGAACTAACTAAAATGATTTTAAACTTTGACTTTCGAGAGTATCCTCACAATTTTAACAAATTCTTATGAATTTCCCTTTCGGGCATATTCAGTAAGTTGAGTATTACCTAGAGATTCACCTGAACCAAACTAAACTAACTAACCTGTATAATAACGTGTGAGTTACATGATCCCAGAAACTCTCAGCAGTCTAATGCTATTAGATGCGGCTTTGGATAGTCAGCTTATAAAGTGATAAACCGCAGCAAGCGAATGTACTAAGAGGTCTTTAGCGTTCGGGGTAGTTGTTACTTCATAGTCCACAATTTTTTGCTGAAAAACTAAGTTTTAATGGTGGTGTCAAAAAAAAGTAATCATTTTGAATTACATATTTTATGGAACACTGATAACTCTTAAGTGAAATAAAATACAGAGTTAAACAATGTTGAGTACCTGAAGGTGATAGTGAATATTACTTTTTAATTATTGTGACGAGCAGCTGAATTAAATTTTTAAATAGTCTTTCAAAGGATTGCGCGATTTGTTCACTCCGTCGGAAACATTTACATTTCGCTGAAGATCGGGATGTGAGTTAGTTGAGCTACTTAAGCTTATAGCTCAACTTCTTATTTTTCAACGACATTTATGTCAAAAATTTATAATCATTTTTTTCAAATTACGAAAAACTTAAATAAAAATTAACAATGCTAATAATAAAGGGATTATCACAGATCAAATATCAACAGTTTATATTACAATATCACATTAATTAATTTTAAACTATTAGTTATTAGGAGAATAAAATAATGAGCGATAAAAATGCCAAAATTTATTTGCATCGATAGTAATATTCGATTTTTTATATTAAATTTTGTAATTGATAAAGCAATTTTTACGCTTTTGCCGCATAATTTTACGTCGGTGCATACCTTCACGTTTTACCTCGCATTTTTTTCTCTGTCCTTATGACAATTTTATAAAAGGTGAAAAGACCTCTAGTAACTACAGAAAACTGTAATTTGCTCCCTATGGAATCATGAGCCCATAATATACTAATATAAGATGGCGATTACATCTCATCTGAGTTGGTAATAAATCATTTCTGCTTGAGTTAAGACCCCAGCATTTAAAAAAGCACACACGGCGTGTGTTGGTTATTAAAATGAGACAAGAAAAACTACGCTATTACAATTTGTCTATATTATGAAATATGCGTGGCTTCAACACCACATGCATTTTTTCGGCAAATAATAAAATACTCCTTCTCCACCCACGTAAACGTAGTCTTTCTTTATAATTAGCAAATTAAAGGACGTGTCAAATGTTTCGCAAATTAAAACTCTAAAGATTTTTTAAGTTCTTACCTGTATTTCCGTGTTGCGCACCTGGTATCAATACTCTGGTTACAGCTGAAAACTTGTTCCCGTATACAACAGTTTTTTGACAAACTTTTTCACATTTTCTCCAGATTCTGGGAAATGAATGGAAACTTCCTGTAGACAGTTTTGGAGTACACAAATAAATACAAGAGACTGACTATTCAGTCAGCTGGAAATTGCAATAGAATCCAGCTTCACTGACTGGATGAGCAGTGGAGGAAACCTAAAGAAACTTATAAATGGGATTGTGTATGATATTTATCTGTGGATATGGACTGTGAGTTTCCTTCCTTCCTGTGATAGAGCTCCAAGCCAACTGCTCTTTTCCAAACACAGGCTCCCACTTTTCTCTCTATTTTCTACCCGGTATGCCTCTCTCTGGTTTTACAATGCAAGAGAGAGTTCCGTTCATGGGAAAATATTACTGCATGGCTTAAGTCTCCGTCTAGTTGGTAGTTTAGTTAGTACTACGCAACACGGGTGAAAGTTAAGTTTTTCCACTCTCGTTTGGGAGAATATTTTTTGGGAAGCTGAGACATTTTTTATAGGTTGTGTTTGTTAATGAGTCTGTCACATTGGTTTGGATTGGAAGTGCAAGTTTTTTGGAGCTGGCAATTGAAAGCATGGTTCAGTTTGTTCGCACCTTGAAATTTCAATTGAACGTTTTTTTTATGTCAGGAATGCAAGCGGAGAGTTTTTTTCAGGCAGTGAGTTTTAAATGTGGATAACTAACTATGAATGAAAGAATCATTTACTTTGTAAGTTCTTTAAAAATTTTAGAGATGAATCGTGCTCAGGATCTGAACTGTAAGGTTTTTACTATTTACGAATATTTTCAGAGCTGTGGTATACAAAAATTAAATATTTTTTTATGTTCGAAAACACAAATCAAAAAGTGACAGTAAGTGGGCAAAAAGCACTGTTTACACCCACCCACATGGTTTCAGTATTCAGTACTAAGGACACAGAAGGATAATGCGTGGTAGTGGATAGGTAAGAAAGAAAGATAGAATCTGTGGGATTCAACCTCCTTGTTCTAACTATTACATCCAAGTTCTCACAGGCTAGAGTTAGAAAAGAGTCAAATATGTCTCTTCACAAGGACATCATAATGGCGAAACACATGGGCATGATTATAGATTATACTTACTGCTATCTACTATCCTTCCCAGAGCACAAATTGTTCAGCCAGGAATGAAACAAGAAAATGTATTGACAAGGTGACGTCTTGATCCAGAAGAGGAAAAAATTGCAAGCATTTTTTCACCCATCTTGACTTCAATTCCAGCAGAGGATCTCAATTCTATTTGGCCAAACAGTTTGCATGTCTTTTCCAGTCACGGAAAATGGAGAGATAAATTCTTCCATAGACAATGTGGTATTGGCAGCTTTTGTACGTTCAATACTGGACATACTACGTAAGTGAGTTAGGTCTGTTGGCTGTAAAAACAGGTTATGGTGGAGCTAGAAACTTTTTATGTCCTGATCTCAATGCTCTCAAGCTAATGCAGTATCTATTTTTTACAGTCTATATTAATCATTTCGACATGGATTTTATGATGCTCTCAAATTTTTTTTACTGCTGTATAAATAGTAACTTAATATAGCACAGGGATTTTAGGGTTCTTCTGGCTTTGAAAAAAATTGGAAACTTTAGATGGGGGATTGATTTACAGATATTATTCGGTTTTTTCCTTATTTTTTAAGAATTTTTTATAGCTTAGCTACGTTGCTGATATAGGCAAAGTATGGGATTTTTTTCCCACTTTTTAGCCAACAAAAGTTTGCTGCGAGACGACAGAAATAAAGTTAGGCTAGGAAAAAAAGTTTAACAGCTCTTGAAACTTTATAAGCCACATGCACACATTTTGCATACTTAATCGAAACAAATGGATTTACAGCCAATTTCTTGGATGATTTATGAAACTCGATTACTTTAATTTCATGGAATATTTAGTTTCTATGTCTGTAGGCATAATGTAGATTTATAACATAAATGTGTGAAAATCTGGTGTTTGTGTTTTGCGATGTCGTAAACAATGGTACTTAGAAGCATGGAAGTGGCTTTTTCAACACAATTATTTTTTTTGCATTGCTCATACAAGTCCTTGCTGCAATCTTGAATGCAGAAATGACATAACAATAATTGCATATATATTTATACAATTGCATAATACATTTCCATTTCTGAGTATTTTGTTTACGAAATGTTTAAAAAAGAAATTCAAAATAAACATTGACGCAAATTTTCTAGTTCAAAAACAAGGATTCTCACAAATATTGAGTTTATCTTATTGACTCAAATCACAAAAAGTTTCCTGAAAACCTGCGACCGACAGTTGTTTACACTACGTTTGTAAAGCAGAGTGTTCTGCGTTATGCCACGACAAATGACTATGAAAGTTTTGAGCAGTTTGAAACGTTAAAAACTCCAAAACATTGCACACTTTACATTTTCTGTTCAATTCACAAAAACAATAAGGTATTTTTTAAACCGCACCGCCGCCATTAATCATTCAATTTAAGTTGCCCTAAATTTTTGCTATCAATAATAGTTTTAGCAAAAATTTGATTGATAAAAAAACACTTGCAAAATTGGAGCTGAAAAATTCAATCTCTATCTATTATATAAGGTCCCTTGCAATTCAAAAACACAATGTATGACTACAGCATCAAAGTTGTCGCTGAACAAGCTGTCTTACCCAACTATGGTAAAAATTATCCATCGTTGTTTCTACTATAGCGCAAAATTTTTCTTGAATGTGAAGTATTATTTCAACACTGTACACAAGTAGCTGCAGACTCCATTTTTAACTGCATGCTGGCTTCCAAACTATAACTAAAACGAGCCAACCCTGGTGACAATCATTTCGCGTGACTTATGTGTGTAAATATTTCCCAGGACTCCTGTACATGACATAACATGATTATAAGATGATGATGAATGGGTCGTAGAACTGGCCCAAAGGGGCCCCAAGGATCTCACTTGGTGACTGTCAGACCACCTCATGTATTTCTCATCTAAAGATAATGTGATCTAGATTGGAGTACGTATTCACGCTTCGAGTGCACTTGATAGCTTTTCCAGCAAACAGAGCCTAACAAAATACACATACAACCACCATACAATGAGATATAGAATGGAGAAAGGAAATGGCAACTAACTATAGTACATGTGTTCCGCATTCACCATGCCATGTCATTTACACAGTTAGAACTACATTTTGGCCCCAGGAGTGCAATCTCATTTTCTCTACCTTTCACCACCAATCCACTTTAGCTGTATACAAAAGTTTCGGGTAGGATCAAAACGGTCTTGGTTAGTGGTGTCCGAACCTAAATTTTAACGGTGTCAAGTTTTTCGGCCCCCAATTTTGTTTATTTGAGCTTATATTTGGGAGAATGCATTGGTTTCCGCCAAGTAGACTGTATTTTAATGCGACAAAATTGCAATTCAGTGAAATTTAAAGAGTAACGCAGCTCAGTAGTTTTATGAAATGAAAATAATATATTTCTTTGGCCTAAGATATTCTAGGGGTATTCACGAGCACCGGGGTAACGCGGTAACAGGGTAAAAAGGTAACTTTTCTCCATTTAAATAACAAAACATATGGAACAATTGCAAAAAGTTACCCTAATACCCTTATACTCCGTTACCCCGGTGCTCGTGAATACCCCTATTGTGTAAATCTTTCTAGTGAATACATATTACAGTCTAAACTTTGTATGGATTTGGATAAAATTCATTAGTATAGCATTAAAATGGGTGTTTAGACATAAATAGAAGTGCTGGCCAGGGAAAATTGTAAGTAAGGGAATGTTGTGTTTGACATGCGAAGGCTATTTGGTAAGCCCCGTTGCAATAAGTAACTAGTGTTACAATTAGTTAGGATGAGATTAGTTGGAAGAAAGATTTGTGAAGAATTATTTCAGTGTAATTACAATACTGGTCCAAAACCAATTTGTTCTTATTGGATGCCGACAAGGAATGAAGGTGACGAGAGGTGGGTTCGCATAATAGTTACCATTTCAGTTGTATTTAGGAATTTATACAGCTAGTTGGGTGGTGAACGCAAGATGAGAAAATTAATTAAAATGGGAACCGGAGCAGAAAAACAAGCTAACAATAATCCACGACCCCTTATAGTTGTCATTCTACGTAGAGCCTTAAATATGAGCCACAATCAGTATAGTTGTTAGCTATGTTATGCAATTTAAGCCATAGTACAAGGCCACTTTGCTTGTAAAATGCATGGAATGACAAAATTTCTGTTTCCCAATCTTGTTATTTAGTTGAAAGAAATTGTGTGTACTGCTTACTACACATATAGTTATGTACATCTATGAAAGGAAGGAAGTTACGGTGAAAGCAACTAACTTGCTTCACCCTGTGGCAAAATACTTCCCTCTTTAAAACAAAAGTAACATTTTGCAGTTCGCTCGGCGCTCCTAAATTTTTGATCCCCTCAGGTTGAATACATAGTGAGTACGCAGAAACGATTTCTAAGGTTTTAGTGTTATTCGCTTTGCTTTATATATATCAAAAGCAAACCATTTTGGCTTTACGTTCACATTTAACGTCCATACATTTTTAATTCACATTGCACCCAAGCATTGCTTTCCTTGGTTGGTAAGCAAAACAGAATAAGTTTTATAAATTCAACCGCATAAATAAAACAACAACATCATACTTAACAGTTACTGTTTCAGTAGCTATCTTGTTTTTATTGTGACCAAATGCACCAAGTACAAAACAAAAAGGAAAGTAAGTTGTGAACAACATTTACCACAAAAATGAGAACTAATTAAACGTAACTAGTCCGTAGAAATCACATGAACACATAAACAAAATGAGATTCCTAACTTTTCTGAGCAATAAAACCCACTGGGTCAGTATTTCATTGGAATATGAAATAGCACACGCTTGAATTGGCATACAGAATTAATTATATGTGGTATGGTTTGAACAAATCATTAACATTTTAACAAATCCCTCACAACGTAAAATACATTATTCAAACAAAACAACCGGGGTAAACCGGAGTAAGATTCACGCAGTATACAAAACAACTAAGTATCCTGTAAAGGGTTCTTAAATAAATAACCAAAAGATAACTGACTTTCCCAAAAGTTGTTTGCTCACTGTGTTGAATTGTACAGCTAAAGTTAAGTTACATACTCTAATTCTTAGTGTCAGTAGCATTGAATTAGTTAGTAAATAGAAAAGTTCACACGCAAGACAAAAAGTGTGCAGTCACACGACACGACACGAAATATATTGTTAACTAATTAGTTATTTAAGTATGTATTACGTGATGAGATTGATACCTCCACCCGAAGGTCTGAAATCAATTTCTTGCTCAGCACAAAACTCCTGTGTCAATGGAATACAGTTGAGTAAGCGACACCAATGACAGTCACCAAAGCCAACGTAAAAAACTATCAGTAGTGTCACAAGAATCACTAAATATCCTAGCAGACATATCACAACTTCCAACCATTTCCTGCAATTACAAAACAGCCACAATATTCATTAAAAGAACTTGTCATATTAACAATCGTCCAATAATTTTAAAAACATTAAAACAATAATGTGTCAATATGGCTGGGAAGGATTGTCCCTTGATATGATAATTGCTACTATGGCATACCTGTACGTGGAATATTTCCCAAAAGAGACGTATGGCATGATAGCATGTGAAAGTAGAAATCCTACGACGAAACCTGAAATATGTGCAAAATTATCCACCCACGGGAGGAATCCGAGAAGAAAGAGGCCACCTGTTACGAGTACCATTTTGCCCAATGCTTGCCATGGTCTTCGAAGCATGCCCCACATGTGCAGCAGTTCCACTAGAAGGCAAGCCAGCAGTCCAAATTGACTTCCCCCTGGACCCACCTGCCACAAAAAATATCAATCAAATACACGCAAACATAAACTATTTAATCAATGATGACATCTTTACTAACTATAACTAAATACTAAACCAACTCATTTTCTTTGTCTCCTCTACGGATTTGTTTTCATCAAAGCTTACCCTGACTTATTGTATGAAGTTATACGGCGTCCCACCATTTTAAAACAAAGTTTATATGACACGAAATTCCCTCCAATCACCAATCAGGTTAGAGAGTAATAGTGCGATATGATTGCTAATGAAAAAGGATTATAGCCTGTTCACTACGTTCACTTTCTAAAATTCTAACTTTTAAAAGCCAAAAACTCTTTGATGTCTGAATGAAAGACATGGAAAATACATTTATTATCAAAATTGAATTCATTATTTTCTAACATAATCTTGAAACAAAGATATAGATGGGACTATTCTTTTACTTCCCTATATGAGTTTATAAATTCTGTAGCATTAAAACGTTTTTTGCTTGTGTAGAAGTCCTTTTGTTTAAAGTCTAAATTTTTCGCAAGCACGCAATAGAAAACAGCAATTTACTTCTGCGCATGGGCAACCAACAAAAAGGGCGTCATTGGAATTCAATGATTTTTGAGCATTGCAGCTGCGCATTGGGTTACCTGGTTATTCACCACGTTACTACGTACTCACTCAAACACGCTTAATTTTTCGGACTGTAAATATTGATTGTATATTTATATTGGTATTTAATTTCAAATTGTGTCACCAAAGGGAGACTAGCATTCAATTACTGATTTGGTATCTGACACGTAAATAATTTGAATTGATTTGAGGCCAGGTAGTATTTGCTACATACTGATTTTCAATACCTTTAAATTAACAATCTACCGCAACTGTATTGTTTTCTTAATGTACTTCGTATTTTCTTCTTGTCGTGAATGATTACAATACAAGGTGTAAAGGTGAAGAAAGATTAAAATACCTACCTAAAAATAATAGCGTTTATGGTTGCCACTCTGAACCTGAACTGTGCTCATTAATAATTCTTCGTTAGCCCTTGTATATATTTCTATGTAGGATAAAGTGATTAGCCTTTACAAAATGTGGTATCGATTGTGAACTTTATGAGGATAAATATTCTATTCTAAATCAGTACATTTACTGTCATAATGCAAAAGTGTGAATAAACGTAATTCATGGCCTAATATATCCCAACCTTTAAATCCTTGCAAGAGAACAAAAAATTTTCGATTTTTACCTAACTTAATAAACTTCAAAAAGTGAGAACGCCACAAATAAATTAAATGAACCGGCTGATTTCGTGAATTCAACGAAGCATAAATCAAGATTGAGCCTTTTTTCTGCACAACTCGTTTTTTTGTGGGGAAATACAAAGCTGGCAGACCAGATATATCTTTCTTGGTCTGTTCCTGTAGTTAAGTTTAGAAAGACAAGAAAAGGAGTGTAAAATAGTTTGCTTACCTCAGCACGATGGGGATCAAGTAGAACAGAGCCAAGATTGCCAGCGATACCACAGCCTAAATAAATTATGGCAATCCTCAGTGGACCTGCGAGCTTTTCCAAGTCTCTCATAATAAACCAGTGGAAAAACAAGGTGAATAAAATATGGCCCAGTCCCGCGTGCAGGAACAGAGATGAGATCAATCGATAAAATTGGTCGGGGTGGTCAACATAGATGAATGGAAACATCCCACATACATCCTTCATGGCAAGACAAAACAGAAACATGCATTGACATTAATATCATTTAAGTAGCCTTCTTTGTTACGAGTAAATACGGCTTTTTGAAATTATTGATGTTTTTTCTGTCTCCAAAAGTGCCAACTACCTAGGCATTAATGTGCATATGTGCCTAAATTTTATTAACTCGGTATTCAGGAGTGAACTTTATATTTTGCTACAATTAGAAACAATACTTTTTTCTCGACCTTTAGAATCTAAAACTTTAGTCTGGGCTTTTTAGCCCACCAAAAGGTAAAAACTCATTGTTGCTAACAAAAAGATGCTTCCCGTCAGTCGTCAAAAAAATGTTTAAAAGCTTTTCCACTTTCAAACTTTTCAAACCTAACTTCAATATACATAATGAGAAGAGTGCACGGTGTTCTACTAGTTCTTGGTGAAGTTTGAACTGAAGAAAACTTCTTACTTTCTATACTTAAAAAAATATAAAAAAACTTAATTTTCTGTCCTTTATGCTATGAAATGTAAAATTTGAAAGCAGCTGAAAGCAATAGATACTAACTCCTACGATATATAGATCCCGTGCAAGTAGTATGATCTGAAAAGGCAATGTGTTTTACCTGTAAACATGAAACTTGAGAACAAAGGGAAGCCTCTTCGTGGAAATATCCGCTCACAAATCTACAGTACTCTCTGGTCGTGATCAGACACTTGGCGTGAATCCCGATACAACATGGATGTCCTATCACTTCACACACCTGCAAATAAATCAAAGGAATGCCAACTTCACTAAATGTATTTCAGTCTACTGACTGCTGAGTGGAAATGTCATTTGAAGTTTGCAGCAATAACTTCCCCACCACTTCAATCATTTACGTAGCTACTTAAGAACTTTTGATGGACCATAGCAATTTATTATTGTTCATTTCCTGTCCTCCGAATTTATTTAAATATAGACTTATTAACATGCTCTTCAAGTGTTGTACCAGACAATTTGTCTATCATAATAAAATATTTTGTTCGGTTTCGAGCCAAATAAATATTAGTCAGATGTACGAAAAAAAATTACAAAGAAATTACCATGTGCTCTGCAGTCTTGTCTTTCGGAGACATGCCACTTAAACCTCTAGTTTTCCTACATATGGGCCATTTGGTAATGTCATCAGGCCATTCGTATGGAGCTATTGATGCAGGAGCTTCACAGTACCTAAGAAGAAAACTATTAGTTAGTAAAAGAATATTACGTATGCAAAAATATAGCTATTAAGTAAGTTTAAAAGTTCATCACTTCGGATCTAAGCCGCAAACCGATCCAGAGATTCTGCCACCAGGACCTTCTTTTCGCGTCCATTTTTTCCATGTGGAAAGTAGACCCTGTAAAAAAATGAGTGATGTGATGAGGATTTTAAATTCGAAACAATGCAAGTTTTAACACGCCAACCAAAACAAATGTAAACTGAAACCAAACTGCTCTAGAAATGTGAAAATTAACAACATTACAGTGGAACTCTTAAAATTATTGCAAAAACAAAGCCCATGCAGTTTGGCATTGACACACACATCTAACGATCTAACGAAAATGAGAGCAACTTTGCGGTGTTTACTTACTGCTCGACTATTTCCTTTTATCTGCAGCATGAGAGAAACAAATTGTTTTTTCCATAAATTGTTTCCGGGAATAGATTTGAGAATGTAGATTCTGATTTATTTAGAAATAAGAGTAAGGAGGGAACTTACGGAACATTCACTTCTAGATGATTGGACACATCCGGAGTTATCATTTCTTATACAACACGCAGTCTCTCGTTCCCGATCTCGAGTCTCCACGATTCTTCTCCACACCACTTCATCACGTCGCATACAAGGGGCAAAGTTTGCTCCCAAGTGGATCAAATCCGACTGTACGAAACATATCAAACGAATAAATACACAGGCATACTGTCAATCAAGAATTTGAATTTCAACATTCATACTCAAGATTCAAGAATGAGAAACATTATTTTCCCAATAAAATATCTATTCTAAAACATCCATTAAGTTGAAATATGAAGAAAAAAATTAGTAGCGCTTTACCTGCATTGAATTCTGATAAATTATTGTATTCTAGTTTTAAAGGAATAAAGGGGCAATAAAGGACTTACAGCAGAAGGGCCAATCCAAAAATTGGCCGGTTGAATCACTTCCATTTGTTGCAAACTGAGGGAAGTGACCAGGACAAGACTTGACTTGCGATCCATGTCCCATTTGACAGGGGCCAAGCCATAGATGATCATGATGGTAATTAAAATAATGATTTGCACTAGAGAGATCCAGTATGTAAAGTAAGGTCGGAAGTCTTCGTACTCGTCGATTAAAGCTAATTTAGATATTGTGCTAGTAGGCTGTCGTAGCCCTTGTCGAAACTGTTGTCGCTCTGAGTTGTCCAAAACTTTGTTTAGGAATTGAGCCGGAATCCTATAATTTGAGAGCAATGGTCCCCCTGCTGCCGGATGGATACGCGCTATTCTCCAATGCAATCCACGCCTGAAACAAATCAACATGAAATCATTTAGCTTTGAATCCATCAACACAAAACTAAATATTAAAAATGCTCAAGAAATGATGGTCAATGCTCCATTTGATTTTAAATACAAAGTGATCGTTGCTTAATTTTTTTTAAATACAGTATTGTGAGATTTTTTGTAATTTTAAAATTTTTATTCAATTTTTTTAGTTATTTTCTGAGCAGTTTGGAGCACTTTTTACTGTGTAAATCTTAGATTTTCGTTGAATCCAGAATAATTAAAACAGAAATTTTTATGGACAGAGAAAGGTAGCATACCCGGGTGGTTGCAAATGATGAGTCGAATTACGATGATTTTCTTCAACATCGTCAAAAAAGAGCTCCTGAGGAGAAATGGTTACACTAGGAGGGAGTTCTGAGAGCGTTGTGGGAGTGACGGCCCGACTTTTGGTACGATCACGGGAAATCTGACTGTCCAGAGGGACGCGGCCAGGAGTAATTGAGCTAGCACCTGGGTACGTATCAGATCCACAACCAGCCCCAGCTGCTACTCTTTGGCCCGTTCGACCAAATCTGATTGACTGTTCAATAAACACAATGGATGCATTAGTGTTAAAGCTTTAACCAGGCAATATTTAACCCTGTATTGCATGCGGATGGGAACGCGAAAAATAAAAATAAATGCTCAAAATTTTTTTAACTAGTCCCTCTTTTTTGTGGAATGTTTATATCACAAAATTAGTTCTCAATCTTAACATTCAAATAAAGAATAGAGCATCAATTTTGAATTCTGTGAAAGTGGCACAAAAAAATTGCACTTGTTTTAGGGATACAAAATTTTCACTATATAAAGAATTCTTTACATTTCTGAATGTAAAGAAAGTACGGGAATATAGATCTTTTGAGACAAACATTATTTTTAACCTTATGAAATTGTGATTATGAGACCCAAATGCACATTTGATCCACATTGAGTCGAAATTGATGAAAAAACAAACTATATTATGCGGATTACATAAAAAAATCATAACTTAACTCACCCAAAATATCCATCTAAGGAGATTCCAATAGACCACAAAAATGTTATCCTTTTTCCTAGTCCTGCGACTGCTCCTCGTAGTAGCTCCTGCAGTTCTGGCCGTACTCCCCACCCCCATCCGAGAATCCATCCGTCCCGAATTATTATCCGGTGCATCAAACCCTTGTCCAAACTGACCACTATGACTCTGCTGGTATTGTTGATAAGCTGGCCCGCCCCCTGCGGCTCGAAGACATGGCGCTTGGTATGGACTAGGGGGTGGCATTGAGTCTACATTTCTCTCCGAATATCGTCTGGATGCGAATCTCTTTCGTCGACTTAACCACTCCTCTTTTAACTCACTTGTCTCTTGAAGTCCAAAGAAGGTTCGAGTTTCCCCCCGAATCCATCCTCGGATAATGCCCCATTTACTTTCAGCTCCAGGAGAGGAGGAAGACACAAACTGGGGGCCATTATTGCTCCCTGGCCCCCCCACCAGTCCACTGGAATTATTGGGCACTTGACCTCCGTTGCCACCATTTCCACCACCATAGTGATGATGATGGTAGTGTTGCCCGTAGCTACCAGCGCCCCGACTACTCCCGGCAATCTGACTAGAGCATTGTTGACTATTTTGTCCACATGACATGTTCCCTCCATTACCTCCATTGTTCCCCCCATGGTACATATTTCGTCGAGGGGATGGCAATAAGTTTCCTCCGGATGAACGCCTGTCATTTTCAAGAAAGCAAAAATTCTCACCACATTCGGTTACATAGTTTACATTATCAACCTGTAAACAGGTTGCTAATAAAGTCTCCTTTTCGTGTTGTTGCAGTTCTAAATCATCAGGCATGAATTCACTACTGCCAGTAGAAATTTTGGATGGACTAGAATCCATTATTTTTGGAGATCTTGTTCAGTCTTTCAATTTACATTTCTTGTGCGTTCTTATATAAGTTGTCTACTTGAACCGACTTTTCTTATGCATTTTCCATGACCCCATCATGTTTTGGCAATTTATTCGCTATTACTGTTGTGACTGCGAGTGAACCAATTTATTTTCTAGGCTTATTGAGTCTTGTCCTGATTTGAAGTTAGTAAGTTTCTGCCGCGTCAGAAGGGAGGAATATGATTTGCGACCTACATTGCTCTGATATTACTGCCTCCAGCTAAAGGTACTTGAAACTAACACCTCCAGTAGTACAGTAGTAAAGTAAAAGTGGCCAGGAATAGACGAATCCTTACTTTACTACTTGTAGTTGTCTACTATACTATAATGCAATGCTTTCACACTCACACAGTCGGTACCTGTGTATTAAAAGTGGCAATTCTTTCCTTTCTAACGCTAACTCCCAAAAATAGTGGAAGCACTTACTCATTTTCGCCTCCTTGTTTGCTCAAGCCTCCATGTTCTCAATAATTTAGCCTGTGTAAATACGAGTTCCAACCCCAACCTTTCTCTCTTCCTAACTAACTATAGTTTTAACTAACAAAAAGACTTTCTCCCATCCATAATCTGTTGCTACAGTTTTAACTATATGTTAATCATTGACCAGTTTTCTGCATTGCACTAATTTAACTAATGTGATAGTAATTCGAGACTGACTTAAGAGCACCACAAAAAGCTATGCAATGCTTTTTTGCTTTCAATTAGAAGAATAAATGGAATTCCTAAGCCACGGACATAATATAAAAATGTATCCTCAGGGGAAATCTAATGAATTATTCAACCTGTTTCAATTTCAATAGCAAACGCACATGGCACATAGCTACTAGAAATTTCTAGATGTGTACTGTAAACATTCCTTACAAAAGTTAGATTAGGCAAGAAGTTATTTATTATCAATGTTTTCTTCTTTGTGGTACCAGTACAATGTATTAGTTCGCAACTAAAAATATAAAAGAAATAAAATTGGATTTGGCATACCAAGGATTAGTGGAAGGATATTCTGCATGTCGAACCACACAAGAAGGAAGCAAATCAGGGACCCCACCAGCCAAAGTGGGAGCAGGGGGTGAAGCCCCTGGAGGACTTGTGGCTCCCAACGAGATCTGTCGACCTTCAGAGCCAGTGGAGACTAGAGACCATTGTTCGGGCAGCTGAGAAGTCATCACACACTTGTCCAGCATTTCGACCACTGGCTTGCATGAAGGACTGTGGGTTTGGTTCTCCAGTGTGGTCAGTTTGAATTTTGGTTTGTTGGGCGTAATGGAAGAAGCACCACCACCTAGAGGATCACTACTGCTCCCACACTCAATTGACGTCTTCACCATATTGGTGCTGGTTGTGCTTGAGTGATGTGCTTGAGATTGCATATCAGGAGTGAATTTTATCCTGCAATGCGTACATAATGAACAAATGAAATAAATTATGCTAAAAATTCCCATGTAATTAATACTCCGTAACATTCTTTAAATTCAAGTAACCATTAATATATGCATTTATAGTAAATACACCTGGCACATTCTGGTTAACACCGCGGTGTTTATGTTTTTTTAAAGACGTATGATTTCACTCTGCTACTTCACCACAGAATATAGTATGTGAAATACTTTGGTAAATATTGATAGATGTGCCTGATTATGATTTGATTGTTGTAACACTATGTAATGATAAGCATCCATGCACATAAAAAACGAAAACAAAAGTGCATAACTTACACAAAACGGGGCTGAGTGCCACCCGTGGAAAGCGTAACAGAGGAGCCACTGGCCCCATGATTTGATCCAGAATCGGACACAGAAGCACCTAAGCCAGCCCCCGAGATGACCACACTATTTGTGCTCCCGGTCGTTCCACCACCATTGTCCAACCGAATCAGAGAAATGGATCGATCTACATAGTGATGCTGTGGTGAAGAAGACCTTTGTAAGGAAGAAGAGGAAGCTTGTGCAGCGGCTGCAGCTGCTGCAGCTACGGCTCCAGGGTTGCTGGATCCTCCCAAATGGAGTGCAGCTGAGGAAGAGTAAATGCGAGGTTCTTCCAGTCTCATCATGCTGGAAGATCCATGTGGACCAGACACTGGATTGTATGTTCGGGCACCTGGATGATGATGATGGTACCCGGTAGTAGAAGGATGTATTGGCAACGTCGATCCACCACTGGGTGAGTCATATATTTTACTGCTACTGGTGACACTACTACCCACTCCACTGTCAGGATCTCCGGGATATGCTGATGAGGCGACCGATCCACCTGTGCCACGAGTTGTGGAGGAGGAGGACGAGGATGAAGAGACTCCCGAAGCTGAGTGGCGAGGATGGCGGGTCAGAGTTGACGTGTAGTAGATATCACTGCGGGGGTCGCCATATGGAGACTCCGTTGCATAGTATGTTGCGTACGGGTGATTGTTGCTCCGTCGATTGTAGCTTCGATTCAATGTCGTACATGCTTGCACATCCCTT
>Ga0210040_10003864_pt1 | contig 19952 bp, 19 predicted proteins | sample CryGeyCG12114_NA_FD_185462 | JGI IMG/M metagenome (GOLD analysis project Ga0210040, IMG submission 185462) | Groundwater microbial communities from aquifer - Crystal Geyser CG19_WC_8/21/14_NA (SPAdes) (version 2) | ecosystem: Environmental > Aquatic > Deep subsurface > Groundwater | place: USA... | reverse complement strand
GACCTATGCACAGAAACTCAACCACAGGCGCGGGCCAAAGTAGGTGGTCGCAACATGACATGCCACTCACGCAAGGCAATATCAGGCCCATCGCAGCTTCCGACAACCTGCTTACTGCGTCTTCTTCCCCTCCTGCTGCGCACTGGTCGCCTTCTCATCCTCCTCTGCTCGGTAAGAGAAGTAATCATCCATCAGACCACTCTCCAGCACAAGCTTCCACGTACACCAGAGGTAGCAGATGCCAAAGCCAACAGCGCCGAAACAGGCATTCACGACAATCCACATGTCAGGCTTGTCATCTGGTGGCTCTGCGAACGCGAACAGCAAGTGCCAGAACGCCATCACGATGTAATACCACCAATGGAGGATTTTTGTCGGAGTGCGGAGTTCATCGGGCGATAGCGGTCTCCCAGGCTCATTTACGTCCTCAGGGTCGTAGTAGGCGGATGCGGACGTCGGTGGCAGACCGAGTAGGTAGGCCCACAAAAGACTGATGACCACGTAGGGAGTGCGAAGGCCGTCACGACGGAGTAGTGGGTACATAGTCCAGACGCCAAGCAGGTTGGCGAAGCCAATCCATGCGCGGTATTCTTTTGAAAGACCCTTGGAGGAGCCGAGAAGGAGGGTCATGGGTAGGAGGGGCAGGAGGACCGATTTCTCGTGGACCTGGAAGGAGAAGAGGAAGAAAGCCCAGGAGCTGCAGGACAGGGCGTAGAGGAGGAGCCGTTTGGATGGGTTGGACATCGTAATGAGCATGGATGGAAGGATAGCGGCAATCGTGGTAAGGAGGGAAAGTCGAGGAAGTGGGATCAAGGGGGAGATGTTGTGAAGTTTGTAGAAGGTGTTAAGGAAGCACCAGAAATTGGCCACTTTGTCTTCGAAAAGGCCACGAGCGAAAGGGAATATACGGTGGATTGACTGGGTGAGTTGGAGGATGGCGATGTCGAGTGGCCTAGATGGGTCGAGGTTTATACCACGTTCGGCAAGGAAGGGTGGTGGTGGTTGGTGTTGAAGTGGGGTTTTACGGTAAAGATCATAAAATGAGCCGAGGAGGAGCGGTGCGAAGAGTGCTGCAAACGCAAGGAGCGTGATGATGCCAATTGACATAAGCCGAGCGGGATTGAGGCGGGGCGAGATGCATGATCCCAGGAGGAAAGCGAAAATTGCTGGTGAGTAATAGAGCGCCATTTGTTTGAAGCCCAGTGCAGCCACGAAGAAGATGCTGGCCCACAGCAAGCGACCCGCGTAGATGCTAGAGAGGGAGGCAACTACGAAGCCAAGCATGACTGTGTTGTATTGGAAATGACCGTGGTCAACCAGGATCGTAGCCGGTTGCATCAAGATGGCGACAAGAGCTATGGCGGCAGATGTTGTGCCAGTGCCTTGACTTCGAGAATAGTGGCGGAGAAAGATGATGGTTGCTGGAACGTAGACGATGTACTCAGATACAATGACTGTCGCACGCATGAAGACCTTGAGGAGTTGTTGTTCAACCCCACGGGACGTATCGAGAGCAAACCATGATGGATCGACCAGGGAGCCACTGTTTTCATTAGACATAGATTCGTCCAGAAATAACGTTGACTCACATCTTTCCGCATAGCCAACTATGGTAGGCCGTCAAGGGTGGATAGTCCAAGCCCCAGTAGGGGAGATCGTAGAAATACCACATTGAGACAGGGAGATGGTTAGTAATCTCCATCCAATGCCGTTGGGCTTCGAAATCGCCATGCATCGGTGGTTTCTGAAAGCCAGAGTAGTCCCATAGGCCGATAGACCACCTGAACAAGCCAACAACCATAAGGATCAGTGGCAGAAGGATCCATTGTGACGTGGTGCCTCGCGCTGGCCATAGGAATGCAACCAATGGAAACTCGGGGGTAATTGCATTGCTCTGTGTGTCGACGGTGACTATGTCTGTGATGGTGTTACTCCGCGCGAGACCGACAGAGCCCTTTCGCTTCTTGCGAGGCTTGTAAGAAGCAGCGCACATGTTTGCCGAGCCACGAGCAGTGCTTTGGGGGAGTGATAAGGAAAAGAACAGCTTGCCCGTGGAGGTCTTTCAGGACTCTCGAGATGTCTTGGCACATGCATCTACCCGCGTCAGGCTGCACTAGCCTTTTCCATTAAGTCCGTTGCGGACCCACTATATCCACCTGTCGAGGCTAGCGGCCAGAAAAATCTGGAGCTCTTCGTTCATCGGTCAGCGGCCTACAAAAACTTGCGCTGCCCTGCCTTTGACTTTTTCTTCACGCATAAAATTTCTGCTCCCTTTACTTTTACGAGCATACATATTCCGAGGGCATCTTCAGACGTTCATCCGTGGGCTCTACAAGTGTTCAACTCGAGGGATTTCAGCTTTTCTCAGGTCTTGCTTGTCTGTTCCTGCAGATTCAGTGGTCACCGCGCATACCAAGCAGTAATTCATTACTGTTCACCTCTTCACTTCCTAAGTGATCTAGCAGCGAGGTCGAGGGCTCTTCTTATTCACTCTGTGGGTTGAGGGTTATTTGCCGCACATTACTTTGAGTACTCCGTTGGGTCCGCTTTACATTTCTACTTCCGAGGGAAAGTCCGAGTATGTCTTGCCTGCTCCGACCTTGACCGTACCTTCGCTGACTTATTTCTAGGTTACCAGTTCCAAAATGTCGAAAGTCAAGTCCTCCAAAGGCACAAAAGATGCTACCAAGTCCAAGGACACTCTGTCCAAGGTCAAAGACGCAAGTGTTAGCAAGCCTGCTCAGAGCGTCAAGTCTAAGAGCAAACAGTTGGCCAAACAAGTCGCAGTAAAAGAAGACAAGAAGTCCAAGAAGAACAAGAAGGTGAAGGAGCCAACCCCAGAACCTGAGTCCGAGTCCGAGTCCGAAGAGGAAAGCTCCGAGGAGAGCTCCGTGGAGGCTTCGAGTTCGGGAAGCGAGAGTGATAGCGACGTCCAAATGACGAAGCCTGTCACAAATGGCAAGGCTAACGGTGTGAAGATCGCTGCCAAAGACGACTCTGACGACGAGTCCGACTCGTCCGCCTCGTCCGACGACGAAGATGTCAAAGCACCAGCTACCAATGGTGTTGCTGGTCATGCCAACGGTAAGACCAAGGCCAAGGCCGCAGCCGACTCTTCCGATGAGAGCGAAAGCAGTGATAGCAGCGAAGATGATGAAGCTGACGCTGGTGCCAAAGTTGCGCCTGCCGCCGATGCCGATTCCTCCGACGATAGCGAAGATGACTCCGAGAGCGATGCTGATAAATCCGCCAAGAAGGCTCAGCCTGTCAAGGCTGCCGCTACCAAGGTCGCAAAGGCTGACTCCGAGTCTGAAGATAGTGATGCGGAGAGTGATGCTAGCGATGATAGCGACGAGGAAGAGAAGCCAAAGTCCGCAAAGCGCAAGGTTGACGAGGACGAGGCTCCCGCAGCCAAGAAGGTTAAGACCGACGATGCCGATGTCGACACTTCAAAGGGTGGTAACCTCTTCGTTGGCAACCTTTCATGGAATGTTGACGAGGAGTGGCTACAACAAGAGTTCGCCGAGTTCGGTGAGCTCTCTGGATGTCGTATCATCACTGACCGCGAGTCTGGTCGCTCCAAGGGGTATGTTGTATTCTCAAAATCCAAACTACAGCTACTAACTATGACTAGTTTCGGTTACGTCGAATTCGTCAACGCTGCTGATGCTGCCAAAGCACATGCTGCTAAGCAGGGCGCAGAGCTCGACAACCGTACTCTGAATGTTGACTTCGCCAACGCTCGTTCCGACAACAAGGACAAGACCAACGACCGTAGAAAGAGCTACGGTGACTCGAACAGCGAGCCTACAGAAACACTCTTCCTCGGTAACTTGTCCTTCGATGTCGGTCAAGAGCAAGTCAGCGAAGCACTCGCTCCTTACGGCACAATCCTAAGCGTCAGACTGCCAACAGACAGAGAGACTGGCGCACCAAAGGGCTTCGGATACGTCAGCTTTGCTTCCGTTGAAGAGGCTAGCGCCGCACTCGAAGCGATGCAAGGTGGATACATTGGAAGCCGTCCAGTGCGCCTCGATTACAGCCAACCTCGTCCTCCTCAAAGCGATTCTCCAGGTGGCCGTGGCGGCTTTGGTGGCCGTGGCGGTGGCCGTGGTGGTGGTCGTGGTTTCGGTGATCGTGGCGGACGTGGAGGTGGACGAGGCAGAGGTCGCGGTGGCTTCGGCGATCGTGGTGGCAGAGGGGGCCGTGGTGGTCGTGGTGGCTCAACCAACCGCGGCGGCTTTGGCGATTTCTCTGGCACAAAAGTCACCTTCTAAAGGAAGTGCGAAGCGACCACACAGCAGTCAGCAACATCAAGTTACCGGTAATGAGGGTGTGGGATTATGGTCGAATGTTTTCTTTGCATAAGTGCAACAGGATACCCCTACGACAGCAAGGTATGTATTGAAAAGTTCTTGAGATTGCTTGAGTTTCCATGTGCAGCAACCTGGCGTTGATCGTGTCTCATTCTATAGACAGGATAGGCGCAGCAAGGTTACAATCAAAGTCCAGTGCACGAACATGCTCCGTCACTACGACTAATGAGAACGCTTTCACGTGGTTCTAGCATTGCAAACGAACGACGTTGAGTTCAGGTGACAGCTTGTCGTTGACAACCCTTGCACCATAGCCGTATCCAGGGCGAACAAGTGCAAATGACCAGGCTGATCCATTCCTGTCCCAGACTGCGCGCACCCTGCATGGATCGGATCAAGTCTGGATCTCCGGCTCGTGAAGCACCACTAATTTAGCAGCCCACTCACTCACCCACTCACCCGCTCACCCACTCGCCCACTCACCGACTCCCGAGCGTACACAACCTTCACCTGCACTGGCACCGCACCCTCGTCGCGCCCGAGATGGCCAGCGTGCACCATGCATGACCAACTTGGCACGTTCGCAATCTCACCTGCTCTCTGTATGCCTTCCATCTATCACACATGAACCCCTTTGATACCTGTCAGTGCGTTGTGCTGTCGAGACTGTTCAACTCAAGGTCACCTGCCCGCCTGCTGACGCTATCTTGCCTATCGGATATCCTTGTGCAGATCTCCGCCTGATCCATACCCCACCATCACACCGACACCTCTGACCGTCATCATACCCCAACCTTTGCTTGCACAGGCTCAAGTCGTTCCTGTTCGCTTGATCAGTCAAATCGCACACGGATAGAGTATATGCAGCGGCACGGTCAGCCTGCGCATCGACCTGAAGCAAAGCAAACACACCGTGCCCTAGGCATACAACTCCCTTCAGTCGACCCAATCTCTGCACTGCCCTCCAATGCATCCGACTTATCTCGAGCCTGCTGGCTCGCAACGCTCAGACAGAGCAAGGCGTCTTCCACAACCAGAAAACACACCAACGGCTGCACACTTAAATTCCAGTACAAGACGACTCAGAACTGAGGGTATGGCGGCCTGGTTCAGCACTTTCTTCTGCTATCCTATCCTTGGCCATGTGCTTACATATTATAGATTCGTGGATCGAAATACCGTCCCGTCCTTCCTCGTCCCTCTCCTCTGCCGAGCACAACGATGGCCTGACGGCGGGATTGCAAGTACGGCGGGATCAAGACATTCGCCGATCACGTCACCTACGACTTTCTAACCTTGCTCGGGAGACAGCTTTACCGTCTCGCTCTGCCAGTGCAGAAGGGAGCAGCCAGGATGAGTACGAAGAAAGCGAAAGTGAGAGCGATCGAGTATTGAGCAGCTCTAATGAGGATATATCGCAAGGAGAGGACGAAGATGATACCTCGACCGCATTGGGTGTGGGAGCAATTGACAAGAACGTTTTCACACCACAGCCAAATGCTTTTACACATCCACCGACCTCTGGGAATGCCCGTTCCTTACCTACAAACGCTCCGGACTCCTACTTTGCTCATGTTCCTCCACCTTCAGGGCCAGCATCGACTCGATTACCCTCAAACAGAATCCCTCCGAGACCTATACCTAGGCTTTCTGCTAGAGAGCCGCAACGTCAGCCTGACCATGATGCCGTTCTGCGTGCTTCATTGACAACCCTCCTTTCATGTGCAGCCGCCGTCAGATCATCTGCACCAAAGGAGCGGGAGCGGGAAGAAGTCGCCATTCGACGACCTGCACAGCCTGCTGGACTACGTCTGATCCCTGAATCCGAGCTCGATGCCTCAACCGTTAGACGACCACGAAGTCCACCACCACCCAAGGTTGCGGCAAAACGTAGGTCACGTGAATCGAGTAAGGAACGCCAGGCCAAGAAAATACGCGCCCTCAAGGCAGCAACACATGAAGAGCTCATCAGCCCCACTTTAGTTACGTGGATGATCTCTGCGGGCGTTGTGCTTGTTTTCTCGGCCATCAGTTTCAGCGCTGGATATGCTTGGGGGAAGGAAGTCGGAAGAATCGAAGGTGAGATGGGCATCAGCTCTGGTAGCTGTGGACGGGAAGCGTTGAAATCTGGGGGCGGTCTAAGGCGATTAAGGTTCAGTGCTGCGAGTCCGAGTGTAAGGGCATAGTGTGTTGGACATCACGGACGACGGCAGTAATCAAGCTCGAAGGCGTAACATGGGCTTTGGTGCAACCCCAGCATGTGATGGAGTTTCTGCAGCAAACATGTAGCCATGGGGAATGAATGAGAGGACGAGAGTACGAAAGGGATGATAATCCAGGGATCACGTTCTGCAACGGTGTTTTCGGGTATTGGAAAGCGTATCATATACAGCTATCAGGAGCCATGGTTTGGTCGATTGGAGTGACAAGACAGTCTTTAGCAACCAAAGTAGTAGATTTGAGCAGTCTTGTTTTGTTTCTACCTCCGCATGCAGTGGTCATACGCTTGACTTGTGAGGTCATGTCTGATGCTCCAGCGAGTAACCCCAGCTTGAGAAGGAACGGGACTGCAGAAATGAATGGGGAGATTCTGTAGTAGGTATAACGTCGGAATACAACATGTCGGTCCTAAGGATGGAAGATTGTATATATGTGTGTAAGCACGTTCTGGTTCGCCGTTGCTGTGCTGTGGTAATTACGTAAGTTTCCGATCAGGGCTGCGCGAGCGGACGTCCAAGAGGCGATTCTGATCCCGTGAAGTTGGACTTCTTTTTCGCTGAATGCAATCTGTCCTGGCTCCTGGATCGGCACCATGCTACATATAGTGGAGCTGGTGTAAAAAAGTAAGCACATGCCTTGTGGGTGTTGGTGCAAAGGCATGCGTAATACACCGAGGTTCTGCATGTAATTTCCTTCCTCAGTCCCACTTGATATTCGATTCCGCGAATTTGTCTCGAATTTGATATTGGTACACACTCCCAAAGTTCTTTCTTCCCGCACTGACTTTTTGGTATCTTACATGCTCCTTAAGAAGTTCTCTTCTCTTATCTCCTTTCGTCTAGCGATTCTCGAACTCTTCGTCACCTCGTGCCTTTTTGTCATGCTCGTCACGGCATCCTCGTTTGGAGTCGTCAGGTCTTTCGACTGCTCGTGTAGGGGGATGGATTTCGGGAGTGTAGCGCGCAGCTTCTCTTGCTTGCGGTCGTATTTGTGTCGTTGTTTCTTTGTTAGTGCTAGAACGAAGAGTTAGTCGGGTGTTTGCTAGAGTGAGAGTGTTGAAGATATTCGGTATGCGAGCTGAAGGGAAACATACAGCCAAGGTCTACCTTCACTTCACCGGTCCCCAACTTGGACTCGTCGAGCAAACTCCACAACCAGGACGGGTATTCGTCGTCTTCCTTTGCGAGGACAGACGGTTTGTTCTTTAGGTAGGCAATCCCCTTGAGCTCGCCGCCGCCGGGAATGGAGCCGCGGAGTTTCGAGGCTTTGGAAGTTGGTTTCGGGGGCAGTTTGGCGGTTGACGTTGAGGGAAAGAAGGGTGTGCTGAGAGGCTGAGAAACGCCTGGAACGGAGGACGACTGGGCGGGCGTCCGCGCCGATGTGGATGGTGTGGTTGAAGGCGGTGGTTGAGAGGGTGCGGCATTCGGGGTTGATGGGACGGTCGCGACGGTGCGGATCTGAGTGCGGCACGAGGACAGGCGTGACAGGAGAGTCCGCCGGCAGGAGGTGCAGAGCATGATGCTGATATGCTGTGAGAGGTCGAGAGAGGAGGTATAGAGTGCGGCTAGAGTTCGTTGAAGATGTAAAACTCATCTCAGAGCATTAGATTGCATTGACTTCGACGAGTCCGAGTCGCGACTGCGGAAGTCGTAGGTCTTGGCGGGTTTGTATGGAACGCTGACATGCTCACGATGCTCTACACTGTTTGTCAAAGCGAGTTCACATGTGTTCAACGTTTCATAAATTATGCAATTGAAAGTTTACAAGTGCACAGCAACATGGCCTGCGGGAAGAGTAAGATTACGCCAAAGCTCTGTAATTGTTGTCTCTTGCAGGGGTTGCCTACGTAGATCAATTGCTCTTTATAAGTATAATGTACCTAGAAGCTATCACGGAAAGACAATACTGCATGAAAGGTAAGAACCTGGGAGGCACAGATGTCAGCAAGCAATATTGAGACGCATAAATTTGGTGCAGCCGCCAGCACCTGATAATGGAACTATTTCAAGAAACGACGAAGCCAACTCCAAGAGTATGATTAGAGGCAATGATGGTAAGGGTGCGCCAGCACTTCACGAGATAGAGACCTTCGAAAAAAAACACAGCGCATAGATCGACTCCGAGTGCTGCGAGATCTCCAGATCTCGATACTATTTTCTTAACGTTATCCTGGGTCAAGTGGTGCATGATCGTGCAAGCACAGACCTCGAGTGTTATATAACATGTAAGTTCGGTTGAGTACCTACAGGAGGTAGGTAGACAGCACCCCTGGTTACTGTTATTTCCTTCCCAAGAATGACGTCGCTGGCTCGCCTGTGCTCTCGGCGTCTCGTAGCACTACCCAGCACCGCGGTATCAAGTACTATAATTATCCCCATCTGCCTGTGTTCGTGTTCACCCTCTGTCTTGATCTCTCCTTCCACGCAATATGCCCTCGGCAAGTCGCAAACAAGACGAAACCACCGTTCGCGGCTGGGGCTTCAACCACGTCTTCACGTGGACCGACGGCCCCAACGCACACTACCCGCCACACGCCCACTCTGGGCTCACAACACACCTCATTCGTAAAGGGGGACTTACCATCACGTATCCAAAGGATAAGGACGCAACGAAAGAGACGTTCGGGGTCGGCGCCAGGATTGATGTTCCGGCGGGGAAGGTACATGAGGTTTGGATGGGGGAGGAGGGGTGCGAGTACGTGATAGGGGAATGAAGAGAGGGTTAGGATCGAGAAGATGAGAAACACAACATGTTACACCTACGGTCACCACGCCATACGTGATTGTCTGGCCAGGGAGGTCGGCCCGACGCACGATTGGCAGTACGGAAGTCGTAAGAGCAGAGATATCACCGGGCAAGCACGAGAAGAGGAAGGAGAGTCCCCAAGGAGCACGGAGGCACGGATGATACGGTAGAAGTCCTGCAATCGAGAAGCAGAGGCAGACGGCAACATAGTCCTCCATGAGGGCAGAACGAAGAAGCGGAAGCAATCAATGCATCATATTTTTAGCATTTACACATTTTGCTTGCAGAATATCGATACCACAACCTGTGCCTGAAAGCACCCAGCGCCTATACATGTCTTTTAAGCAAAACTCGGCAACGCGAATGCCCTAATACGTTCTCTTGAATGGAGGGACAGCCTTGCACTCGTTCTCATCCAGAGTGTGGCCGACGACCTTCCTGTAGCCAAGGTCGATTTGGCCGTGTGGCTTCTTCTGCCATGTCAAAGTATGCTTCATCCATTCATCGTCATTTCGCTCTGGGAAGTCCTCACGTGCATGTGCACCACGAGACTCTTTACGGTTGGCGGCCGCAGCTGCGGTTTGAGTCCTGGAATCGTGTTAGTCATAGTCATGGAGAGTGGTACAGAATTACTTACGCGCAAGTCAACAAGTTCCTCAACTCGAGTGTCTCTGTAAGATCTGTGTTCCAGATCATGCTTCGGTCCTTGATGCCGATCTGGTCGAACATTCTGTCGACGTCATTGATCTTCTTCACACCCTCTTGGAGGGACTCTTCTGTTCGGAAGACGCTGACATCCGTCTGCATGACCTTTTGCATGGCAGACCGGATTTCATTTGTGGTCTTCTTGCCATCAGATGTTCGTACTTGGTCAAGAACGTTGATGGAGTCGGCGCCAGCATCTGCAGCGACTTCTTTGTGTGCCTTGCCCGGAGTAAAGTTATCACGAATTGTGTGTGATACGGCACGGCCGAAGACGATCAAATCAAGGAGTGAGTTGGCACCCAATCTGTTTGCGCCGTGAACAGACACGCAAGCAGCCTCACCACATGCGAACAGACCTGGAACAACTTCGTCCTCACCCTTGTCATTGACCTTGAGAACCTCACCAGTGTACTTCGTTGGGATACCACCCATGTTGTAATGGACGGTTGGCAGGACTGGAATTGGCTGCTTGGTGACATCGACACCAGCAAAGATAGAAGCGGTTTCAGATATACCTGGTAGACGTTCGTGAAGGATCTCGGGCGGCAAGTGGCTGAGCTGGAGGTAGATGTGATCCTTGTCTTGACCGACACCACGGCCTTCGCGGATTTCCATAGTCATCGATCTTGACACGACGTCTCGAGAAGCCAGATCTTTAGCTGTGGGAGCGTATCTTTCCATGAATCGTTCACCTTCTGAGTTGAGCAGGTAACCACCTTCGCCACGAGAACCTTCGGTGATTAGGCATCCAGCGCCATAGATACCGGTCGGGTGGAATTGAACAAATTCAAGGTCCTGGTTCGGTAGGCCGGCGCGAGCCACCATAGCCATACCATCACCGGTACAGGTGTGTGCGGATGTGCAACTGAAGTATGCACGCCCATAGCCGCCGGTTGCCAAAACAGTGTGGTGAGCGCGGAATCTGTGCAGAGTGCCATCTTCCTGGTTGTATGCGATCACACCCACGCATTTACCATCTTCCATGAGCAAGTCCATGGCAAAGTATTCGATGAAGTAGTTGGTGTTGTGCGCTAGAGACTGACCGTATAGTGTATGAAGCATAGCGTGACCTGTTCTGTCTGCAGCAGCACAGCATCGGTATGCCTGTCCACCCTTGCCATATTTCTGCGATTGACCACCAAATGCTCTTTGGTAGATTTTGCCGTCCTCTGTTCGAGAGAATGGGCAGCCGAAGCCTTCGAGTTCGATAACAGACTGGGGCGCTTCTCGGGTCATGTAATGAATGGCGTCTTGGTCACCTAGCCAGTCTGAGCCTTTAACTGTGTCGTACATATGCCACCTCCAGTCGTCCTCGTGCATACTATGCAGCTGTCAGTGTATGTTTCTGCTCAACTCCATGACATACATACTTTCCAAGTGCTGCATTAATGCCTCCTTGAGCCGCCACGGTATGACTTCTTGTAGGAAATAGCTTCGATACACATGCTGTGTTAAACCCAGCTTCGGCAAGACCGAAGGCTGCTCTGAGACCAGCGCCACCAGCTCCCACAACGACAGCATCGTATTCGTGGTCGATCACTGGGTATCGCTGGCCGAGCGGGCCTGTTGCCTCTTTCGCTCGGAGGGGCGCGTGGGTGATGATTCGAGCTATGCAAAGTCAGCGGATGCACCACTACTGCAATGTAATAGGCAAAATACCGGTCGGTCTTGTCGAGGAGAACTGTCTTCGTGATTGTCTGAGAGCACGCGATAACTGTTTCCTAGGTCAGGGTCGGATGCGGGACTGCTCAAGTCGTGAGTACGCACCTTTGCATTGGGAGCAAAGCTCCGCATGATGCTGGCAGAACTCATCTTGATAAGGTGATATACCAGACGCCGCGAAAAGAGGAGAAGAGATGGTTAAAGAATGCAGCGAGTGCCACCTGCGATTGACAGTGGAGGAAATGAATGTCGTCGTCCATCCGCACCCGATGCCGAGGCCGTCGGCCAATCATGAGCTTTCAATTTACACAGCTTCTAGAACCATTCATCATCAACATCTTTAAATCACATGCACGAACACAAATACCCCTTGAGCCATTTAGGTCTATACTCCGCGTTCCTCACAGACATGACGCCTTTTTAGGCTCACGAGGTTCAGAGACGAATGTTTGTGGAATGTTACTCTTCGATGACCATTATTGAACATTATGTAATACATGCATGCACGAATCACATGCGGAATTGTGATACAGGAGGGTTTGAAGCAGGGTATGACATGCTGCCGAGCGATCCTGCTGGCATCGTGTCTCGAGCCTCTTCTGTCAGCCCCTTCATGACTACCTATATCGTACATCGGCCCTGATTTGCCACCGACACTATACGGCGGACGCTCAGCTAAGGACTCCACGCGGATGCATCGCTACCAATCCCACAACGCCCCAGATAACCACTCAATTATATTGGGCATATGCAGCAGTCGAACCAAACTTCATGTTGCCCTTGATGACCTTTTCCACCGCTGCCAGGAAATCCTTCTCGGTAGCCACCTTCCGCCTTGCTCGGATGGCGAACATACCTGCCTCAGTAGCCACACTGCGCAGCTCGGCACCTGTAGAGTTTGGACACAATCTAGAAATCAGTTCCCATCGGATGTCCCTCTCAACTGACATGCTCTTTGCGTGAATGCGAAGGATATTAGCTCGTCCGTCAAGATCCGGTAAGGAGAACTCGATTTTGCGGTCAATTCTTCCAGGCCTCATCAAGGCAGGGTCCAGGGTCGAAGGCCGGTTCGTCGCGAACATAACCTTGATGTTTCCTCTTGCGTCGAAGCCGTCGAGTTGCGTGATAAGTTCCAACATAGTTCTTTGTACCTCGTTGTCACCACCAGCTCCGTCGTCGAATCGGGCACCTCCAATGGCATCAATTTCGTCGAAGAATATTATGCAAGCCTTCTTTGTCCGGGCCATCTCGAAGAGCTCCCGAACCATCCTTGCACCCTCGCCCACGTATTTCTGTACAAGCTCCGATCCAATGACTCTGATGAACGTGGCGTCCGTTCGGTTGGCAACAGCTCTTGCACAGAGTGTCTTTCCAGTACCTGGTGGTCCATATAGCAGGGCGCCCTTTGGAGGATCAATGCCAAGGCTGACGAAACGCTCTGGTGATAGCAGAGGCATTTCAACAACTTCTCGTAGCTTTTCAATCTGATCTTTGCATCCACCAACATCTCCATATGTGACATCCGGCTTCTCTTCCACAGTCATCATAGTGACACTAGGATCGATCTTTGGTGGTAGTGGCAGCATTATGGAGTATTTTTGTCGATCCACACCGACGCGCATACCCTCCTCGATGTCCGTAGGACTGACTCGCTCTCCAAGGTTGACCACGAACTTAGCGATCTGCTTGACATTGATTACATATTTGCTCTTCTCGGTGTCCTTCTCATCCTGGATGATCTTCGTACATCGTGCGACTTGTAAGGGCTGCTCTTCTGACATGCGCTGGCGGTCGGCTGCGACGTCCCATAAATGTGGTGGTGCAAGACCAGTCTCGGATTCCTTCATGTCATCAGTATAATCGGCCACGGCACCGAGACCACTTTTTCATACCTTGACACCAATCTTGTCATTTATACTTTGCTGCTTCTCCTTGATCTGTTTCTCAATGTTTCTAATGTTGGACGCATACGGAGCCGCACCATAGGTTTTGAGAACTTGGATATCCCTGACATTGTCAGCTTAGCCCCACAGACTATTTTGCCAACGCACTCATCGCTCAACGGTGTTATCTTCTTCTCCGGTACTTCGTCGTCGGCAAACTCCTTCTTGTACTTCTCCCAACTTGAGCCTGTTGCGCTAGGCATTTTGCCTCAACTGTAGTTTATCTGCTAGAGCTGGTGATATTAGAGGACGCGTACAACTACGTTTTGCGATGAAGCGCAGTCGGGAAGTAAATCGAGTAGCGAAGATGATGTAGACAAGGAAACGGGACGAAATGCAATGGGGGATGGCGATGATGTTGATGCTGTAATCGCGCTGTGCCTGAGCTGCGGGTGATCCTCACGCTAGCGCGGCGAACGTCTGGCCGTTCAGAATCCCGCGCCCGAGAAATTTATGGAATCCCACAGGCAGATAACAACGACATCCGAACTCACTATAGGACGAATACCGTGTCAGTGTTGTAAGAGAACGATCGTATCGACATTCTGACCACCGTGTACTTGACAAACTCCATTCCGAACCACAAGCATGGCGGCCGCTTTGGGTATTCAAGGCAATGCGGGCAATACTGCCTTTAAGGTACATTAACTGGACGTATTGATGGGCCTATAGCTGACCTAGGCAGGACAAAGAGAAGCCAATGGCTGTCCGAACCGCCAACATTATGGCAGCCCGTGCTGTGGCCGATGCGATTAGAACTTCTCTTGGACCACGAGGCATGGACAAAATGATTCAGTCCGGCAAAGGCGAGAATCTGATCACTAACGACGGCAACACTATGTTGAAGAGTATGAGTGTGATGCATCCGGCAGCAAAAATGTTGGTGGATCTCAGCGCTGCGCAAGATGTGGAAGCCGGTGATGGAACGACCTCAGTCGTGGTTATCGCAGGCAGTTTGCTAGGTGCAGCGGATCGTCTGCTGGGGAAAGGCATACATCCGACAGTAATATCGGAGTCTTTTCAACGGGCCGCAGCGGCGGCAGTGAAAGTTTTACACGACATGTCACAACCTATCTCCCTTACAGACAGAACGACAATGCTGCAGGCGGCATCCACATCACTCTCTTCGAAGATCGTTTCGCAGCACTCTGGCTTACTGGGACCAATGGCCGTGGACTCAGTGCTCAAGACCATTGACTCGAAAACAGCTGAAAATGTGGACCTACGAAACATCCGTATTATCAAGAAAGTCGGCGGCACTATTGAAGATTCTGAGATGATTGACGGTCTTGTGCTCAACCAACAAGTGATCAAGAGCAGTGGTGGACCCACAAGAATAGAGAAAGCCAGGATAGGTCTCATCCAATTCCAGCTGAGCCCTCCAAAGCCGGATATGGAGAACCAGATTGTGGTCAATGATTACAGGCAGATGGACAAAATTCTGAAGGAGGAACGAACTTACCTGCTGAACATGGTCAAGAAAATCCAGAAAGCCAAATGCAACGTCCTGCTCATCCAGAAGTCGATTCTGCGCGACGCAGTGAACGACCTGTCCTTACACTTCTTGTCACGACTCAAGATTATGGCAATCAAGGATATTGAGCGTGATGAAGTCGAATTCTTGTGCAAGAGCTTGGGCTGCAAACCAATTGCCAACATTGATTCATTCACAGAAGACAAACTCGCAACTGCGGATTTGATAGAAGAGGTACAAGCATCAGGAGCTCGATATGTCAAGGTCGCAGGCATCAAATCATCTTCGGCACAAAACCAGACAGTATCGATTGTGGCTAGAGGAGCAAACACTTTGATTCTCGACGAGGCAGAACGTTCTCTGCACGACGCCCTCTGTGTTATCAGATGTCTAGTCAAGAAGAAGGCGCTGATTGCAGGAGGTGGAGCACCAGAAATCGAGATTGCACATCAACTGGCTAGGCAGGCTCGAGAGCTCACCGGCACGGAAGCCATATGTTGGAAGGCTTTTGCTGAAGCTATGGAGGTGATCCCAACGACTTTGGCTGAGAACGCCGGTCTCAATAGCATCAAAGTTGTGACAGATTTGAGGCATAGACACGACCAGGGCGAGCGCAATGCTGGTGTCAGCATCAGAAGTGGCGGTGTCAAGACGAACATCGCCGATGAGAAGGTATTGCAGCCTCTGCTTGTGAGCACGAGTGCTGTAGAGTTGGCGGCGGAGACTGTCAAGATGATTCTCAGGATTGATGATATCGCTCTGTCAAGATAAATGGAGCCCGTCGTGCCTATGAAAAGTCTTGTATTGAAACGCATAGCGTGGATGATGAGGTCAATGATACCCATGATGCTGGCCCATGACGGTTGCAAGTCCTCTTTCAATCTTACATTGCTGACTTTGCCTTGAATATGCCGTATGCTTCAAGTTGTGGTTGATCTACTTCCTTCCTTGGCAGTAACTTGTTAGTGATCCTACCACTTCACATCGTCGGTGCACCACCCGCAAATGCACGGTATTGAAAATTTGCAAAACAACAAATACAGGCAGGAAAAGTATGAGGGGTTGCAAGCCTCGAATCTGCGATTTGTATACGCGGCGTGGCATCTGGAGCCCTAGGCTTGTGAACCGCGTAGGTAGCGCTATAAGAGTAACGCGCCGCCTTCGATTCCTTGACCAATCTCGTGACAACAGCTCTCTTCGCTGGTTTTCAAGGTTGACAGACTCAGCCATCCCCGTACGGACCTGCTCTCTACGAGGACCATCTGTTGTTCTCGTAACGCGGTACCCGCGTTGTGTTAGCCTGCAATTGGAAGTAACATAGAGTTACACTTCTCCCAAAACTTCAAATTAATATCGTAGGTCGACCGAGGTGCCAACCAAGGTGGCTCAGCTATTACTCCACCAAGGTCCCGTGTACGTGCTGGAGCTGGAGGTAATATGCCACAAATCTGTCGTCACTACGCCCTCCCTGAGAAAGCAACGTGGTGCTATGTACGGATTTCGGGTACGGGAGTATGTACCGCAATCAGTGGGCTGAGGGCAGAAGACTGGAGTAGGTGAAGTTGCCGTTGCAGACAGGGAGCTCGCTGCGACAGGCTTGCTAGGACTTTACGCACCTATGCTGGAGCGACATAGCTTGTATGGCCAAAACATCCCAGAAGTGCTCATGGGAGTTGTAAGTCCATAAGCCTTGAATACAGGAGGCTCAATCGATCGTCGTTTTGTGTGTTGGACCGTCTTACCGTGCTTTGACGACGTACAAATGCTGTAGGCCGTCATGCGCTTTGAGCACGATCGCATGTAGTCCACAGTCCAGTATACTTTCGGCACTGGAAAACATGATGTTTGATAGTAGACGTGAAAAGAGGGTATGTCATCAATTCGAAGAAATCAGAGACTGAGGGATATTTTCTGTGTAAGCACAAGATTGAAACGAACCAAAAAAATGAAATTCGTCTCTCGAACCGGAACTGTTCCAAGATTAGATGTGTCAATTTCTCAAGATGATAGCACTTACTCGAGCCGGTGACCTTTCGGTAACAATTGCAAATTACAGCCGAACGTGATATCCACTTTGAAATGTTAGCGACTAACTCATGTTTTCATGAGTGATGGGTACTGACACTACACCATCGAGAGTCTGGGAACTCAATTCGTGTGAATTGTTGAGCACGTTTTTCGGGGGGGAAATATATAATCCATTTTTAGCTGACGCCTTGGCTGCGCTGCTCCAACGTTCTACCATCGTCTATGTCATAACTCCGCCATACTTGCAACGCTATAGCTGGTTGAATAGGAGGCTTGTTTTCTACAATTCGATGGATGTAAGGCACTGTTGCCGCTCGCAATAGTGAACGTAACCTCCGCATACTTCAAGATCCAGCTCCAGAGGGGACAATAAAGGGGGTGACATGAGGCGTTTTGTTCCTACGTGGCAAGACCCTAAGGCTGGGAATATGTGCTCGGTCCGGTTTTGCTAACTCCAATTCCTTCGAGGCCACGCAACCCTGGAAATCAGTTATTATTCTATGAGTGAAGTTGCATAGGCTTATATGGAGCCGCTTATGGGCATCCTTCACGCGCTTGTACCATCATAAAATAATGCCTCAGGTGTCCGGCGTTCAGGTCGCTAGAGGTAATGCCATCCGCACGTTAATATCTCGCACCACTGATCGCTTACACACTTAGACTTCGATGGCCATGGTTTTTTGAAGAGCGTCTCGGCCGACTCACTGCGAGCAGAGTTGCTGCGTCGACAAGACGAGAACTACAAGCCATCATGCGGTACCACTGGTAACCGCGGTTCATACAATGTGCCAATCCATGTCTTCGCAGTCTTCCTCATCTTCCTTTTGAGCACGCTAGGTATGGAGTAATTCCATACGGGCAGACAGCCATGACTGATATATGCTAGCATGCTCTTTCCCAGTCATTGCACGTCGATTTCCTAAACTACCGATCCCGCACCGCTTCCTATTCTTGTCTAGGCATTTCGGTACAGGCGTCTTGATCGCGACGGCTTTCATACATCTCCTACCAACCGCTTTCATATCTATGACAGATCCGTGTCTCCCAGACTTTTGGAACAAAGGCTATCCGGCTATGCCTGGACTCATCGCCATGTTATCATGTTTCGTGGTGGTTACCGTCGAACAGTTCTTCGCAATCAAGGGTGCCGGTCACAGTCATGGAAGCGAGTGGGATCAGATACCCGAAGGGGTGTTACGGAAGAGACGGCCATATCAGAAAAACACGCGAGATGAAGAAGCACGTAGCAACAGACATATTGCTCTGCAAGGTGTGAGATCCCCTGCCGAAACTTCGAATGGTCACGTGACATCACCCAAAGACAGAGATTACGACGAGGATGACGACTTGGATGCACTTGATCCCATCGCTGACGAATCTGCCTACCTGAGTCGACCTTCGGCACACAAGCGCCATGAATCTCATGAGCACGACGACCTCGCACCACCCAGTGCAGAGCAGAACCCTCAGAAGCTCTTCCTTCAATGCCTGCTGCTTGAGGCTGGCATTCTCTTCCACAGCATTTTCATAGGCATGGCGGTGTCTGTCGCGACTGGTACACAGTTCGTTGTCTTGCTCGTTGCCATATGTTTCCACCAGACGTTTGAAGGATTCGCTCTAGGATCGCGGATAGCGGCGCTCATACCTACCCTTTTCGACGCATCTTCACCAAAGCCATGGTTGATGTGTATGGCGTATGGTACTACTACGCCTGTCGGACAACTGATTGGTCTTTGGATGCACAATCTGTATGATCCGGCGTCAGAGGCGGGGTTGCTGATGGTTGGAATCACAAATGCCATTAGTAGCGGCCTGCTGGTCTTTGCTGGCCTTGTACAATTGTTAGCAGAAGATTTCTTGAGCGATCGGAGCTATGAGGTCTTGAAAGGTAGAAGGAGAGTGGAAGCTCTTTTGGCTGTGCTACTTGGTGGCACGTTGATGGCTATAGTGGGAGCTTTTGCATAACGAATGGAGATTTTTCAAATTTTGAAATGTATTCTACTGTAGCGTGTCACGCCATTGGTGCAAGCTCTTTACATACACAGGCACGTGACAGGTTACTCATATGCTGCTACCGTAATGGTCATGGATGGCAGTCAGTCAAACCGCTGAGGCTCAAATAGCTCTTCATTTCGTGCCGGCACGGATAGCCTAATGTTGAATCAAGGGGAGCAATACCGCACCAGCTACGTTGCGAGTAGCTGCATTTGTAAGAGTGGCCAACAAGCCGCGCTTATAGAGCAACTCGTCCATGAATCACGAAGCATTTATGAGTGACACATCTACTGGTCAATTCCTGGAGAGCGCCGGGCCGATTTCAAGGGCGGCATACTCGTATGCCCGTTAGACCCTGCAGTCTGCACACCAAGCATGATGGAGTGGCACAGAACGGAACCTCAGCCTCTTAGAAGTCATGGGACGCGTCAGGGTGTGGAACGACAGAGCGGCAAGCCGGAGTGAGAGTGGAGGGTAGCACACCTCATGCCGCATGATGAGCACAACTTGCAACTGTCGTACCGTACCTCAGTACGAGGAGTGCGTGGCCCACTTGAACAGCCTGCGCCTGAGGCTGAGCCTAAGGGGAGCCCGAGACTGGAATGCAGTGGGTGGCCTCGGGTGTGCCAGTGTCGTGCCAGTCACAGACTCACAGTGGACTCCCGAGTCATGGAGCGGGGTCCGAGTCTCGCCAGCACTCAGGCTCGGGCTCAGGCTCAGGCTCGGGCTGGCAGTGGCGCTTGGCGGCAATGCTTATCTCACTCCAGGCGACCTAAAGGCCTTGAGGTAAGTTGAGTTAGCCCCGATGAAGCCTCAGGCTGCTACTACTGGCACTGGTAACGTTAGTGGTGAACTGAAGACCCT
>Ga0210040_10003862_pt1 | contig 19956 bp, 15 predicted proteins | sample CryGeyCG12114_NA_FD_185462 | JGI IMG/M metagenome (GOLD analysis project Ga0210040, IMG submission 185462) | Groundwater microbial communities from aquifer - Crystal Geyser CG19_WC_8/21/14_NA (SPAdes) (version 2) | ecosystem: Environmental > Aquatic > Deep subsurface > Groundwater | place: USA... | reverse complement strand
CGGCACCTCGGTCAGGTGGCCGGCCATCAGCACCGACATCAGGTGCGGCAGGTGCGAGACCCGGGCCACCGCGGCGTCGTGGTCGTCGACGTCCATCACGACCAGACGGGCGCGGCACGCCTGCACCAGCGCCTCCACCTGCGCCACGGACGCCGGTCGGGACCGCCGGTGCGGGGTCACCACCCAGGTCCGGCTGTCGAAGAGGTCGGCACGGGCGGTCAGCGGACCGGAGTGCTGGGAGCCGGCCATCGGGTGCGAGCCGACGTAGCGGCCGAGGTCGACCTCGTGGCGCCACAGGGTGTCGAGGACCCCGGCCTTGACCGAGCCCACGTCGGTGACCGTCGCGCGCGGGTAGCGCTCGAGGCTGCTCAGGACCACCTCGGCGATCGCGGCCGGGGGGACGGCCACCACGACGAGCGCGACCGCGGCCGGCTCGGCCGGCTCGAGGCTGCCGGCCCCCAGCCCGGCAGCGACCCGGGCGTGGCTGAGGGCGCGGTCCGCCAGGTGCACGCGGTGCCCCGCCGCGGTCAGGGCCAGCCCCACGGAGGCACCGATCAGTCCGGCCCCCACCACCACGGTGGTCCCGGCGGTCGCCCGGCCCGGACCGGAGAGGCTGGGGGTGGACGGATTGGGGGCAGACGGATCGGGGCCGGACAAACCCGGCACGGATGGACCTGGCACGCATGGACCGGGGGCGGCGGAGCCCGCCGACGGCAGGGTAGCGGCCGTCGAGCCCGCGGCCGACGGTGCCGTGGTCACGACGGCGGCGGGACGGAGCCGCCGGCGGTCTCCGGGCTGCCCGAGGGCGGCAGCGCGGTCTCGGGGACGGTGTGCGGCGGCAGCGCGGGCGGAGCGGTGTGCCCCTCGTCGACCGGCTCGGTCCCGCTGCTCAGCAGCTCGGTGAGCCGCTCGCGACGGAGCCGCCGGAACTTGCGCGGCAGGGCCCGCGCCCGGTCGAGGATGGCGACCTCGAGGGACTCGACGCCGACCTCGCGGCGCGGGGTGTTCGGCCCGCCGTCCGCGGCGAGGCCCTCCAGCGACAGGCGGAAGGCCTCGGCCAGGCTGAGGTCGGACCGGAAGCCGCGGCGGACCACCTCGGTGATCACGTCGGCCTGGCCCCCCATCACCGCGAAGTCGTTCTCGTCCGCGACCGACCCGTCGTAGGTGAGCCGGTAGATCTGGTCCTGCTCGTCGGTCGGGCCGAGCTCGGCCACGATGATCTCCACCTCGTACGGCTTCTCCCCGCCGGAGGAGAAGATCGTGCCGAGCAGCTGCGCGTAGGCGTTGGCCAGGCCACGGCCGGTCACGTCGGTCCGGTCGTAGCTGTACCCCCGCAGGTCGGCGTAGCGGATGCCGGCCGTGCGCAGGTTCTCGAACTCGTTGTAGCGGCCGACCGCGGCGAAGCCGATCCGGTCGTAGATCTCGCTGACCTTGTGCAGGGCCTGCGACCGGTTCTCGGCGACGAAGAGGATGCCCTCGGCGTAGTGCAGGACCACGACGGAGCGACCGCGGCCGATGCCCTTCCGGGCGAAGTCGGCGCGGTCCTTCATCTGCTGCTCGGGCGCGACGTAGAAGGGCGTGCTCATGCGCGGGTTCCGATCGAGGAGGCGCCCCGGCCGGGGCGGTCGTGCGGGACGGGAGGGGCGGCGGGGCTCATGTCAGCGGGGCGGCCGGTCCGTCGGGACGCTGCCGCCGGGCCGCGACCAGCTCCTCGACCATGGTGGAGATCTGCGCCTCGCTGACCCGCTGCACGCCGTCGGCGGTGGCCACCAGCACCACCGGGAAGATCCGCCGGGCCAGGTCGGGACCGCCGGTCGCGGAGTCGTCGTCCGCGGCGTCGTAGAGGGCCTGCAGCAGCGCCATGGTCGCCGAGGCCGCGTCGAAGTCCGGGCGGTACAGCTTCTTCAGCGATCCCCGGGCGAACACCGAGCCGGAGCCGACGGAGTAGAACGCGTGCTCCTCGTAGCGCCCGCCGGTGGCGTCGTAGGAGAAGATGCGTCCCTCGTCGGTGGCGGCGTCCCAGCCGGCGAAGAGCGGGACGACGACCAGCCCCTGCATGGCCAGGCCCAGGTTGCCGCGGATCATCGTGGCCAGCCGGTTGGCCTTGCCGACCAGGGACAGCGGCGCGCCCTCGATCTTCTCGTAGTGCTCGAGCTCGACCTGGAACAGCCCCACCATCTCGACGGCGATCCCGGCGGCGCCGGCGATGCCGACGACGGAGAACTCGTCGGCGGGGAAGACCTTCTCGATGTCGCGCTGGGCGATCATGCTGCCCATCGTGGCCCGCCGGTCACCGGCGACCACCACCCCGCCCGGGAAGGTCGCGGCGACGATCGTGGTGCCGTGCGGGGCCAGGTCGCCGGCGCCGGCGGAGACGCTCCGTCCGGCGGGCAGCACGTTCGGGGCGACCTGGGCGGCGAAGTCGGAGAAGGACGAGGTGCCGATGCGGAGGTACTCCTCCGGCAGCCCGGCGCCGGCGGGACGGCTCACTGGCCACCCTTCTGCACGAACGACCGGACGAATTCCTCGGCGTTCACCTCGAGCACGTCGTCGATCTCGTCCAGCAGCGAGTCGACCTCGGAGTCGAGCTCCGCCTTGTGGGCGGTGTCGGCCGGGGCGAGCTCCTCGGGCTCCTGCTCCTCGCTCCGCCGCGTCCTGCGCTGGCTCTGCTCTGACTCCGCCATGCTCTGCTCCTCCTGCTGGCCTGCACGATCCCGGTCGGGGACGACCGTCGGCCGCTCCCCGTGCTCGGTGTTCCCACCCTAACCACCAGGGCTGACAGAACTCCGCGCTCGCCGGCGCCGTCCGTCAGCGGCCCAGGGCGGCGAAGAGCTCGGAGACGTCGGAGCAGTCCTCGATGACCTGCCCGACCTGCTCACGGGTGCCGCGCAGCGGGTCGAGCAGCGGCACCCGCTGCAGGGCCGGCCGGTCGGGCACGTCGAAGATCACCGAGTCCCACGAGGCGGCGACGACCGCGGAGCCGAACTTGTCCATCACCCGGCCGCGGAAGAACGCACGGGTGTCCTCCGGCGGGGAGGTCCGGGCCCGCTCGACGTCCTCGGGGGTCACCAGGGTGCGCATCCGGCCCTTGGCGACCAGGGCGGCGTGCAGGCCGCGGCGCGGGTCGACGTCGGCGTACTGCAGGTCGACCAGCGCGAGCTTCGGGGCGTCCCAGCCGAGGCCGTCACGGGCCCGGTAGGACTCCATCAGCTTGAGCTTGGCCACCCAGTCGAGCTGGTCGGCGAGGACGAAGGGGTCCGAGCGCAGCGCGTCCAGGCACTCCTGCCACCGGGTGAAGACGTCCTTGGCCTCGGCGGTCTCCGGCTCGCCGAGCTCGCCGCCGATCCGCTCCAGGTGCACCCGGCAGGCCTCGAGGTAGGCCTCCTGCAGGTCGACCGCGGTGAGCCGGCGACCGTCCAGCAGGGTCAGCAGCCCCCGGCAGGTCAGGTCGTGGCTGACCGAGCGCATCGCCGTCACCGGGCCGTCGAGCCGCAGGTCCGACCCCAGCTCGCCGGCCTCGATCACCCGCAGCACCCAGGAGGCCGTGCCGACCTTGAGGTAGGTGGAGGTCTCCGACAGGTTGGCGTCGCCGGTGATCACGTGCAGCCGGCGGTGCCGGGTGGCGTCGGCGTGCGGCTCGTCGCGGGTGTTGATGATCGGGCGGTTCAGCGTCGTCTCCAGCCCCACCTCGGCCTCGAAGAAGTCGGCGCGCTGGCTGATCTGGAAACCGGCCTGCTGGCTCGCCTGCCCGACCCCCACCCGGCCCGCCCCGGTCACCACCTGCCGGGAGACCAGGAACGCGGTGAACTGGGTGACCACCCGGTCGAAGGGGGTGCTGCGGTCGAGCAGGTAGTTCTCGTGGGTGCCGTAGGAGGCGCCCTTGCCGTCGGTGTTGTTCTTGTAGAGCCGGACGGAGCGGCCGAGCGACTGGCTGGCCCGCTGCGCGGCGATCGCCATCACCGCGTCGCCGGCCCGGTCCCAGCGGACGACGTCCATCGCGCTGGTCACCTCGGGCCCGGAGTACTCGGGGTGGGCGTGGTCGACGTAGAGCCGGGCCCCGTTGGTCAGGATCATGTTGGCCATGCCGAGATCGGAGTCGGTCAGCTGGTCGGGGTGGGCCGCGCCGCGCGCCATCTCGTAGCCCCGGATGTCGCGCAGCGGGGTCTCGGTCTCGTAGTCCCAGCCGGCCTGCTGCCCGGTCACCGCGCTGCCGTAGGCCTTGACGACGTGGTTCGACAGCTGCATCGGGTGCAGGTCGTCCTCGGCGGCGACGGGGCGTCCGGGAGCAGGCAGCGCGCTGATGCCGTACTCGGTCTCCACCCCCATCACCCGGGTGTGGCGGCGCCGTGCGGCCTCCAGCGCGTCGGCCGGCGACCGGTCGGGGGTCCTCCCGTGCTCGGACGTGCTCATCCCCCGACGGACCCGCTCAGCCATGCCGCCCAGCGTAGTGTTGCCCGGTGAGGATCTGGCCCGCGCTCGCCGCCGACGTCACCTGCATCGCCGTCTTCGCGATCGTCGGCCGCAGCAGCCACGGCGAGACCGCCGACCTGCTCGGCGTCGCCCGCACCGCCTGGCCCTTCCTGGCGGGCTACCTCGTCGGGCTCCTGGTCAGCCGCGGCTGGCGCCGCCCCGCCAGCCGCCCGACCGGCCTGATCCTCTGGGTCACCACGGTCGCCGGCGGCATGGCCCTGCGCGCCGCCACCGGAGCCGGCGTCCAGCTCTCCTTCGTGGTCGTGGCCACCATCGTCCTCGCCCTCATGCTCCTCGGCTGGCGCGCCGTCCTCGCCCTGGTCCGCCGCGCCCGCTCCCACCCCGGCCACGCCCCCGCCTGACCCACCAGGGCGAGCGCACGACCCTGACGAGTGAGACCTGAGGGCTGCACGGTACGCCAGACCTGAGGGGCAGGGAGCGGACCAGGGGTTTCGAACGGAGGTCCGGCGCGCTGAGCGGTTGGTCGGTCCGGAGTGGACACGCTCTTCGTCCACCCCGGACCGACCAACCGACTCAGCACGGGCGCCGAACCGGAGGTGAGAAACCCCTACAAGTACTGCCCCGTGTTGCTGACCGTGTCGATCGAGCGGCCGGGCGTCGTCCCCTTGTTCGAGGAGATGAGGGTGCGGATGAAGACGATCCGCTCCCCCTTCTTGCCCGAGATCTTGGCCCAGTCGTCGGGGTTGGTGGTGTTGGGCAGGTCCTCGTTCTCGGCGAACTCGTCGAGGCAGGCCTGCAGCAGGTGGCCGATCCGCAGCCCCCGGACGCCCGCGTCGAGCAGGTCCTTGATCGCCATCTTCTTCGCCCGGTCGACGATGTTCTGGATCATCGCGCCGGAGTTGAAGTCCTTGAAGTACAGGACCTCCTTGTCCCCGCCCGCGTAGGTCACCTCGAGGAACTGGTTCTCCTCCGACTCCTCGTACATCCGCTCGACCGTGCGCTCGATCATGCCGGCCACCGTCGCGTGCGGGTCGCCGTGGAACTCGGCGAGGTCCTCGGCGTGCAGCGGCAGGGTCGGCGTCAGGTACTTGCTGAAGATCTCCCGGGCCGCCTCGGCGTCGGGGCGCTCGATCTTGATCTTGACGTCCAGCCGCCCCGGCCGCAGGATCGCGGGGTCGATCATGTCCTCGCGGTTCGAGGCGCCGATGATGATCACGTTGTCCAGGCCCTCGACGCCGTCGATCTCGCTGAGCAGCTGCGGCACGATCGTGTTCTCCACGTCGGAGGACACCCCGGTGCCGCGGGTGCGGAACAGCGAGTCCATCTCGTCGAAGAAGACGATCACCGGCATGCCGTCCGAGGCCTTGTCCCGGGCCCGCTGGAACACCAGCCGGATGTGCCGCTCGGTCTCGCCGACGTACTTGTTGAGCAGTTCGGGGCCCTTGATGTTGAGGAAGAAGCTGCGCCCCTCCTGCCCGGTCCGCTCGGTGACCTTCTTGGCCAACGAGTTGGCCACCGCCTTGGCGATCAGGGTCTTGCCGCAGCCGGGCGGGCCGTAGAGCAGGATGCCCTTCGGCGCCTTGAGCTCGTGCTCGCGGAACAGGTCCTTGTGCAGGTAGGGCAGCTCCACCGCGTCCCGGATCGCCTCGATCTGGCCACCGAGGCCGCCGATCACCGAGTAGTCGATGTCGGGCACCTCCTCCAGCACCAGCTCCTCGACGTCCAGCTTGGGCACCCGCTCGTAGGCGAAGTGCACCCGGCGGTCGATCAGCAGCGAGTCGCCGGAGCGGAGCTTCTCCTCGCTCTCGAGCAGCCGCGACGCCAGCCGGACGACGCTCTCCTCGTCGCCGTGGCCGACGACCAGCGCGCGCTGGCCGTCGTCCAGGACCTCCTTGAGCAGCACGACCTCGCCGACCTCGTCGAAGTCCAGCGCGGCGACCACGTTCATCGCCTCGTTGACCATCACCTCGCGGCCGGGCTGGACGGTGCTGAGGTCGACGTCGGGGCTGACGCTGACGCGCATCTTGCGCCCGGAGGTGTAGATGTCGGCGGTGCTCTCGCCGGTGTCGGCCAGGAACACCCCGAAGCTGGCCGGCGGCTGGGCCAGCCGGTCGACCTCGGTCTTCAGCGAGACGATCTGGTCGCGCGCCTCGCGCAGCGTCGAGGCGAGCCGCTCGTTGTTGGCCGACGTCGTCCTGGCGTCCTGGCGGGCGTCGGCCAGCCGGCGCTCGAGGACGGCGACGTCGTGCGGGTGCGAGGACACCCGCTCGCGCAGCCGGTGCAGCTCGTCCTCGAGCGCGTTGACGTGGGCAGCCTGTGCGTCCCGCTCCTCAGATGCCGAGCGGTCGTGGATGGGTCCGGTCATGTCGCACCTCCTGCCCCAGACCCTAGCCCGGCGTTCAACGAGGTCCGGTGTAGTCCTGCCCGTACGCGCCGGGGGCCGGCCGGCGCTTGCGCGGCGGTGCGGTGACCCCGGGAGCCAGCCGGCGGGCGGTGACCAGGAAGCCGGTGTGCCCGACCATGTCGTGCCGCGGCCGGACGGCCAGCCCCTCGGCGTGCCAGGCGCGGATCAGCGTCTCGGTGGCCTCGGGCTCGGTCCAGCCGCCCTGCACCCGCAGCGTCTCGACGGTCCGGGCGAGCTGGGTGGTGGTGGCCACGTAGGCGCACAGCACCCCGCCGGGCACCAGCACGGCGGACAGCGCCGCCACGCACTCCCAGGGCGCGAGCATGTCCAGCACGACCCGGTCCACGGGGTCCTCGGTCAGGCTCTCGACCAGGTCGCCGACCACCAGGGACCAGGTGGGCAGCGGCACCCCGAAGAAGGCGTCGACGTTGCGGCGGGCCTGCGCGGCGAAGTCGTCGCGTCGCTCGTAGGAGGTGAGCCGGCCGGACGGCCCGACCGCCCGCAGCAGCGTGCAGGTGAGCGCCCCCGAGCCGACGCCGGCCTCCACCACCCGGGCACCGGGGAAGATGTCGGCGGCCATGGCGATCTGGGCCGCGTCCTTGGGGTAGATGACCGCGGCCTGCCGGGGCATGGTCACGGTGTACTCGTTGAGCAGCGGCCGCAGGGCCAGGTAGTCGGTGCCCCCGACAGAGGTCACCACCACCCCTTCCGGCCCCCCGATCAGCTCGTCGTGGTCGACCGCTCCCTTGGTGGTGTGGAACCGACCGCCCACGGCGAGCAGCACCGAGTGCCGACGGTTCTTGTTGTCGGTCAGGGTGATGCGCTCACCGGCCACGAACGGGCCGACCCGCACCCCGGAGGGCACGACGGGCACCCCGGGGGGCACGACCGCCTCCTCGCGCCCGGCGTCGCCCGGCGCCACCTCGTCCTCAGCCACGGGTGATCCCGAACAGGCCGAGCTGCCACCCGGGGCCGTAGGAGGTCGGGGTGATCTCGGCTCCCTCGCGGACGTAGACGTACTCGTCGGACTGGGTGACCGGCAGCACGGTCTCGTCGCTGGCGGCCTGCTTCTGCAGGAGCCCCAGCAGCGGTCCGAGCTGCGCGTCGTCGGTGGGCGAGGCCCGCCGCACCGCGGCCTCGGTCGAGGCGAGCGTGGCGGCAGAACCCCGCAGCGGGTCGGTCAGGTAGGGCTGCAGCCAGGCCAGCGCGGTCGCCGTCCAGGCCTTGCGGTCCACCAGGGTCAGGTCGCCGTCCTCGTCGGGGCGCAGCCGCACGCTGACCCCTCCGGTGTCCTCCATCCGGGTCCTGATCTGGGTCGCGATGTCGCGGCCGTTGGGGATGGTCGAGTCGTACCCGAGCGTGAGCGTGATGTTCTTCCCCCAGGTGACCTTGGGCTTGGCCTTGCCGCCCAGCGGGAACGTGCCGGCGTGGCCGGAGACCCCGCCCGGCACCACCGAGTCCGACGTCCGGTCCCCCTGCAGGGCCAGGGTGATCGCCCGCCGCAGCGGCCGGTTGCCGCGGCTGGGCGACTCGGGGTTCCAGACGAGCTGCTGCACCCGGGTCCCGGTCAGGACCTCCTGGTGGAACCCGCTCGCCGTGGTCTTGTCGGGGTTGTCCACGGTCTGGCTGCTGAGCCGGGTCACGGCGGCCTCGTCCAACCCGCGCCAGACCAGGTCCACCAGACCCTTGTCCATGCTGTCCTCGACGGTCGCCGAGTCCGCCACGCTGCGGTAGACCAGGCTGTCCAGGGCGGCCGGCGTCCGGCCGACGTAGTCCTCGTAGCGCTGCAGCACGATCGTGTTCTTCTCGTAGGACGTCACCGAGAACGGGCCCGACCCCACGATGCTCTCCCCCGGCGGTCGCACCGTGTCGGGGTCGTACAGCTGCTCGTCCACGATCGAGGCCGCCGGTGCGGCGAGGCCCCAGGCGAACTGGTTGTCCACCCGGCTGAGCAGGAACCGGACGGTGAGCGGGTCGGGGGTCTCGATCCGGCGCAGCGAGGACAGCAGCCCCGCCGACGAGCCGGGCACGGCCAGCCGCCGGGCGCGGTCGATGCTGAACTTCACGTCGCTGGAGGTCAGGTCGTCGCCGTTCTGGAAGTGCTCGTCCTCGTTGAGGGTGCAGGTGAGCGTGGTGGCGGTGGTGAAGATGCAGTCCCGGGCCGCGTCCGGCTCGAGCTTGGTCTCCCCCGGCAGGGTCGAGTAGAGCCGCTGGAAGGCGTTCAGCGTCAGCATCGTCGAGGCGGTGTCGGTCACGGCGGCCGGGTCGGTGACCCGCACCTGGTCGGTGCTCATCACCGTGAACGGCCTGGCACTGGCGCTCGGGCTGGGACCGGGGGAGCCGCCTGCGGTGCAGCCCGTGAGCAGCAGGACCGCGGCACCCAGCAGGGCGCCGAGGCGCCGGTCAGGCCGTGGCACGGGCGTCCTCGAGCAGTCGGGTCACCGCGGCGACGTCGAGGCCGGCCAGCGAGGCGACCTCCACCCGGCGGGGGGCCGGCGGGATGCTCACGTGGTTGGGCACCGCCACCACCAGGGCCCCGGCCGCGTTCCCGGAGTCGGAGCCGGTGGCCGAGTCCTCGAACACCACGCACTCGGCGGCCGGGACGCCGAGCGCGGTGCAGGCGCGCAGGTACGGCTCGGGGTGCGGCTTGCCGTGGGTGACCTCGTCCCCGGCCACCGTGACGGCGAAGGTGCCGGCCGGCAGCTGGGCCAGGGCGGCGTCCAGCAGCACCCGGTAGGAGGCGGAGACGAGCGCGCACGGGACGCCGGCCTCGCCGAACGCGGTGAGCAGCTCCAGGGCGCCGGGCCGCCACGGCATGGGCCGGCCGGCGAGGAAGCCCACCACCCGCTCCAGCAGGCGGTCGACCACCCAGGCCGGGCTGAGGTCGTGGCGGTTGATGGTGTCGAGGATGTAGGCGCCGGAGTCGATGAGCGAGTTCCCGACCAGCTGCTCCGCATGCTCCTGGGACCAGGTGCCGCCCAGCCCGGCGATCAGCTCGTACTCCGCCTCGATCCACAGCGGCTCGGTGTCGGCCAGGGTGCCGTCGAAGTCCCAGAGGGCGGCGGCCGGGGGTGGGGTCGAGGTGCTCATGGCCCGGTCATCCTCCCAGCCGGGCGCTGGGAAGCGCGAATCCGGTGGGGGTGACCGCGTCGTCCACCGGTCCGGGGCCGTCGGCGGGCCGTCCACAGGGGTCGGCGCGTCGCGCACGGTGGCGCCGGCGTCCGCAGGATCTCGGCATGGCAACCCTGCGCGAGCACGTCGAGCGCCCCTCAGCGGGCGTTGAAGTACTTCGCCTCCGGGTGGTGCACGATCAGCGCGTCCGTCGACTGCTCGGGGTGCAGCTGCAGCTCCTCGCTCAGCTCGACACCGATCCGCTCCGGTCGCAGCAGGTCCACGAGCTTGACCCGGTCCTCGAGGTCGGGACAGGCCGGGTAGCCGAACGAGTAGCGCGAGCCCCGGTAGGCCTGGTCGCGGATCATGTCGTCCACGTCGCCGTCCTCGCGGGCGAAGCCGAGGTCCGAGCGCACCCGGGCGTGCCACATCTCGGCGAGCGCCTCGGTCAGCTGGACGCTCAGCCCGTGCAGCTCCAGGTAGTCGCGGTAGGCGTTGCGCGCGAAGAGCTCCCCGGTCACCCGGGCCACCGCCGCGCCCATCGTGACCAGGTGGAAGGCGATGACATCGGGCCCCTGCTCCCGCGCGAGCTCCCGGTCGCGGAAGAAGTCGGCCAGGCAGAGGAAGCGGCCCCGGGTCTGCCGCGGGAAGGTGAAGCGGTGCAGCTCGGCCGCCGGGTCGTCGACGTCCCCGCCGGGGGCGAGCACGACGACGTCGTCCCCCTCGCTGAAGCAGGGCCAGTAGCCGTAGACCACGGCGAACTCGGCGATGCCGTCGGTCTGCACCCGGTCCAGCCACGTCCGCAGCCGCGGGCGGCCCTCGGTCTCGACCAGCTCCTCGTAGGTCACGCCGGCGCTCTGGCCCGCGGGCCCCGCAGCAGCGGTCCCGGGCCGGGGGGCGGCGGAGCCCTTCAGCCCCCACTGGCCCATGAACGTCGCGCGCTCGTCCAGGTACGAGGCGACCTCGGCCAGCTTGATCCCCTTGACGATGCGGGACCCCCAGAAGGGCGGAGTCGGCACGTCGACGTCACGGGCCACGTCCGAGCGCCTCGCGGTCGCCACCGCGCCCGGCTCGTCGGCGCCGCCGGCGTCGGGCTCGGGCCGGGTCCGGACCTGCTTGACCCGCCGTTCGCGCGGAGCCGGCAGCGCCGCCCCCTCCTCGCCACGCTTGACCGCCATCAGGGCGTCCATCAGCCGCAGGCCCTCGAAGGCGTCGCGGGCGTAGCGGACCTCCCCGGCGTACACCGCGCGCAGGTCCTGCTCGACGTAGGCGCGGGTCAGCGCGGCGCCGCCCAGGAAGACGGGGAAGCTCGCGGCCACCCCGCGGGCGTTGAGCTCCTCGAGGTTCTCCCGCATCACCACCGTGGACTTCACCAGCAGCCCGGACATGCCGATGGCGTCGGCCTGGTGCTGCTCGGCGGCCTCGATGATCGAGCTGACCGGCTGCTTGATGCCGAGGTTCACCACCGTGTAGCCGTTGTTGGTGAGGATGATGTCGACGAGGTTCTTGCCGATGTCGTGCACGTCGCCCTTCACCGTGGCCAGCACGATGGTCCCCTTGCCCCGGCTGTCCGCCTTCTCCATGTGGGGCTCGAGGTGCGCGACCGCGGTCTTCATCACCTCCGCCGACTGGAGCACGAACGGCAGCTGCATCTGGCCCGAGCCGAACAGCTCCCCCACCACCTTCATGCCCTGCAGCAGGTCGGTGTTGATGATCTCCAGCGCCGTCTTGCCCTCGGCCATCGCCAGGTCCAGGTCGTCGCCGAGGCCCTTGCCCTCGCCGTCGACCACCCGGCGCTGCAGCCGCTCCCCGGTGGGCAGGGCGAGCAGCGCCGCGGACCGCTCGGCCTTGGTGTCGGCGGTGGTGACGCCGTCGAACAGCTCCAGGAACCTCTGCAGCGGGTCGTAGGCCGGCTCGGTGCCGGTGGCCGGGCGGCGCCGGTCGTAGACCATGTCGAGGGCGACCTCGCGCTGGGTCGCGTCGATGCGGGCCATCGGCATGATCTTGGCCGCGTGCACGATGGCGGAGTCCAGCCCCGCCTGCGTGCACTCGTGCAGGAAGACCGAGTTCAGCACCACCCGGGCCGCAGGGTTCAGGCCGAAGGAGATGTTGGACAGACCCAGCGTGGTCTGCACGTCGGGGTAGAGCCGCTTGACCTCGCGGATGGCCTCGATCGTCTCGATGCCGTCGCGTCGGGTCTCCTCCTGGCCGGTGGCGATCGGGAAGGTCAGGCAGTCCAGGACGATGTCGCTGCGCCGCATCCCCCAGGTGCCGGTGAGGTCCTCGACGATCCGGGTGGCCACCGCGACCTTCCAGTCGCGGGTGCGGGCCTGGCCCTCCTCGTCGATGGTCAGCGCCATCACCGCTGCCCCGTGCTCGACGACCAGCCGCATGATCTTGGTGAAGCGGGAGTCCGGGCCGTCGCCGTCCTCGTAGTTCACCGAGTTGACCACCGCCCGGCCGCCGAGCCGCTCCAGCCCGGCCTGCAGGACAGCCGGCTCGGTGGAGTCGAGCACGATCGGCAGGGTCGAGGCGGTGGCCAGCCGGAACGCGACCTCGCTCATGTCCGCGGCGCCGTCGCGCCCGACGTAGTCCACGTTCAGGTCCAGCAGGTGGGCGCCGTCGCGGATCTGGGCGCGGGCGATGTCGACGCAGTCGTCCCAGTTCTCGGCCAGCAGGGCCTCCCGGAAGGCCTTGGAGCCGTTCGCGTTGGTCCGCTCCCCGATGGAGAGGTAGCTGGTGTCCTGGCGGAAGGGCACCTCGGCGTACAGCGACGAGGCGGCGGCGACGTGGCTCGGCCGGCGTGGCAGCACCGGCCGGTCGTGCAGCCGCTCCACCACCCGGCGCAGGTGCTCGGGCGAGGTGCCGCAGCAGCCGCCGACCAGGCCCAGGCCGAACTCGCCGACGAACTGCTCGAGCGCGTCGGCCAGCTCGACCGGCTGCAGCGGGTAGTAGGCGCCGTCGGCGGTCAGCTGGGGCAGGCCGGCGTTGGGCATGCAGCTGACCCCGATGTTGGCGTAGCGCGACAGGTGCCGCAGGTGCTCGCTCATCTCGGCCGGTCCGGTGGCGCAGTTGAGCCCGATGACGTCGATGCCCAGCGGCTCCAGCGCGGTCAGCGCCGCCCCGATCTCGGTGCCGAGCAGCATCGTGCCGGTGGTCTCCACGGTGACGTGCACGATCACCGGCAGCGAGCGGCCGGCGTGCGCGAGGGCCCGGCGGGCGCCGAGCGCGGCGGCCTTGGTCTGCAGCAGGTCCTGGGAGGTCTCGACCAGCACGGCGTCGATGCCGCCGGCGAGCATGCCCTCCACCTGCTGCTGGTAGGCATCGCGCAGGGCCGCGTAGGGCACGTGGCCCAGGGTCGGCAGCTTGGTGCCGGGGCCGACGCTGCCCAGCACCCACCGCGGCCGGTCCGGGGTGGTGAACGCGTCCGCGGACTCCCGGGCGATCCTCGCGGCCCGCTCGGACAGCTCGACGATCTGGTCGGCGATGCCGTACTCCCCCAGCGCGGAGAGGTTGGTGCCGAAGGTGTTGGTCTCCACCGCGTCCACGCCCACCTCGAAGTAGGCGTCGTGGATGGCCCGGACGATGTCGGGGCGGGTCCGGTTGAGGACCTCGTTGCAGCCCTCCAGCTGCTCGAAGTCCTCCAGCGTGAGGTCGTAGCCCTGCAGCATGGTCCCCATCGCCCCGTCGCCGATCACCACACGGGAGGCGAGCGCGGACTGCAGGTCGGTGGGCACCTGACGAGGATAGGTCCGAGGCCGCCGGCGCGCCCGGGGCAACCAGCATGCGGAGGGCGCACGCGGCCGCTCCCCGGTGACCCCGACGACTACAGTGAACGGCATGTCTGCCACGCCCCACCGTGACCTGCGCGACCTCACCGACCCGGTGGTCGTCGTCGCGTTCGGCGGTTGGAACGACGCGGGTAGCGCGGCGACGGGCGTGGTCGAGCACCTCGTCGACGCCTACGACGCTGAGACCGTCTTCGCCATCGACCCCGACGACTTCTACGACTTCCAGGTCAACCGGCCCACGGTCGCCATCGACGACGACGACGAGCGCTCGCTGACCTGGCCCACCACCGAGCTCAAGATCGCCGAGCTGGCCGATGGCCGCTCCCTCGTCCTCGTGCAGGGCCTGGAGCCGAACCTGCGCTGGCGGCAGTTCTGCACGCTGATCACCTCGGCGCTCCGCTCGGCCGACGTCCGGCGGGTGCACCTGCTCGGGGCCCTGCTCGCCGACACCCCGCACACCCGGCCGATCCCGGTCTCGACCTCCACCGGCGACGCGGAGCTGATGACCTCGATGGGTCTGGCGCCGTCCAGCTACGAGGGCCCCACCGGCATCCTCGGCGTGCTCGGCGACGCGCTGGACCGCAGCGGCGTCCAGGTGCTCTCGCTCTGGGCGGCCATCCCCCACTACGTCTCGCACCCGCCGTGCCCCAAGGCGACCCTGGCGCTGCTGTCGCAGCTGGAGCAGGTGCTGGACACCTCCCTCGAGCTCGGCGAGCTGCCCGAGCTGGCCCGGGCGTGGGAGCGCGGCGTGGACGAGCTCGCCGCCGAGGACTCCGAGGTGGCCGAGTACGTCACCTCGCTGGAGCAGCAGCAGGACGCCACCGACCTGCCGGAGGCGAGCGGCGACGTGATCGCCGCCGAGTTCGAGCGTTACCTGCGGCGCCGGCAGGGTAACTAGCGGCGGTCGCGGGCGGCTAGGGCAGGCTAGGGCCCCGCCCCAGTCACCCGCCCCAGCGCCCACCACCCCACCCGCCCCGGACCCCCAGGGCGGGCCGGGCCGGGCCGGCAGCCCTCCGTACTTCGGGCTCCTGCTGCTCGCCGGCCTGGTGATCATCGGGGTCGGGCTGCGCAGCACCGCGAGCATCGTGGCGCCGGTGTTCCTGGTCATCACCCTGGTGATCACGGTCGCCCCTCTGCGCGGGTTCCTGATCCGGCACCGCTGGCCGTCCTGGCTGGCCAGCGTGGTCGGGCTGCTGGCCATCTACGCGCTGCTGCTGGTGATCCTCGGGTCCGTGGTCTACGCGGTCTACCGGCTGGTGGACACGCTGCCCCAGTACGCGGACGCGTTCACCCGCATCTTCAACTCGCTGCTGGCCCTGTCCACCCGGCTGGGCTACGGCCAGGCGCAGATCACCAACCTGGCGTCCTCCTTCCAGCTCAGCAGCCTCACCGGCCCCGCCCAGAGCCTGCTGAGCGCCCTGAGCGGCGGCGCCTCCCTGCTGCTGCTGATCGTCACCGTGGTCATCTTCCTGGCCTTCGACGCGGGCAGCATGAACGAGCGGATCGCGGTCATCCGCGAGACCCGGCCGCACATCGCCGACGGCTTGGTGAACTTCGCCGTCCGGGTGCGCAAGTACTGGATCGTCACCACCGTCTTCGGCTTCGCCGTCGCGATCCTCGACTACGTCGGCCTGCTGATCCTCGGCGTGCCGCTGGCCCTGACCTGGGGCATCCTCGCCTTCGTCACCAACTACATCCCCAACATCGGCTTCGTGATCGGGGTCATCCCGCCGGCGCTGATCGCCCTGCTGGACGGCGGTCCCGGCACCGCGCTGGCCGTGATCATCGTGTTCACGGTGATCAACGTGGTCGTCCAGACGATCATCCAGCCGCGCTTCACCGGCGACGCGGTGGGCATCAGCGGCACCGTCGCCTTCGTCTCGCTGATCTTCTGGGCCTACCTGCTGGGCGCCCTCGGGGCCCTGCTGGCCATCCCGGCCACGCTGTTCCTCAAGTCGGTGCTGGTCGACAACTCCGTCCCGGCCAGCTGGCTGAACGGGCTGATCAGCTCCTCGCCGAAGGCCGAGACGCCCGACCGGCAGGACCAGCGTCGACGCCAGCGGCAGGCCCGGCCCGCCGGCGGGTCGTCCTCGGTGACTGGTCCGAAGGGCTCAGCCCCTGGCGGCAAGGGCGAGCCGGCGTAGCTCGCTGATCATGGCGTCGGGGTCGTCGGCGGCGAAGACCGACGACCCGGCCACGAACGAGTCGACGCCTGCCTCGGCGCACCGCTCGACGGTGTCGACCGAGACGCCGCCGTCGACCTGCAGCCAGACGTCGCCGCCGACCTTGTCCAGCAGCGCCCGGGTGCGCGCGATCTTGGGCAGGCACAGGTCGAGGAACTTCTGGCCGCCGAAGCCGGGCTCGACCGTCATCAGCAGCACCATGTCCAGCTCGGGCAGCAGGTCGGCGTAGGGCTCGATCGGCGTGGCCGGCTTCAGCGCCATCGAGGCGCGGGCGCCGTGCGAGCGCAGCTCCCGGGCCAGCCGCACCGGCGCGGCCGCGGCCTCCACGTGGAAGGTGACCGACTCCGCCCCCGCCTCCGCGTAGGCGGGGGCCCAGCGGTCGGGGTCGGTGATCATCAGGTGCACGTCGAGCATCGCGGGGGTGACGGCCCGGATGGCCTCGAAGACGGGCAGCCCGAGGGTCAGGTTGGGCACGAAGTGGTTGTCCATCACGTCGACGTGCAGGGCGTCGGCGCCGGGGACGGACTCGATCGCCCGCTGCAGGTTGGCGAAGTCGGCCGAGAGCAGGCTGGGCATGATGCGGACCACGGGGGAACTCTAGCGGGGCGGGACCCGGCCCCCGGGACCGTTCAGCCCACGCGCAGGTAGGCCGCGAACATCGCGTCGGTGCCGTGCCGGTACGGCCAGAGCTGCAGGAAGTCCCCGAGTGCGGCGTCCGACAGCTCCGGGAGCAGCGCGGCGGCGGGCAGCCGCGACACCTCGGGGCGCGTCGCGAGCACCTCCTCGACGACGTCGACGGTCTCGCGCCGGTGCGGCGAGCAGGTCACGTAGGCGACCACCGCGCCGGGCGCGGCCGCGTCCAGGGCGCTGGCCAGCAGGGCCGTCTGCAGCGGGTGCAGCTGCTCGACGTCGGCGGCGGTGCGCCGCCAGCGGGCCTCCGGCCGGCGGCGGAGCGCCCCGAGCCCGGTGCAGGGGACGTCGACCAGCACCCGCGCGAACCGTCCCGGCGTCCACGGGGGCCGGGTGCCGTCGGCCCGCAGCACGGTGGGGCGCTGCCCGGTCGGGTAGGCCCGCGCGCCGGCCGCCACCAGCTCGGCCCGGTGCGCCGACGGCTCCACCGCGACCAGGCGGTCGCCCGCGGCCGCGGCCAGCCCGGCGAGCAGGGCCGACTTGCCCCCGGGTCCGGCGCAGAGGTCCAGCCAGGGTCCGGCCGGTGCCTCGACGCGGGCCAGTCCCCAGGCCACCAGCTGGGAGCCCTCGTCCTGCACCCCCACCCGGCCCTCGCGGACCGAGGGCAGCTCGGTGGGCGGCCCCGACCAGCGGACGGCGTAGGGCGACCAGCGGCCGGGCTCGGCGCCGGCGGCCACCAGGTCGGCGACCTCGGCCAGGCCCGGCCGGACGGCCAGCGCGACCTGCGGGTTGCGGTTGTCGGCGGCCAGGGCCGGCTCCAGCTCCTCGGGCGGCAGCAGGTCGGCGAAGGCGTCGACCACCCAGCGCGGGTGGGCGGTGCGCAGGGCCAGCGCGTCCCGCGGCTCCAGCCCGGCGGTGAGCAGCTCGAGCCACTCCGCCAGGTCGTGGGCGGCGACGCGGCGCAGCACCGCGTTGGTCAGCCCGGTGACCCGCTCCCCCACCGTGGCGGCGGCGAGGTCGACCATCGCGGCCACCGCAGCGTGCACCGGCACCCGCAGGGAGAGCACCTGGTGGGTGCCGAGCCGCAGCAGGTCGAGGACGGCGGGCTGGAAGGTGCCGAGCGCCCGGCCCGCGGCGGCCGCGACCACCGCGTCGTAGGTGCCCTGCAGCCGGCAGGTGCCGGCGACCAGCTCGGTGGCGAAGGCGGCGTCCCGGCCGGTCAGCCCGCGCTCGGCGAGCAGGGCGGCCAGGGCGAGGTTGGCGTAGGCGCCGTCGGCGTGCACGCTGCGCAGCACGTCGAAGGCGAGCCGGCGGGCCCGGTCGGGCTTGCGGCGGCGGGGGCGCTCGGTCACGCGCTGCCCAGCCGGTCGCCCGAGGTGACCGCGGTGCCGCGGGCCCAGTCGGGTGCCGGCATGGCCCGGCGCCCGGGCGGCTGCACCTGGCCCAGCCGCACCGGCGTGGTCCCGGTGCCGACGTGGACAGCGCTCCTGGTCACCTCGAGCACGCCCGGGGGCAGCTCTGGACCGGACGGCTCGCCCGCGTCGCCGGGGTGGTCGAGGCTGACGGGGCCGAGCTTGAACCGCTCGCCCTGCCAGGTCGTCCAGGCTCCCGGGGCCGGGGTGCAGCCGCGGACCAGCCGGTCCACGACCTCGGCCGGTGCCGACCAGTCGACGCGGGCGTCCTCGACGTCGAGCTTGGCGGCGTAGGTGATGCCCTCGGCCGGTTGCTCGGTGGCCGCCAGGGTGCCGTCCTCGATCCCGTCCAGGGTCTCGACCAGGAGGTCGGCGCCGGCGACCGAGAGCCGTCCGAGCAGGTCGCCCGCCGTGTCGCCCGCGCGGACCGGCTCCTCGTGCCGCAGGTAGGTGGGTCCGGCGTCGAGCTCGAGGACGATCTGGAAGGTGGTCGCGCCGGTGACCTGGTCGCCGGCGATCACCGCGTGCTGGACGGGTGCGGCTCCCCGCCAGGCCGGCAGCAGCGAGAAGTGCAGGTTGACGAACCCGCGCGCGGGGACGTCGAGCACCCGCTGGGGCAGCAGGGCGCCGTAGGCCACCACCGGGCAGCAGTCCGGCCCGATCTCGGCCAGCCGGGCCACGAAGTCCTCGTCCCGGGGCCGCCGCGGGGTCAGCACCTCCAGCCCGAGCTCGGCCGCCCGGGCTGCCACCGGGCTCGGCTGCAGCCGCTTGCCCCGGCCCGCCGGCGCGTCGGGCCGGGTCAGCACGGCGACCACCTCGTGCCGGGAGGCGAGCAGCGCCTCCAGGGGGGCCAGCGCCACCTCGGGCGTGCCGGCGAAGACGATGCGCACCGGTGGAGTCTAGGGCCCGACCCCGGCGGCCCGGGGCGCTGCCACCGCGCGGAGAGCTGGTCCGCCTGCCCGCGCGGGGACCCCTCCCACCCGCCGTCCTGGCCGCTGGCGTGCGGTCATGGCACTCGACCCGGCCGTGCTCACCTGGCTCGACACCGACCCCGCGCTCCGCTGGCAGGTCGAGCACGACCTCGCCGCCCCCCCCGGAGGTCTGGCGGGCGACCCGGGCCGGGGTGGCGACCGAGGGCTTCGGCGCACGGCTGCTGGCCCACCAGGACCCGGACGGGCAGTGGGCCGACGGCGCCTACTTCCCGGCCGGCGCCCCGAGAGTGACGGGCAGGACGGGCAGGACGGGCAGGACGGGCAGGACGGGCAGCGTGGACGGCGACCACCTGGTCGCTGACCACCCGCGCGACTGGGGGCTGGCCGCCACCGCGCTCGCGGGCACCGCTGAGCGGCTCGCCGTCAGCTGCCGGAGGGAGTACGACGCCCTGCCCTACTGGGCTGGCGAGGTCGACTGCTGCATCAACGGCTCAACCCTGGCCAACGGCGCCTGGCTCGGGGCCGACGTGGCTGCCCTCGCCCGCTGGTTCCCCGAGCACCAGCTGGCCGACGGGGGCTGGAACTGCGGGTCGGTCGAGGGCTCGACGCGGTCGTCGTCCCACTCCACCCTCGACGTGCTGCGCGGGCTGCTCGCCCACGAGGTCGAGACCAGCGGTGACCACGCCCTGCGCGCTGCCCGCCGGCGCGGCGCAGGAGTACCTGCTGCAGCGCGGGCTGCTGCGCACCCGCTCGAGCGGGGAGCTGGTCGGCCCGTGGGTGACGCTGTCGCCTACCCGTTCCGGTGGGTCTGCGCGGCGCTGCGCGCGCTCGACCACTGCCGATCCGCCGCGCTGCTCGACGGCGTCCCGCCCGACCCGCGACTGGCCGACGCGGTCGAGGTGGTCCGCGCCGCCCGCCGTCCCGATAGCACCTGGGTGCAGGAGCACCGGAACCCCGGCCTCGTCTGGTTCGAGGTCGACGTGCCCCCGGGCGAGCCCTCCGCGTGGCTCACCTGCTTCGCCACCCGCGTCCTCACCTGGTGGGACCAGGCGCAGCCGGCTG
>Ga0210040_10003861_pt1 | contig 19957 bp, 15 predicted proteins | sample CryGeyCG12114_NA_FD_185462 | JGI IMG/M metagenome (GOLD analysis project Ga0210040, IMG submission 185462) | Groundwater microbial communities from aquifer - Crystal Geyser CG19_WC_8/21/14_NA (SPAdes) (version 2) | ecosystem: Environmental > Aquatic > Deep subsurface > Groundwater | place: USA... | reverse complement strand
CTCGACCGAGCGCTGCTCGCCCCCGTCCCCGTCGGTCCCACCGGCACCGGGCCCGTCGGCGATGTCCAGGTGCGTGTGGTCGTCGACGACCGGGACGGGCAGCGGCTCGGGCGCGGGCGGCCAGCTGCGGTCGCGGCGCCGCCCGTCCGCACCCGCCGCCGAGCGGACGCGGGGCGCCGCAGCGGCGCCCTCAGCCACGCGCCCGCCCCTCCCGCAGCCGGTCCAGCTCGGCCTCGACGACGTCGTCGTCGAGCTTGGTGAAGACCGGGGTGGGCTTGGCGACGGGCGTGCCCGGCACCACCGGCACCGAGCCCCAGGCCGGGGCCGCGGCGTCGGGGCGGTCGGTCTGCAGCACCGGGTAGCCGGGCCCGCCGTCGAGGTCCTCGACCTCCCGCAGCTGCGGCATCGGCGAGACGAGCCCGGTGCCGCCCATCACCTCGTGCACGGCCTGGGCGCTGTGCGGCAGGTAGGGCGCCAGCAGCGTCCGGCAGTCCGAGATCCCCTGCGCCGCGACGTGCAGCACCGTGCGCATGCGGTCGGGGTCGCTCGTGCGCAGCGCCCAGGGCGCCGTGTCCGACAGGTAGCGGTTCACCTCGCCGACCGTGCGCATCGCCTCGGCCAGGCCCTGCTTCTGCCGGTGCGTGGCCACGAGGCCGCCGACGACGTCGAAGGCGCCGGACGTCGCGGCGAGCAGCTCGCGGTCGGCGGGCTGCAGCTCCCCCGCCTCGGGGATGCTGCCGACGTTCTTGGCGATGAGGCTCGCGGTGCGGTTGACCAGGTTGCCCCAGCCGGCGACCAGCTCGTCGTTGGTGCGGCGCTTGAACTCCCGCCAGGTGAAGTCGGTGTCGGCGTTCTCCGGCCCCGCCGCGGACAGGAAGTAGCGCAGCGCGTCGGGCTGGTAGCGCGAGAGGACGTCCCGCACCGAGATGACGACGCCCCTGCTGGAGGAGAACTGGCGCCCCTCCATCGTGAGGAACTCGCTCGCGACGACCTCCGAGGGCAGGGCCAGCTCGCCGAAGGCGCCCGGCTCGCCGCCGCGCGAGCCCCGTCCTGCGTAGCCGGCGAGCTCCGCCGGCCAGATGAGGGAGTGGAAGACGATGTTGTCCTTGCCCATGAAGTACGCGCTGCGGGCACCCTCGGACCAGTACGGCCGCCACGCCTCGGGGTCCCCGGTGCGCCGGGCCCACTCCACGCTCGCCGACAGGTAGCCGATGACGGCGTCGAACCAGACGTAGAGCCGCTTGGTGGGGTTCTCCTGCCAGCCCGGCAGCGGCACGGGGATGCCCCAGTCGATGTCGCGCGTGATGGCGCGAGGACGGATCTCCTCCAGCAGGTTCCGGCTGAAGCCGAGCACGTTGGGGCGCCAGGACGGCGAGCCGGTCTTGGTCTCCAGCCAGGCGCCGACGGCCTCGGCGAGGGCCGGCAGGTCGAGGAAGAAGTGCTGGCTCTCCACGAACTTCGGCGTCTCGCCGTTGATCCGGCTCACCGGGTTCTTCAGGTCCACGGGGTCGAGCTGGTTGCCGCAGTTGTCGCACTGGTCGCCGCGGGCGCCGTCGAAGCCGCAGATCGGGCACGTGCCCTCGATGTAGCGGTCGGGCAGCGTGCGGCCCGTCGACGGCGAGACGGCGCCCATCGTCGTCCGCTCCACGAGGTAGCCGTTGCGGTGGACGGTGCGGAACATCTCCTGCACGACGGCGTGGTGGTTGCGCGTCGTCGTGCGCGTGAACAGGTCGTAGGACAGGCCGAGCGCCTGCAGGTCCTCGGCGATGACGCGGTTGTACCGGTCCGCGAGCGCCTGCGGGGTCACGCCCTCGCGCTCGGCCTGCACGAGGATCGGCGTCCCGTGCTCGTCGGTGCCCGAGACCATCAGCACGTCGTGGCCCGCCATGCGCTGCTGCCGCGCGAACACGTCGGAGGGGACGCCGAAGCCGGCGACGTGACCGAGGTGGCGGGGGCCGTTGGCGTAGGGCCAGGCCACCGCAGCGAGGACGTGGTTCATGCCCGCCAGCGTAGTGAGGGCGCCGGCGTCGACCGTCCCGCGTCCTCCCCGCCCGGGCGGGTGCTGCGACGTCAGGCGGGCGCGACGTCGGTGACGACGACCCGGGTGCCGGCGCACGCGCTGCCGCGCTCGACCGGCTTGGGGGTGCCGGTCACGCGCACCCGGTCGCCGACCGCGACGGTGACGCCCTCGGGCAGCCCCAGCGCGAACACCTGTCCGCCCGAGGTCATCTCGACGCAGCCCGCCGCCGAGGGCTCGACCACCTCCCCGACCAGGACGACGGGCCGGGGCACGTCCGTCGGCGCCGTGGGGGGCGCCGTCGGGCGCGGCAGCAGCGGCAGGCTCCCGCCGCTCGGCCGCGACGAGGCGCCCCCGGGGGCGGGCGTCGCCCCGGCCGACGGGACGGTCCCCGACGGCGTCGCGCCGCCGGGCTCGGGCGGGCTGGTCGTCACGGTGCTCCCGGTGGTCGTCCCGCTCTCGGTCGTCCCGCTCCCGGTGGTCGGCGCGGCGGGTGCGGTGGCGGCGGTGGTGCTGGAGGCCGAGCCTGCCTCCTCGCCCCCTTGCCCGCACGCGGCGAGCACCACGAGCGCGGCGGCGGCGAGCGCGGACGGGCGGCGGACGATGCTCATGGGCGTCGGACGCGCGCGACCCCCTCCGCGGTTCCCGCTGGAGCTGCCGGCGGCCGACGGCGCCGAGCGCACGAGGCCGGGTCGCCCTCGGGCTGGTGGCCCGTCGTCCCCGGACGACCACCGAGCAGGACGCCGCGTGGGCACGAGTCCTGCGACGTCGTCAGCTCGGGGAGCGGACCCTCCGGTCGACGCGGTCGAGCACGACGCCGTCGTCGTCTCGCTCGCCCCCCTCCGTGCCGGGACCGTCGTCCGGTGCGGGGTCGGAGCGGCGCTCCCACAGCCGTCGGCGGCGGTGCGCCCGGGTGCCGAGGGGCGCCACGGGCGTCGTCGTCGCATTCTTCAGACCTCGGCGCGTCCCGCTCGCCGTCGAGGAGCCGCACCACTCGTCACGACAGATCGGCTGACGCATGACCAGCAGGACCCTGGCGTCGCGGCGGCACGTCACGTCGCGGGACGGCACCCGCATCGGGTTCCTGCAGCAGGGCCGCGGACCGGGACTGGTCCTGGTGCAGGGCGCCATGGGCACCGCCGAGCACTACCGCGAGCTGGCGGACGCGCTCTCGCGGCACTTCAGCGTCCACAGCGTCGACCGTCGGGGCCGAGGCATGAGCCCGAGGCCCTACGACAGCGACCACGACATCGCCCGGGACGTCGAGGACGTCGACGCGGTCCTCGCCGAGACCGGTGCCACCAGGGTCTTCGGCCTCAGCTCCGGAGCAGTGATCACCCTGGAGGCGACCAGGACGCTCCCGCGGGTCGAGCGGGCCGCGGTGTACGAGCCGCCGTTCTACCCCGAGGGCATCTCCTGGGCGCAGATCCGCCGGCTGGAGGGCGAGATCGACCGTGGTGACCTGCCCTCCGCGCTGATCACCGCGCTGCGGGCCGCCGGGACAGCCCCGGCGCCCGTCCGCGTGCTTCCCCACCGCGTCCTGCGAGTCCTCGCCGCCGGGGTGCTCGCCGCCGACGCCCACGCACCCGGTCCGGCGCACATGGAGCTGCGCCAGCTCCTGCCGGGGATCCGGTACGACTTCAACGCCGTCGGCGGCATGGACGGGAAGATCCAGACCCTGTCGACGATCGAGCAGCCGGTGCTGCTGCTCAGCGGGACGAGGAGCCCCGCCTTCCTGCAGCAGAGCGTCCGGACCCTCGAAGGCATCCTCCCCCGGGCCGAGCGTGTCGAGCTCGAGGGGTTGAGCCACTCCGGCCCGTGGAACGCCAGCCGCGGTGGTCGCCCCGCACTCGTCGCGGAGGCCCTCCGACGCTTCTTCACCTGACAGCCGGCACCCGTGAGGCGCCGCCGTGCGACCAGCAGACGTGCCAGACGGGTGCCCCGCTCACACGGCCTGTCGCAGGCGGTGGAGGGTGGCGAGGGCAGGCAGGCCGACGCGGGCTGCGGTGCGCACGGCTGGCCGGGAGAGGTGGTCGATCGCGCGCAGCGGCTTGAGGGAGGCGCGGACCCGCTCGGGGGCGTAGGTGGCCATGGTCTTGTGGAAGCGCAGGACGGCCAGGGGGATCGTGGAGGTGCCGTCGCGGGCGGCGACGAGCTCGGCGGCGAGGTGGTCGGCGTCGCGGATGGCGGTGGAGGCGGCGCTGCCGGCGGTGGGGGGCATGGCGTGGACGGCATCACCGAGGGCGGTGACCGGCCCGGCGGCCCAGGGGGTGAGCTCGGCGTCGGGGTCGGCGGCGTAGAACCCGTAGTACGCCGCGGTGGTGGGGTCGGCGGCGGCGACCAGGTCCCGCAGCTGCTGCGGCCAGGCGCGCAGTGCGCGCTGGGTGAGGTCCAGGAGCCCGGGGCCGTCGAGGACGCGGGTGGCCTCGGGGGGCATCAGGGAGTCGGTGGCGATCAGGCTCCAGATCAGGGCGGGGGGTTCGGTGATCGCCGGGACCTGGGTGCAGGTGGCGGGGTCGACCGCGGCGCGGGTGCTGGCGTCGTGCGTGGTCATGAACATGCCGGTGCCGTCCGGGCCCAGGGCGAGGGCGGCGCCGCCGTCCAGGACGGCGGGCAGCAGGGCCCGGGTGGTCACGGTCAGGGGGGTGCGGGCGGCGAGCCCGCCGAAGCCGGTGGGCGCCGAGGTGGGGTGCCCGGCGAGGGCGGCGGCGACGCGGGAGCGGGCGCCGTCGGCGCCGACGAGGACGTCTCCGACGTCGGTGCTGCCGTCGTCGAAGTGCGCGAGGACCCGCCCGTCGGGGAGGACCTGGTGGGAGACGTAGGCGGCGCCGAAGCGGATCCGGTCGCCCAGGCCGTGGACGAGGAGCCGGCGCAGGGGGGACCGCCCGATCAGCAGGGCCTCCTCGGTGGGGTCCCAGGAGGTCACCTGCAGCGCCCGCAGGCGGTGGTCGGCGAACGTGAGCCGGTGGACGGTCTCGGTGGGCACCGAGCTGGCCTGCAGCGCCTGGTAGTGCGTGGGGGCCAGGTGGCGGCGCAGCGCGGCGCAGGCCTCGGCGCTGAGAGCCAGGCGGTAGCCGCCGGTGGCGCTGGCGCTGGCGTCCCGGTCGTGCACCACCACGTCGATGCCGGCGCGGTGCAGGGCGTGCGCCAGGGTCAGCCCGCCCATCCCGGCACCGATCACGATGACACGCATGGTCGTCCTCCATCAGTTGAGTATCAGGTGGCTGTTACCGTACGCCCATGTCGGAGGAACCGCTGCCCGTGTGGGACCTGGTGCAGACCGCGCACGTCGTGGGTCGGCGTTTCACAGAGCTGATGTCGGACGCGGGCCTGACGCCGACCCAGTTCGCCGTCCTGCTCAACCTGCAGGAGCGGGACGGGGCCACTCAGGCCGAGCTCGCCCGCGCGGTGCTGGTCAGCCCGCAGAGCATCGGCGCCCTGCTGACGCCCTTGCTGGTACGCGAGCTGGTCGTCCGCGACGGCCCCGGGGGCCGTGGCCGCAGGGCGGGTCTGGCCCTGACCGAGACCGGCCGGCAGGCGCTGCACCGCGCCTGGGGGCCGGTCCGTGAGTTCAACAGGCCCGCCGCACTGGGGCTGACGCCGGCGCAGGCGGCGATGCTCGGCGAGATCCTCGGCCGCATCCGCACCACCATCAGCGACCAGCCGGGCGGATCCACGACGACCAGCACCAGGACGCCCGGCAGCCGGTGAGACCGCTCCTCCTCGACCGCCCCTCCTCGACCGCCCCTCGCGCCGTCGACGACGAGATCGACCTCCCTCCGGAGGCCCGCCCGGTGGGCGACCGCCTGCCGGCACCCCGGCCTGCCGCCGGCGACGTGGTGGGCGACTGCGCGGGCGGCCCCGTGGACGGTGGTTGAGCGGGACGGTCGAGGGCCGGCCGCAGGCGTGCAGGCCTCGCGCGGCTGCTCGGCGGTCTCGAGTTCGCCGGCGGTCGACGTGTGAGGGCCACCACTGCGCCCTTCCCCCCGCTGGCCCGCACCGTCCCACCAGCGGGCCGGGCTCGGAGGACGGCAGCACCAGCAGGCGCCGACGACGTCCCGCACCGGGGGACCCGACGGCGGTGGGGGCCGCCCGTCTGCGGCGACCCGGCCGGTCTGGTGGGATCGCCGCATGGCTGAGCCCACCGGGTCCCCCGAGCGCCTCGCGAGCAGGACCGTCGGCGAGGCGGGGCCGCGCGTGGTCTTCGTGCACGGGCTCTTCGGCCAGGGCCGGAACTGGAGCACGGTCGCCCGGTCCCTGGCCGAGGGCCCGCGCCGGGTGATGACCCTGGACCTGCCCGACCACGGGAGCTCGCCCCGCAGCGAGCGCGTCGACTACCTCGCGATGGCCGGGCAGGTCGCGGCCGAGCTGGAGCGCCTCGGCGAGCCGGTGGTGCTGGTGGGCCACTCGATGGGCGGCAAGGTGGCCATGCAGGTGGCCCTGCGCCGCCCCGAGCTCGTCCGGGCGCTCGTCGTCGTCGACATCGCCCCCGTCGAGTACCCGCTGACGGGCGGGCGCACCGACGACCCGGACGAGGAGGCCTCCCCCTTCGCCGCATACATCACCGCGATGCGCGCCATCGACCTGCACACGCTGGAGGACCGCGGGGAGGCGCACGACGCGCTGCGCGACGTCGTCCCGAGCGACGCCGTGCGGGGCTTCCTCCTCCAGAGCCTGCAGCGCGAGCCCTCCCCCGGCGACGACGGCCCGCGCTGGCGCTGGGCTCTCAACCTGCCCGTGCTGGCCGACGGGCTGGAGGCGCTGCGGGGCTTCCCCGACCCGCCCGACGGCGCCGTCTACGACGGACCCGTGCTGTGGGTCGCGGGGGCGACGTCGACCTACGTCCTCGACGAGGACCGCCCGCGGATGGACGCCCTGTTCCCCTCGACCCAGCTGCTGCGGGTCAAGGGCGCCGGGCACTGGGTCCACTCGGAGCAGCCGGAGGTCTTCACCGCGGCCCTCGAGCGCTTCTGCGCGCGCGTCGAGGCCCGCGGCTGAGACCGCGGCTGCGCCCCGCGGCGGGGTGGGACGGCCGGCACGCCCGAGGGCCCGGCGGCGGGTGCCGCCGGGCCCTCGGGTCCGTGCCGGTGGAGCTGGTCCTGCGGCGGTGAGGACGCCCGGGGGCGCCCCGCACCGACGGGTCAGCCGATGCGGACCCGCATCGTGGTCCCGTCCTCGGCGAGGACGCGCATCGTCACGCCGACCGCGGGGAGCTTCACGCCCTGGGCGGGGAGCTCCTCGTAGAAGAACTGGTCGGTGTCGTCGAAGACGCGGGCCGCCGCCTGGCCGCGGACGTAGCTCGGCTGGCCGTCCACGTGCAGCGTGAACGAGTCGGCCTTGCGGGTGGAGAACGTCGCGTCGTAGGACTGGATGCGCGTCCTCCAGGCCTCGCCCTGCAGGTTGTACATCGGCTGCGGGTGGGCGTCGACGATGAGGTTGCGACCCTCACCCGGGTGCTGGCTGACGTTGTTGTCGGCCTGCGAGGTGTCCCAGTAGGTGACGAGCAGCCCCTCCTGGTACGGGAAGTGCTCGACCCAGTCGGGACGGGTGGAGGCCCAGCCGAAGTTGTACGGGCCGGTCTCCAGGTACCGGTCGAAGGACGTGTAGCTGCGGTGGCCGGCGACGTAGTAGTTGTCGAACGCCGACGTCGAGCTGGCGGCCACCGAGGAGAAGCCGTCGACCGCGAAGACCGAGGTCGCGGGGTCCTCGGCGCCGTCGACGACGACGGCCTGGCCGTCAGCGGTCAGCGTGACGTCGTCGGCGAAGAAGCCCGCGCCGGTCGTGCCGCCGTCGGTGCGGTAGAGCAGCCGCAGGGTCACCTGCTGGCCCGCGTAGGCGTCCAGCGGGACCTGCACGTCGACCCAGGACTCCTGCACGCCGTCGATCGCCGGGGCGCCGGAGGCGTCGGTCTCGAACGGCACGCCGTCAGCCGTGCCCGGCAGCGACGTCCAGGTGGCCCCGCCGTCGGTGGAGGCCTGCACGTAGAGGTAGTCGTAGCCCGCCTCGATGTCCCAGCGGGCCTGCATCGACAGCGCGGCCGAGGACGCGCCGGTCAGGTCGGCCGACGCCGTCATGGTGCTCGACAGGTTGTCGGCCTGGCCGGACCACCACTGCCGCTCACCGGCGGCGGGAGCGCCGAGCTCGGTCGTGACCTCCTTGTCGGGGAGGACCATGACGACGGCCTGGGCGTCCTTCGTGTTGTACTCCTGCGGCCCGAGGACCAGCGAGCGCTTCTGGCCCGCGACGACGGTCTCGTAGTCCAGCCAGCCGAGCTGGAGCTTCTCCCACGCGCCGAGGTCACCGGCGCGGCTGCCGATCGGCTCGCCCGCGGCCGACAGCCGGCTCTGGGCCATCAGCGACCAGTACTCGACGTTGTTGTTCCCGCCGCCGCTGGTGTCGTAGTCGTCCGGCAGGCCCAGGTCGTGGCCGTACTCGTGCGCGAAGACCGAGTAGCCGCCGTTCTCGGGCTGGATCGTGTAGTCGCCGACCCACAGGCCGGTGTCCCCGATCTGCGCCCCGCCGAGCTTGTTGGTCTCCGGGCCCGTGCGTCCCTGGTCGGTGCCGAAGGCGTACCAGCGGTGGGACCAGATGGCGTCCTCGCCGTAGGTGGGGTCGCCGTCCTCCTCGCCGCCGCCCGCGTGGACGATCTGGAAGTGGTCGATGTACCCGTCGGACTCGTTGAAGTCGCCGTCGCCGTCGAAGTCGTAGCGGTCCTGCTGGTCGAACTCGGCCAGCTCGGCCTCGATGTCGGCCTCGCTCTGGCCGGCGGCCTGGCGGTCGGCGACCCACTGGTTGACGGCGTCCTGGACGAGGTTCCAGGTCGACTGGTCCTCGCGGCCGTACCGGGCCTGGTTGTACTTGACCCGGACCCAGTCCGAGACCTCGCCGTCGACGCTGTAGCGCCCCGAGGACTGGGTCTCGTAGTAGGTCTTGAGCGACTCGACGCCCTCGCCCTCGCTGAAGTAGATGTCCTGGTAGTGCTCCTGGTCGAAGTCCGGCTGCCAGATCGTGGAGTTGTCGACGCTGCGGTCGGGCTCGGGGATCTGGTTGTGCTGGGGACCGTCGAAGCGCAGCGGGCCCGCCGTCGCCGGGTCGCTGTCGACGTCGGGGAAGTCCGGGTGCCGCTCGTCGCCGAACTCGGCGAGGATCACGAAGATCTTGTCGGTGCTCTCCCGGGCGAGCTCCACGTACTGGCTCTGGGCGCGCTCACCCGGCTCCGCAGCGCGCCGCGCGGTGGTGCTCCCGGCGGCGGGGGCGGCGGCCTCGTCGCCGACCTTGACGACGGTACTGCCGTTGATCTCCTGCGTCTGCAGCTCCCCGTCGAGCACGCCGGTGATCGCCGTCTCGCGCAGGGCGCGGCGCTTGTCCTCGAGCGGGTTGGGCAGGTCGTCCACGGGCGCCGCCGTCGGCTCCGTGGCCGGACCCAGCGGGGGGACGCCCTCCGCCGGCACTGCCAGGGCCGGAGCAGCGCCCGTGGCCATCAGGCTGCCGCCGAGCGCCAGGCCCACGAGGCCGCATGTCAGCTTGCGCATCTGTCTCCCTCGAGCGGTGGTGCACGGGTTCCCCGTGCCGCGGGAACCTTAGGCAACGTTCGCCCGTTCGGGTAGACCTGCGCTGAACATTCCTCGACGACCGGTGCGACCCCTTGACGCCGCTCGTCCGCGCCGCGCATCTGCGCCGCTCGTCCCGCGCCCGGGATGCCGCAGGGCTCAGCCGAGCTTGACGAGCCCCTTGCGCAGCTGGCGCGCCGCCTGGCCGATGCGCTGCTCGTTCTCGATGAGGGCGAAGCGCACGTAGTCGTCGCCCTCCGGGCCGAAGCCGACACCGGGCGAGACGGCGACGTCGCACTCGGTGATGACGTGCTTGGCGAACTCGATCGAGCGCATCTCGGCGTACGGCTCGGGGATGCGCGCCCAGGCGAACATCGTCCCGCGGGGCGCCGGCAGCGGCCATCCCGCGCGGTTGAGCCCCTCGACGAGGGAATCGCGACGGGACTGGTAGACGGCGTTGACCTCGAGCGGGTAGTCCGCGGCCTCGTTGAGCGTCACGGTCGCCGCGATCTGGATGGGCTGGAACGTGCCGTAGTCGAGGTAGCTCTTGAGCTTGGCGAGGGCGCCGACGACCTCGCGGTTGCCGACGAGGAAGGCCACGCGCCAGCCGGCCATGGAGAAGGACTTCGTCATCGAGTACAGCTCGACGGCGCACTCCGTGGCGCCCTCGCACTGCAGGATCGAGGGCGGCATCCACCCGTCGAAGGCGGTCTCGGCGTAGGCGAAGTCGTGCACGAGGACGACGTCGCGCTCGCGGGCCCAGTCGACGAGGCGCTGCAGGTCGGGCAGGTCGATGGTCGCGGTCGTCGGGTTGTGCGGGAACGACAGCACGACGACGCGGGGCTTGGGCCACCCCATCTCCCACGCCTCCATGACGTTGTCGACGTACGCCGCCCCGCTGGGGCCCTCGGGCCCGTTGAGGGAGACCTGGCGGGCGTCGGCGCCCGCGAAGTAGGGGCCCCAGATGTGGATGGGGTAGCTCGGCGAGGGCACGAGCGCGGCGTCGCCGGCCTGCAGCAGCACCCACATCAGGTGGCTGAAGCCCTCCTTGGCGCCGATGGTGCTGATGACCTCGGCGTCCGGGTCGAGCGAGACGCCGAACCGCCGCTGGTAGAGGTCGGCGACCGCCTGGCGGAGCTTGGGCAGGCCGCGCGAGGAGGAGTAGCGGTGGTTGCGGGTGTTGTGCGCCGCCTCCGCGAGCTTCTCGACGGTCAGCTCGGGCGAGGGGATGTCGGGGTTGCCGAAACCGAGGTCCACCACGTCGCGCCCGGCTCGCCGGGCCTCGATCTTCAGCGAGTCGATGATCGTGAAGACGTACGGCGGCAGGCCCGGGATGCGGCGGAACTCCATGGCCGGAGGGTAGACCTGCGCCTCCCGCCGCCGCGGGAGGGCTCGCTCCGCGGGACGGGGAGCCGGCGCAGCCCGCAGGTCGCCGCGCACGGGGAGGAAGAAGTCTTCCGCCGTCCGAGCTCAAGCCGCTGACCTGCGACGACACTCCGTCAGCGGGACTTCGTCCTCCCCGTGCGCGGGAGGTCAGCCCTTGCGCGCGGCCACCGCGGCGTCGTAGAGGTCGCGGCTGGTGGCACCGTGCTCGGCGGCCACGGCCCGGGCGGCGTCCTTGAGCCGCTCGCCGCCCTCGGTGCGGGCCAGGACGAGCGCGAGCAGCTCCTCCGGGCCGGGCCGCCGGGGGCGGGCCCCGGCGACCACGAGGGTGATCTCGCCGAGCAGCGTCCGGTCGGACCACGCGACCAGGCCGTCGAGGTCGTCACGCACGACCTCCTCGTAGGTCTTCGTCAGCTCGCGGCAGACCGCCGCCCGCCGGTCGCCGCCGAGCACCTCGGCCATCACGGCGAGCGAGGCGGCGAGGCGGTGCGGGGACTCGAAGAAGACCATCGTGCGGCGCTCGTCCGCCAGGTCCCCGAGCACGCGCCGGCGCTCGCCGTCACGGCGGGGCAGGAAGCCCTCGAAGGTGAAGCGGTCGGTCGGCAGCCCGGAGACGGCCAGCGCCGCGAGCACCGCTGAGGGCCCGGGGACGGCGCTGACGGGCAGGTCCGCCGCGACCATCGCCTGGACGAGGCGGAAGCCGGGGTCGGAGACGGACGGCATCCCGGCGTCGCTGACGAGCACGGCGGTGCCGCCGGCGCGCACGACGGCGACGACCTCCTCGGCCCGGGCCGCCTCGTTGTGCTCGTGGCACGACACGACGCGCCCGCGCGGCTCGACGTCGAGCGCGCGCAGCAGCCGGCGCAGGCGCCGGGTGTCCTCCGCCGCGACGAGGTCCGCGGTGGCGAGGAGGGTCGCGAGGCGCGGCGGCGCGTCCCGCGCGTCGCCGATGGGGGTGGCCGCCAGCAGCAGGCGCCCGCCCGGGCGCGGGGCGACCGGCGCCAGCGGCGGAGTCAGCCCCTCGTCCTCGTCGGGGGCGTCGGCGTCCGGGCTCTCCTCGTCGAGGGGCTCCTCGACGGGCCCCTCCCCGTCGGGGCGGTGGTCGTCGCTGTCCCTCACCGCGGCAGTCTCGCAGGAGCCGCAGCCGCGGCCGCGGGACCGCTCCTGCGCGGGCCCGAGCGCGGGCCCGGGCGCGGGCGGGCGGCGCGCGCCCGGAGCGCCGTCGCGCGGGCGGGCGGCCCACCTAGCATTCGCCCCGTGACGAGCACGTCGGCCGCCCGACCCGCGGGCCCCCCCGCCCCGGGCGCCGACGCGGCCTCGCGGGCCGGCGGGCACGAGGACGCCGCCTCGTTGCGCGCGCGGCTCGTCGGGCGCACCCCGACCGACGTGCTGTGGGGCTGGCTCGGCCCGCTGCTCGTGACCGCCCTCGCCGCGGTCCTGCGGCTGGTGGACCTGGGCGCGCCGCGCCAGCTGGTGTTCGACGAGACCTACTACGTCAAGCAGGCGTACTCCTACCTCGTCGCCGGGTACGAGCTGCGCTGGCCCGACGGGGCCGACGAGGCCTTCGCGGCGGGCTCGCCGTCCCCGCTGGAGTCCGCGGACTTCCCCGTCCACCCCCCGGTGGGCAAGTGGATGCTCGCGCTCGGGCAGCTCCTGCTCGGGCAGGACAGCGCCGTCGGGTGGCGCCTCGGCGCGGCCGTGACGGGGACGCTGTCGGTCCTGCTGGTCGCCCGCATCGCGCGGCGCCTGTTCTCCTCCACCCTCCTCGGCGTCGTGGCCGGGCTGCTGCTGGCCGTCGACGGCCAGCACCTCGTGCACTCGCGCACCGGGCTGCTCGACGTGTTCGTCATGTTCTGGGTGCTCGCCGCCTTCGGCGCGCTGCTGCTGGACCGCGACGCCGCCCGCGCCCGCCTTGCGCGGGTGGTGGCGGGCCGGGGTCCCGCCGGGGCGCGCCTGGCCGGCCTGGGCCCGTGGCTGCTGGCGCGGCCGTGGCGCCTCGTGGCCGCGGTCTGCCTGGGCCTCGCCGTCGGGACGAAGTGGTCGGGGCTGTACGCGTTCGCCGCCCTCGGGCTGATGAGCGTCCTGTGGGACGCCGGGGCCCGCCGCGCCGCGGGCGTGCGGCACTGGTTCGCCGGCGGCGTGCTGCTGGACGGCGTGCCCGCGGCCGCGGGCATGCTCCTCGTCGCGCTCGGGACCTACCTGGCCTCGTGGGCGGGGTGGTTCGCCAGCACGGGGGCGCACCTGCGCCAGTACGCCGCCGACCGCCCGGACTACCTCCCGTGGCTGCCCGACGGCCTGGCGTCCCTGTGGCGCTACCACCAGGACATGTACGGCTTCCACGTCGGCCTGAGCAGCTCCCACCCCTACGAGGCGAGCCCCGAGTCGTGGCTCGTGCAGGGCCGCCCGACGTCCTTCTTCTACGAGGCGCCGACCCTCGGCGTCGACGGGTGCGCCGTGAGCGCGTGCTCGCGGGCCATCACGGCGCTCGGCAACCCCGTGGTCTGGTGGGGCGGTGCCCTCGCCGCGGTGCTGCTCGTGGGCGTGTGGGCGCTCCGGCGGGACTGGCGCGCGGGCGCCGTCCTGGCCCCCCTCGCCGGCCTGTACCTGCCGTGGTTCCTCTACCCCGAGCGGACCGTCTACACCTTCTACTCCGTCGCCTTCTCGCCCTACGTCGTCCTCGCGCTGACGATGCTCCTGGGGATGGTGCTCGGACCGGCCGGCGCGCCGGCCCGTCGGCGCCGCTGGGGTGCGGCGGTCGCCGGGGCCGTCGTCGTCGCGGCCGTGCTCGGGGCCGCCTTCTTCTGGCCGGTGTGGACGGCGCAGGTGCTCCCGACCGAGCACTGGCGCTGGCGCATGTGGTTCGCCAGCTGGATCTGACCCGTCCGCGGCCGGCTCAGGGTGCCGAGTCCCGCCGGGCGACGCCGCCGTGGTGGCGCCCGAGCGGCACGACCATCGGGGTGCCGCACACCGGGTCGGGCACCACCTGGCACTCCAGGCCGTAGACGGCGCGCACGGTCTCGGCGGTGATGACGTCGGCCGGGCGGCCCTCGGCGACCACGGAGCCGTCGCGCATCGCGACGACGTGGTCGGCGTACCGGCACGCGAGGTTCAGGTCGTGCAGCACGAGGACGATGGTGGCGCCGCGGTGGTTGAGGTCGGTGAGCAGGTCGAGGACCTCGACCTGGTGGGCCAGGTCGAGGAAGGTGGTCGGCTCGTCGAGCAGCAGGACGTCGGTCTCCTGGGCCAGGGCCATGGCGATCCACACCCGCTGGCGCTGCCCGCCGGAGAGCTCGTCGACGGAGCGGTCGGCCAGGTCCTCGGTGCCCGTCCACGCGAGGGCCCGCGCGACCGCCTCCTCGTCCCGGCGGGTCCACCGGCGCAGCCAGCCCTGGTGGGGGTAGCGGCCCCGGCCGACCAGGTCGGCCACCGTGATGCCGCCGGGGGCCGCCGGGTGCTGCGGGAGGATGCCGAGCTGCTCGGCGACCTCCTTGGTGGGCATCTCGTGGACGGCGCGGCCGTCGAGCAGGACGGCGCCCGTCGTGGGGGCGAGCAGGCGGGCGATGCCGCGCAGCAGCGTGGACTTGCCGCACGCGTTGGCGCCGACGATGACGGTGACCTCGCCGGGCGGCACGGTGAGGGACAGGTCGCGGACGACCTCGCGGTCGTCGTAGGCGAGGCTCAGGTCGCGGACGACCAGGGAGCGGTCGGCGGTCATCTCAGCCCGCCGTCCCCGCCCGGCCCGCGCGCACCAGCAGCCACAGCAGGTAGGGCGCGCCGACGACGCCCGTGACGACGCCGACGGGCAGCTGCGGCAGCAGCGGGGCGTGCTGGGCGACCAGGTCCGAGGCGATGAGGACCAGCGCGCCCACGAGCGCCGACGTCCCCAGCGCGCTGCGGCCGGGCAGCAGCCGCCGGGCGATCGGCGCCGCCACGAGCGCCACGAAGGCGACCGGTCCCGCGGCGGCCGTGGCCACCGCCGCCAGGCCGACCGCGACGACGACCAGCAGCAGCCGCGAGCGGCCGACGTGCAGCCCGAGGCCGGCCGCGGCGTCGTCCCCCACGCCGAGGCCGGACAGCGCGCGGCCGGCGCCGAGCGAGGCCGGCAGCAGGACCCCGGCGCCCAGCAGCAGCGGGACGACGGCGCCCCATCCCGTGCCGTTGAGGCTGCCGGTGATCCACACCAGGGCCTGCGCCGCCTCGGTGGCCTGGGCGCGGGTGAGGACGAAGCTGACGACGGCGTTGAGCATGGCCGCCGCGCCGATGCCGACGAGGACGAAGCGGTAGCCGCTCAGCGCGCCCCGGGTGGCCAGCGCGGCGATGGCGAGGGCCGTGGCGAGGGCCCCCAGCGCCGCGACGCCGGAGACCGCGAGCCCGGAGAGCCCCAGGCCCAGGATGGCGACGACGGCGGCCGCGCTGGCCCCGGCGGAGATGCCGATGATGTCCGGGCTCGCCAGGGGGTTGCGCAGCAGCGACTGCAGCACGGCGCCGGAGACGCCGAAGCAGGCGCCCGCGAGGACGGCGGCGAGGGCCCGCGGCAGCCGGAGCTGCAGGACGACGAGCTCCGCGCCCCCCTCGCCGCGGCCGGCCAGCGCGCCGAGGACCTCGGCGGGCGAGAGCGGGAAGTCGCCCACCGACAGGGCCACGAGGAGGAGGCCGAGCACCAGCGCGGCGAGGACGGCGCCGACGCGGGCCTCGCGGCGGCGGCCCGCGCGGCGCGACCGGCGCACCGCCTCCAGCGCGGCCCCCACGCGGTCCGCGGCGACGGTCGGCGCCCGTGGTGGCACGGGGCCCCGCCGACCGCCCGCCACCGCGGTCACAGCTCCACCGCCCCGCGGCGCCGGCGGACGATGGCGACGAGCACGGGGGCGCCGACGAAAGCCGTGACGATGCCGACCTGCAGCTCCCCGGGCCGGGCCACGACCCGGCCGAGGACGTCGGCGAGCAGGAGCAAGGTGGGGGCGACGAGCGCCGACAGCGGCAGGAGCCACCGGTGGGAGGGGCCGGTCAGGGCTCGCACGAGGTGCGGCACGGCGAGGCCGACGAAGGCGATGGGGCCCGCGACCGCCGTCGCCCCGCCGCACAGCAGCACCACGGCGAGCGCGCCCAGCACCCGCGCGAGGCCGGTGCGCTGCCCGAGGCCGCGCGCCACGTCCTCCCCCAGGGAGAGGGCGTCGAGCAGCGGCCCGAGCGCCAGGGCCAGGAGCGCCCCCACGAGGAGGAGCGGCAGGACCGCCGCGACGACGGAGAGGTCGCGCCCGGACAGCGAGCCGACCTGCCAGAAGCGGAACTGGTCGAAGGTCGACGCGTCGACCACGAGGACGGCCGTGGTGACCGACAGGAGCATCGCGCTCACGGCGGCACCGGCGAGGGTCAGCTTGACCGGCGTCGCCCCCTCGCGGCCGGTGGCGGCGACGCCGTAGACGACCGCGGAGGCCGCGGCCGCCCCGAGCACGGCGAACCACACGTAGCCCAGCGGGCTCGTGACGCCGAGGACGCTGAGGGCCAGGACGACGGCCGTGGCCGCGCCCGCGTTGACGCCGAGGAGGCCGGGGTCGGCGAGCGGGTTGCGGGTGAGGCCCTGCATCACCGCGCCGGCGAGGCCGAGGGCGGCGCCGACGACGAGGCCCACGACCGTCCGCGGGAGGCGCAGGTCGAGCACGACGAGGTGGTCGCTGCTCGTGCGGTCCGGCGCCAGCAGCGCCTCGACCACCGTGCCGAGCGGGACGCTGCGGGACCCGACCGCCAGGCTCAGCAGGGCCGCTGCGCCCACGGCGGCGGCGGCGACGACCACGGCGGCCACCAGGGTCCTCGTGCGGCGGCGGCCTCCCGGCTGCCTCGGCGAGCTCGCCGACGGCCGGGGCCCTGCCGACGTCGTGGCCGGCGCGCTCATGCAGGCGAGCCTAACCTCTGCGGCATCTGCCCAGAGCCCAGCCGGGCCCGCGCCGGCCGCTCCCCGCTGGGGACGCGCGCGCCCCCGGTCGCGGGACCGGGGGCGCGGCGGCGTCGTCGTGACGCAGGTCGGGCGGGCGGGCGGGTCAGCCGGCGGCGAGCCCGTCGACGCGCCGGACCTCGTCCTCGGACAGGGAGAACCCGAAGACGTCGGCGTTCGCCGCGATGCGCTCGGGCGTCACCGACTTCGGGATGACGACGACGCCGTGCTCGAGGTGCCAGCGCAGGACGACCTGCTGCGGGCTGACGCCGTGCGCCTCGGCGACCTCCGCGAGCACCGGGTCGCCCAGGTCGGTCCTCTTGAAGGGGCTGTACCCCTCGACGACCACGCCGCGCTCGCGGCACCCGTCGAGGAACCGCTGGTCGTGCAGTGCGGGCGCCCACGGCACCTGGTCGACGGCCGGCGCCTCGCCCGAGGAGCGGATCAGCTCGTCCAGCTGGGCGGTGCTGTAGTTGCTGACGCCGACGTCGCGGGCCTGGCGGTCGGCGCGGGCGCCCAGGAAGTGCTCCCACGTCTGCGGGCTGGCCTCGCCCCCGGGCGGCCAGTGGATGAGCCAGAGGTCCACGAAGTCGAGCCCCAGCAGCTCCAGGGAGCGGGAGAGGACCTCGCGGGCGCGGCCGGACTCGTCGGGCGGCATCTTGGTCGTCACGAAGACCTCGTCGCGGGGCACGCCGGAGTCGGCGAGCGCCCGGCCGACCTGGTCCTCGTTGCCGTAGCCGGTGGCCGTGTCGATGTGGCGGTACCCGACCTCGAGGGCCGAGAGCACCGAGCGGTAGCAGTCGTCGCCGTCGGACTGCCAGGTCCCCAGGCCGAGCAGCGGCATGGAGCCGCCGCCGGGCAGGGACGCGGTCGGTCCGGGCAGGGACGTCGCCTGTGTCGTCATGCCGACACCCTGGCCGTCGGGCGCCGGACGCGCACGGCGGCGCTCCCGGGCAGCCCTGCACGTCCCGAGCGCGGCCGGTCGCCCTCGCCCCGGGGACTGCTGCCGTCGCACCGCGGTGGGGTCGCGGCGGGACCTCGTGGCGTCAGGACGGCGAGGTGCGCCGGGTCGGCCGGCGCTGCGCCGAGCCGGACGAGGACGTGCGCTCGCCACGGTGGATGGCAAGGACCGCGGAGGGTCCGGGAGACGGCCGCGCCGTCAGTGCGGCCACGCTGTCGGTACCGCCGCAGCGGCGGGTCACCGGCGCCGAGCGCCGGTGCTCATGGGTGGAGCTGAGGGGACTCGAACCCCTGACCCCCTCGTTGCGAACGAGGTGCGCTACCAGCTGCGCCACAGCCCCTGGAACGTCGCAGACCATACCAGCGCCGCCGGGGTGGGCCGCACCCGCCGAGTTCCCGCGGACCGGTCCGGGCGGCACCGCGTGGCAGGGGCGGCCCGGGCGGGAGGGCGGCTCGGGTGGAGCGGCCCGGGCGGGAGAGCGGCTCGGGCGGAGCGGCCCGGGCGGGACGGCGACCCGAGCGGGAGAGCGGCTCGGGCGGTCGGACGGCTCGGGCGGTCGGACGGCTCGGGCGGTCGGACGGCTCGGGCGGTCAGACGGCTCGGGCGGTCAGACGGCTCGGGCGACGCTCACGCGGTGCGACGGCCTCGCGCGCCCCCCCGCGCCGGCGGGGCGCTCCCGTCCGAGGCGGGGCGCACGGTGTCGGTGCCGACCGCCCGAGCCGGGTCCGCCGCGTGAGCGGCGGGCCCCCGCAGCCCGTCCGCCGCCTCGGCGGCCGCTGCGGCGCGCAGGTCGGCGAGCGGCGTGAGCAGGCCTTCGACCACGCCGTCCGCCCGGCGGGAGGCCGCGGGCTCCTGGCCATCCTCGACCAGCACGGGGCGCTCGTCGTCCGCCCGGCGGCCGGCGGACTCCGGCACGACCGCCATCACCGCAGCCGCCTCCACCGGGGCCGCCTCCACCGTAGCCGCCGCCAGGGCGTCGCCGCGGGCGCGGCCGAGCTCCCGCGCGCTTCGGGCGGCGCGCCGCTCGGCGCTGCGGCGCACGGCCCGACGACGCAGCAGCACCAGGTCCAGAGCCAGCACGCCGGGGAGGACCGCCGCCGCGACCGGCGGGAGGAGCCCGAGCACCGCGAGAACGCCGACGACCGCGCCGGCGAGCAGCAGCACGGACAACCGGAGGAGGTGGAGCGCGCTGCGCCGCGCCATCCGCGGCCGGGCGCGCCGCGCACCCGTCGCTGCACCCGACCCGCCGCGCGCACGGGTGGTCGTCGGCCGGGCGGCACGGGCGGCTGCGGAGGCTGCCAAGGCTGCGGAGGCTGCGGAGGCTGTGGAGGCCGCGACGACGGGAGCTGCGGCGCCGGCTGGCGCGTCGAGCGCTGCGTCGTCGGGCGCCGGCGGACGCGGTGCAGGCACCACCTCGCCGAGGACGACCTGACCCGCGGCGGGCGCCGACGGCCCGCTCGGGCGAGGGTCGGCCCAGGAGTCGGCCCAGGAGTCGGCCCAGGAGTCGGCCTGGGTGTCGGGGACAGCCGCGTCGGGAGCAGCGGCGTCGGGCCCGCCGGTGGAGACCCGGACGACCCCGGCCGTCGCGCGGGTGGCGCCGCCGAGGGGGCGGCCGGCGAGCACCGGGCGCGAGCTGGCCCCGGGCGCGCAGCGGGGGCGCGGCACCGCCGAGCGCCGGACGAGGACCCGCGGACCCGGTGCGGCGCGGCGCAGGCCCGTGCCGACCGGGCGCAGCGCCAGCGCGGCCTCGGGAGATCCGACGTCGACCGGACGAGCACCCCGCCCGGCGCCGCCGGGAGCGGCCTCGACGCCGTCGCGGAGAGCCTCCCCGCGGCCGGCGGCCTGCCAGGCGCCGAGCTCGGCGCGGCGGCGCGCCATCGAGGGGACCCCGACGAGCAGGACGGCGAGGACGAGCAGCGCCACCATCGCTCCCCCGTCCACGAGCCGGAGGCTAGGTGCCCGCCCGCACCGCCGCCGGGAGGCGCGCCGCTCGTCCCCCACCGCCCCGACATGGCCACAGATCGGGGTCCCGTCCGCCCCCATCCCCCGACATGGCCACAGATCGGGATCCCCGACGCCCCCCAACCCGACATGGCCACAGATCGGGGTCCCCGGCG
>Ga0210040_10003860_pt1 | contig 19973 bp, 24 predicted proteins | sample CryGeyCG12114_NA_FD_185462 | JGI IMG/M metagenome (GOLD analysis project Ga0210040, IMG submission 185462) | Groundwater microbial communities from aquifer - Crystal Geyser CG19_WC_8/21/14_NA (SPAdes) (version 2) | ecosystem: Environmental > Aquatic > Deep subsurface > Groundwater | place: USA... | reverse complement strand
CGGGTCAGCGCTTGAGGTTCACCAGCTCCTGGAGCAGCTCGTCGGAGGTGGTGATGACGCGGGAGTTCGACTGGAAGCCGCGCTGGGCGACGATCAGGTTGGTGAACTCCTGGGACAGGTCGACGTTCGACATCTCCAGCGCGCCGCCGGCCAGCGTGCCTCGGCCACCGGTGCCAGCCGTGCCGACCTCGGGGTTGCCCGAGTTGGCCGTGGTCCGGTAGAGGGAGCTGCCGGCCTTCTCCAGACCGGTGGGGTTGGCGAAAGTGGCCATCGAGACGCGGCCGATGTCCTGCTTGAGGCCGTTGCTGAAGGTGCCGGTCAGCGTGCCGTCCGGGCCGAGGGTGAAGGTCGTCAGCGTGCCGGCCTGGTAGCCGTCCTGGTCCGTGGCCTTGATCGTGCTCTCGCCGTCGGCGGCGTAACCGGTCACCTCCGTGAGGTCGACGGTCACTCCAGCGAGCGTCCCGGTGAGGGTCACCGGCGTGGTGATCTTCTTGGTCGCGGCATCGAAGGCCAGGGCGGTCGACGCCAGCACGGAGGCACTGGGGTCGCCCGCCTCCCCCGTGACGGTCCAGGCGCCGGCCGCGTCCACGGCGAAGGTGAGGCGAACCTCCGACTCCTTGCCCAGAGCGTCATAAGTGTTGATCTTGACGGGCCCGACGCTGGTGGACCGCGCATCGGCGGCGAGGTTCCCTCCGAAGGTGATGGCCCCCGTGGCGCTCGGCGCCATGAGCGTGCCCACGGGCAGCTGGATGTCCTGGATCGGCCCGTTGGGGTCGACCACGCCGTTGGTCGCGGCCCAGCCCTGCAGCACGCCGCCGTCCGGGGTGACGAGCTTGCCGGTGGCGTCGAAGTTGAACGCGCCGGCGCGGGAGTACATCTGCTGGCCGCCGGACTCGACGACGAAGAACCCGTCGCCGGAGATCATCAGGTCGGTGCTCTTCCCGGTGAGCTGGGCGGCGCCCTGGGTGAAGCTCGTCGAGATGCCCGCCACGCGGACGCCGAGGCCGACCTGCGCCGGGTTGGTGCCGCCCTGCCGGCCCTGGGGGGCCCCTGCCGCCTGCACCAGCTGGCTCAGCGTGTCCTGGAACTGCGTGGACGACGACTTGAAGCCCGTCGTGTTGACGTTGGAGATGTTGTTGCCGGTGACGTCCATCATCGTCTGGTGCGAGCGCAGGCCGCTGATGCCGGCGTAGAGGGAGCGGAGCACGTGTCCTCCTGGAGCAGGTGGGGGGCGGGAGCGAGCGGAGCCGAGGCCAGGTGGCCGGGCGGTGGGCTAGGCGGTGGGCTGGTCGGCCGAGGTGCCGCTCGCTGCGGCGGCCTTCGGGGTGGAAGCGGGAGTGCCTGCCGGGCGGACCGAGGACAGGGCGTCCAGGGCGATCTCGGCGTCACCGACCTTGACGGTCGGCACCGCTGCGGCGAACGAGGCGGCGTCGACCGTGCCCGTCCTGGTGACCGCGGCCTCGCCCTCGCCCTCGGTCCAGCTGACCTCGCGCCCGATGAGAGAGGAGGCCGACAGGCGCATCTGCAGAGCGAAGGACTCGCGGCTCGTCGTGGTGAGCTCGGTCAGCTGCTCCACGGTGCTCATCTGCGCGGTCTGGGCCATCATCTGGCCCGAGTCCATGGGTGAGGACGGGTCCTGGTAGCGCAGCTGGGTGACCAGCAGGCCCAGGAAGGCGTCCTTGCCGAGCGTGGTCTTGTCCTCGGCGACGGGCTTGGACCCGTGCATCCCGCTGGCGACGACAGCGGTCCCGGTCGGGGCGGAGCTGCCCGTGATGGCGGTCATGCTCCTCCTTCGGTCGGAACGCTGCTCCGCTTGAGCGGATCCGGGCGGAAACCCTCACGCGAGGACATCGAGGCCCCTCGCGCTCGTGGCGCCCAGCGGCGAGCGCAGCGCGGCGAGGACGGCGGGCGGCGCCGCGGTGGTCGGCGCGCCGCGGTGCGGGGCGGCGGCCTGCTCGCCGCGGCCACCGAGACCGCCCGAGCCGCCCGACGAGGTGCCGGTCCCCAGGTCGAGCGAGGCCGACAGGCCGGTCGCCGCGAGGTCGCGGCGAAGGTCCGGCAGGGCCAGGCGGAGGGCGTCGCGAGCCAGGTCGGTGCCGCCGACGAGCTCGATCCGGACGCCGTCCGGACGGATCTCGGCGATGACCTTCACGGAACCGATCGCCTCCGGCTGCACGTCCAGCGTCAGGCGGTGGACACCGGGGCCCAGCGAAGGAACGGCGGCCAGCCGCGGGACGAGCTGCGCGGGCAGGGCCGGGGCCGCCGCGGCGGCGGGAGTGGCCGGGGCGGTCGCCGGAGCGACCGGGGCCGCGGGGGCCGCTGCGCTCACCGGCGTCAGGCCGGTGAGGTCGACGACGCTGGATCCGGTGGACGGTGCCGCGGGAGCCGCCGAGGCCGGGGCGACCGCGGCAGCGGCGACCGGTACGGCCTGCGCCATGCCGGCGCCGTCCTGGCGCTGCTGGCCGGTCGAGCCGTCTGAGGTGGTGGAGGCGCTGTCGCCCGTCACCGGGGCGGCCGGGGCGGAGGCCGTCGGCGCGGTCGGCGCGGTGGTGGTGGACCAGGTGGCGGCGGAGGCATCGGCCGACGTGGCGGGCACGGCCGTGGCCGCCGTGGCGACCGCAGCGGCTGCCGTCGTGGCCAGCACGCCGTCCGCAGGGGCGGGCGCTGCTGCAGGTGCGGTGAGCGGCACCGCTGCGAGGGCCTGGGCGGGCACGGCGAGTGCCGGAGCCGGCGGGGCGGGGACCTCGGTCGGAAGTGCCGGCGCCTGTGCGGCGGAGGCGTCCGGAGCAGGGTCGGCGGCGGCCACGAGGTCGATCGAGGCGGCGGGCGCGGTGGTGGGCGGCGCGGTCGGCGCGGCGGCGGCGTCCTCGGCGGCGGGCGACTCCTCCCCCGCGGCCACCTCGGTGGTCGGCTCCTCGGGAGCGGCGTCCGACGGCTCGTCGACGGAGCCGGTCGGCTCGGCGTCCTCGCGCTCGACGCGGGACGGCCGGCCCTCTGCAGCTCGGGACGGGCTGTCAGCACCGCGGCGCTCGGAGGCGCGTCCTCGTTCTGGCACGGACGACGAGGACGGCGGCGCAGCGGGCTCGAAGGAGCCGAGCAGGGCGGCGAAGTCGCTGCCGGCCGAGCCCGCAGCGCCGGTGCGCGCGCCGGCGGAGGCCGGGCGAGCGGCGGCTCCGGCGGCCGGGAAGGTGGTGACCGAGGTGGTCATGCGGCGCTCCTGCTCATCAGGTCGGTGACCTTGCGGACGTAGTTCTGGGTCTCGGGAAAGGGCGGGACGCCGTCGTGGCGGCGCACGGCTCCGGGCCCGGCGTTGTAGGCGGCCAGTGCGAGGTCGAGAGAGCCGAAGGACTCCAGGTGCTGGCTGAGCAGGCGGGCCGCGCCGTCCACGGCTTGGGCCGGGACCATCGGGTCCACGCCCAGCTCCTTCGCGGTGCCCGGCATGATCTGCATCAGGCCGCGCGCGCCGGCCGGGCTGACGGCGTCGGCGCGGAAGCCGGACTCCGTCTGGGCCACGGCCGCGAGCAGCCCGGCGGGCAGGTCGTGCTTCGCCGTGGCGGCGGCGAAGAGCGCGTCGTAGGCGGCGGGGGCAGCCGAGGAGGCCCCCCGCAGCGCCGCGGGACGGGTGTACGCGGCGGCGTCCAGGCCGGTGGCGGCCGGAGCCGAGCTCGCATCCGGCACCAGCCGCCGGATGGTCATCGGCGTCTCGTAGACGTCGGCGATCTTCACCACGTCCCCGCTCTTGGGGGCGTGCAGCATCTTGCCGTCGCCCACGTAGATGCCGATGTGCGCCCCGCCCTTGAGGACGACGAGGTCGCCGGGCTGCGCCTGGTCCAGCGACGGCACCTCGGTGCCGACCGTGGCCTGCTGCGCGGCGGTGCGGGGGACGTCGATGCCGAGGTCGCCCATCACCGTCTGCACCAGGCCCGAGCAGTCCAGACCTGTCCTCGGGTCGGTGCCGCCCCACACGTAGGGCACTCCGAGGTGCTTCTTGGCCTCCTCCACGACGTCGGCGCCGGTGGGGCCGCCGGAGGCGGCGCCGGTCGCCCGCGCGAGCAGGCTGTCGAAGGACGCCGGGCCGCCCAGCGCGCTGGTGCCCGCCGCCGGGGCGGCCGCGGTCCTCGTCACCGGGGGGCGCCCGGACAGCGAGGCGATCCGGGCCTCGACCTGGGCGATGCGGGACTGGACGTCGGCCAGGCCCTGCACGGGAGCGGTCATCGCTGCACCTCCGTCTTTCCAGCGCGGGTGGCGTGCTCGTCGAGGAGCAGCTGCTCGGCGCGCAGCTCCTCGGCGGCCTCGACCTCGCGGTGCCGCTCGAGCAGGCGCTCCAGCGGGCGCACGGCGCGGCGGGCGCCGGCCCACTCGGCCTGCGCCTGCCCGGCGTCGCGGGCGCGCTCGTCGGCCAGGGCGCGGCTGTTGGTGAGGGAGGCGGACAGCGCGGCGCGCCCGGCCACCTGGGCACGCCAGATCCTCTCATCGGCCTGCTCGGGCAGGGCCGAGGAAGCCAGGGCGGTGCGGCGGCGCTCGACGGCGCCCTCGGCCGTGCGCGCGGTGGCGGCGGCGGCCCCGGCGCGACCGGCGGCGGCGTCCTCCTGCAGCTTGCGCACGCGCAGCAGCGCGGCGAGGCGGAAGCCGCTCACGCGAGGGCCCCGGTGGCGCGGACGGGGCTCGCGGCGACCACGGCGCGCAGCTGCGCCCAGGCGGCGTCCAGCGGGACGACCGTCTCGACCTCCTGGCGCAGGAAGGCGTCGATCGAGGGACCGGCCGCGAGGGCGGCGTCCACGACGGGGTTGGAGCCGGCGGCGTAGGCGCCGACGTCGACGAGGTCCTGGGCGTCGCGGCGGGCTGCCATCAAGCGGCGCACGTGCGTGGCGTCCGCGCGCTGGGCCGGGGTGGTCACCCGGCTGGCCACGCGGGAGACGGACCCGAGGACGTCGATGCTCGGGAAGTGGCCGGCGGTGGCGAGCTTGCGGTCGAGGACGACGTGGCCGTCGAGGATCGAGCGGGCGGCGTCGGCGATCGGCTCGTTGTGGTCGTCGCCGTCCACGAGCACCGTGTAGATGCCGGTGATGGAGCCGGTCGGCCCGGTGCCGGCGCGCTCCAGCAGGCGCGGGAGCAGCGCGAAGGTCGACGGCGGGTAGCCGCGGGTGGCGGGGGGCTCCCCCACCGACAGGCCGATCTCCCGCTGCGCCATGGCGAAGCGGGTGAGCGAGTCCATCATCAGGACGGCGTCCATGCCGGCGTCGCGGAAGTGCTCGGCGACGGCGGTGGCGACCATGGCCGCGCGCAGGCGCACCAGCGGCGGCTCGTCGGAGGTGGCCACGACGACGACGCTGCGGGCCAGGCCCTCGGGGCCCAGGTCGTCCTCGAGGAACTCGCGGACCTCGCGCCCGCGCTCGCCGATCAGGGCGATCACGGAGACGTCGGCGCTGGTGCCGCGGGCGATCATCGACAGCAGGGTCGACTTGCCGACGCCGGAGCCGGCGAACAGCCCGAAGCGCTGGCCCCGGCCCGCCGGGACCAGCGTGTCGAGCACCTTGACGCCGAGCGGGAGCGGGGAGGCGACGCGCTGGCGCGTGAGGGCGTTGGGCGGGGCGGCGTCCACGGTCTCCCAGCGGGTGGTGTCCAGGGGGCCGAGGCCGTCGATCGGGCGGCCCTGGCCGTCCAGGACGCGCCCGAGCAGGCCGCGGCCGACCGGGGCGCGCAGGGAGCGGCCGAGGGCGAGGACCCGCTGGCCGGCGCGCAGGCCGGTCGGGTGCGCCAGGGGCATGCACTGCACGCTCCCCTGGCCGGCGGCCACGACCTCGGCGTCCACCGCGGGGTCCGAGGAGCCCTCCTCGGGCAGGACCCGGACGAGCTCGCCGACGGCGGGGTTCAGGCCGGCGACCTCGATCGAGAGGCCGACGACGGAGCGCACGGTGCCGGTGACCCGGGGGGCAGCGGCGTGCGCGGCGCGCGCGACCGCAGCCGTGAGGGCTGCGCTCACGCGCGGGCCGCCGTGCGCAGGCTCGACCTCATGCGCTCGAGCGCGGTGGCGATGCGGGCGTCCACGCGTCCTCCGGGGAAGTCGGCCATCGCGTCCCCCGGGGCGAGCCCCGGGTCGGCGACGATCTCCACACCGCGGCGTGCGCCGGCGGCGAGGAGTCCATCGGCAGGTTCACCCGTTCGCTGTAGGACGGCCAGGTCCTCGGGGTTGAGCCGGACCACGACCTCAGCGTGCTCGGGCGCCGCGGCCAGCGCCCGCTCCAGCGCCGTGCGCCCGCGCTCGGCGTCGTCGGCCACCTCGCGGCCCACGACGACCTCCGCCAGCTGGATCGCGGTCGCGGCCAGCAGGTCGCACTCCTCCTGCACGGTCGGCGCGGTGCGCGCCCGCATCGCCTCGGCGGCGGCGTCCAGGGAGGCCAGGGCAGCCTCGACGCGGGCGGTCAGCTGCGCCCGCTCGGCCTGCGCCTGCGCCACCAGGGCGGCGCGCAGCTCGGCCTCGCGGACGGCGGCCGCGGCCGAGCCCTGGGCCCAGCCGGCGGCGTACCCGGCGGCCCGGCCGGCCGCGCGGGCCGCCTCGGCCTGCGCGCTCGGCTGCGTCGTGATCGCGGCCGGCGCGAACCGGGTGGCCGGCAGGAGGACCTCAGGCGACGTACTCATCGTCGGTCTCCCGTCGGATGGTGATCTGCCCGGTCTCCTCGAGCTTGCGGATGGCCTGGACGACGGCCGCGCGGCCCTCGTCGGCCTGGGACAGGCGCACCTGGCCGAGCATCTCGATCTCCTCGAGCAGGTTCTCCCGGGCGCGCTCGGAGACGTTGCGCAGGACCTTGTCGCGCACCTCGTCCCGCACGCCCTTGAGGGCGACGGCGAGCGTGGCGGCCTCGACCTCGCGCAGCACCAGCTGCATGGCGCGGTCATCCAGGCTCAGGATGTCGTCGAAGACGAACATCTGGCTGCGCACGAGCTCGGCGAGCGCGGGGTCGCGCTTGGCGAGCTGCTCCAGCACGTGCTTCTCCGTGCCGGGGTCGGCGCGGTTGATGATCTCCACGAGCGGCTGGACGCCGCCGACGACGGAGACCGAGGCAGGCGTCAGGACGGTGCCGGCCTTGCGCTCGATGGTCTCGGCGACCACGGCGACCACGTCGGGGCTGGTGCGCTCCATCGTGGCGATGCGGTGGGCCACCTCGGCCTGCAGCTCGCTCGGCAGACCGGCCAGCGCCCCGGAGGCCTGCTCGGGGCGCAGGTGCGCGAGCACCAGGGCCACCGTCTGCGGGTGCTCGCCGTTGACGAAGGAGACGATCTGGCGGGCGTCGGCCTCGGCGAGGAAGTCGAACGGCTGCCCGATCGAGGCGGAGTTGACGCGGTCCATGAGGTCCGCGGCGCGCTCGCGCCCCAGGGAGGACTCCAGCAGGGCGCGGGCGTAGCCCTTGCCGCCGCTGGCGGAGAAGGCCCCGGAGCCGGTGAGGGTGCCGTAGAACTCCAGCAGCACCTCGTCGGCGGTCTCGGGCTGGATGTCGCCGAGCTTGACCACCTCGGCCATGAGCTCTTCGATCTCCGGCTCGTCCATCTTGGCGAGCACCTTGGCGGAGCGCTCCTTGCCCATCTGGATGAGCATCACGGCGGCCTTCTGCGGGCCGGTCATGGCGGTGGCGGTCAGGGTGGGCATCGGGCTCACTTCTTCTCTGCGAGCCAGCCGCGCAGCAGGTCGGCCACCTCGGCCGGCTGCTGGTCGACCAGGTCGCCGACGGCCTCGCGGCGCAGCGCGGCGGCGTCCGGACCGGTGGGGGCGGGCAGCTCGGCGGCGCGGGGCCCGTCGAGGGCCTCGGGGCCCTGCTCGTCGTACAGCACGTCGAGCTCGCCGAGGTCGATGACCTCGCGGCGGCGCTTCTTGGCGGCCCGGCGGGCCAGCAGGAGGGCGACCACCAGCAGGACCAGCAGGAGCAGGCCCACGGCGCCGTAGACGATCATCTGGCGGGTCGCGGCGGCGGCCTCCTCGGCCTTCGCCGCGGCCAGGGCCTCCTTCGCCGCGTCGGCGGCGGTGGTGTCGAAGGCGGCCTGGGTGACCGAGACGACGTCGCCCCGGGCGGCATCCACCCCGGCGGCGGCGGTGACCATCTCGGTGATCTGGGCGACGCCGACCCCGGCGGCGGCCGGGGTGTTGACCACCACGGCGATGGACTGCCGGCGCACCGCGCCCGGTGCCGCGACGGTCTGCTCGGTCACCTTGTTGACCGCGTTGTTCCGGGTGACGGCCTCCTTGGTGTAGGCGCCATCGCCGTTCCCGTCGCCGGCGTCCGCCTCCATGCCGTCCATGCCGAGGACCCCGTTGTCGCCCAGGGCTCCCCCGACGCCGGCGCGGTTGCCGGTGTACTCCTCGGTGGTCGAGCTCTCCGACAGGGGGGGCACGCCCTCCTCGGCGGTGAACGTCTCGCTGGTGCGCTGGGTCTCGTCGTAGTCGAGCTCGGCGGTGACGGAGGCCACGGCGTTGCCGGGTCCCAGCACGCGGTCGAGCATCGCCTGCACGGAGGTCGCGGTGCGCTGCTCGTACTCCGTCGTCTGCTGCTCGCGGACGCCGCCGGCGGCGCCGGCGCCCTGGCCCGCCGCGGACAGCAGCGCGCCGTCGGCGCCCACCACCGTGACGTCCTCGGGGGCCATGCCGTCCACGCTGGAGGCGACGAGGTGGATGATCGACTGGACCTGGTCGACGGACAGGCCGCGGCCGGGGCTCGTCTCGACCAGCACCGAGGCGGTCGGGTCGGCGGTCTCGTCGAGGAAGACGTCCTTGGCGGGGATCGCCAGGTGGACGACGGCGGTCTTGACGCCCTCGATGGAGCCGACGGTGTTCGCCAGCTCGCCCTCCAGGGCGCGCTGGTAGGTGATCTGCTGCTGGAACTGGGAGGACGTCACGCCCTGCTCGTCGAGCAGCGCGTAGCCGGTGCCGGTCTCGGCGGGCAGGCCCGCGGCGGACATCTTCAGGCGCTGGGCGTAGACCGCCTCCTGCGGCACCATGATCGTCTGGCCGCCGTCGGCGAGCTCGTAGGTGACGCCCGCGGCGTCCAGCTCGTCGACGATGGCGCTGGCGTCGGCGCCGGCGAGGTTGCTGAACAGCGGGGAGTAGCTGGGCGCGCTCGCCCAGCGGGCGAAGGCGAGGCCCCCGAGGGCCAGGAGCGCCACGCCGAGGGCGGCGAGGACCTTCTGGGCGGGGCTGAAGGCGGAGAGGGTGGACCCGAGGCCCTGGAGCCGGGCGAGGAGCTGCTTCTGCATCAGACCTGGATCCTCATGATCTCGTTGAAGGCCTCGAGCGCCTTGTTGCGGACGGCGACGGTCACCTCGGTGGCGACCTTCGCCTCGGAGGCGGCGATCGTGTAGTCGTGGACGTCGGTGAGGTCGCCGGTGGCGGCCTGCACGGCCAGGCGGGCGGAGTCGGCCTGCAGCGCCTGCACCTGCTCCAAGCTGGAGACGAGCGTCGCGGCGAAGCCGGAGCCGTCCGTGCCCGCGGCGGCGGTGACCCCGCCGGCAGCGCCCGGGCCGGACACCCCGGCGACGCCGGCGACACCGCCCAGGCCCTCGGCGAAGGCGCCGACGGCGCCGATCGGGGCGATGGGGCTCATGCGTTCCTCCCGATGCTCAGCGCGGACTCGTAGGAGGTCTTCGCGCGGTCCACGACCGCGGCGTTGGCCTGGTAGGCGCGCTGGGCGATGATCAACTGGCCCATCTGGCTCGCCAGGTCGATGTCGGGGTAGCGCACGTAGCCGTCGGCGTCGGCGAGCGGGTTGTCCGGCTCGTGGACCAGCCGGCCCTCCGCGCTGCCGTAGGCGACGCCGGCGATGTCGACACCACCGCTGGTGGTGTCGTAGTCGGCGCCGTACTCCTTGGCCTCCGCGACGATGTAGCGCTGCTGGAACGCCGCCTCGTCGGTGCGCGTGGCCGTGTTCATGTTGGCGAGGTTGTCGCTGACCGCGTCGATCCACTTGCGGGCCACGGTCATCCCGCTGCCGGCCGCGCCGATCGCTCCGAAGATGGTCACGGCGGCCTCAGCTCGTCCGCAGCGCGGCGGTGATGGCGGTGAACTTGCCGTCCATCGCCCGGACCACGAGGTCGTAGCGGAGGCTCGTCTCGACGTTGCTCAGCGTCTCGGAGTCGAGGTTGACGTTGTTGCCGTCCTCGCGGGTGGGGGCCACCGAGCGGGACGTCGTCGCGCTCGCCGACCCGGTGCCGCCCTCGACCGCGGAGCGCAGGGCGTCCTCGAAGTCGACCCGGGCGGCCAGGTAGTGCGGGGTGTTGATGTTGGCGACGTTGTCGGCGGTCGCGCGCTGGCGGGCGGCGAGGCCGTCGAGAGCGCTGCGCAGGGCAGTGGCGCTGACGGAGTCGAACACGGGTGTGGCCTCCACGAGAGGTTGCGTCTCAGTGCGGGGCGGCCGTGTCCGTGGCCTGTGGTGCGATGAGCAGTCCGTCGCTCCCAGGGGTTCTCGGCAGGTGGGGCCGGAACCTGAAGCGCCGCCGGCGCCCTCCCCCGTTCGGGGGCAGGACGCCGGCGGCGCAGGAGGTGGCTCGGTGGTGGTCAGACGGCGGTGTCCACGTACACGGGCACGGCCTCGCGGCGCTGGGTGGCCGAGGCGGTGAGCCGGCGGTGCTGGCGGTTCGCGGTCATGGCAGCGCTCAGCTCAGCGGCGACGCGGCGGTGGCGCTCCAGGAGGGCGCGGGCGCGGTCCGCCTCGCTGGTCGGCAGGGGGCCGAGGCCCGCGGGGGGCCGCCACGTCCCCGGCAGCTCCAGCGGGTGCTCAGCATCGGCGTGCAGGCGGGCGAGCATGGCCTCTGTCTGCGCGACGTCCAGCTCCGCCTCGGCGAGGGCGTCGCGCCAGGAGCTCGCCCACTCGCCGGCGGAGGTCACGCGGTCACCTGGACGCCGGCCGCCGGAGCCGCTGCGCCGCCCCGGGAGGCCTGGCGCCACGCATCGCGCAGCGGCTCGACGAGCACCCGGCAGGCGGCCGTGCGGTCGGCGTCCTTGGTGACGTTGGCCTGCACCAGCTCGGTGAGGAGCCACCCGTACAAGGCCTGGAGCGCCGGCCCGCCGTCCCAGCGGTCGACGTCCAGGGCATCGGTCAGCGCGGTGACGATGTCCTGGGCGTGCAGCAGCTGGTTGTTGGCGGCCGCGAGGTCACCGTCGCGCTGGGCGTTCTCGGCGCGCTGGAGGTCGAGCACGAGCCGCTCGTAGAGCATGACGAGGAGCGCCTGCGGACCGGCCGTGGTCGCGGCGGTGGCGGCGAAGCGCGCGCGCTGGGCGGCGATGGCGGACATCGGGGCTCCTTGGGTGGTCGGATCGGCGGAGGTCGCAGTGCCGGTCAGGAGTAGGACGGCAGCCCGGCGAGGGCGCTGGACAGCCAGCTGCTGGTCGAACTGCTCTTGTCCAGCGCCACCTGGAGGGCGGCGTACGTGCGCTCGAGCGTCGTTCGGCGCTGCGCGAGGCGGTCGTCCCAGTCGGCGATCCGGTTGGTGAGGTCCGTCGCCGTGGACTGGTCGATCGTGACGGCCTGGGTGATGCTGCCGGTCGAGCTATCGCTGGCGCCCTTGGCGATGTCGGCGACGGCCGTGCTGTAGGCGGTGATCAGAGCCTGCGCCTTGGCGGGCTCCTTGGCGGCGTACGCGGTGAACGCGGCCTGGTCGAACGTCACGCTGCCGTCGCGCTGCAGCTCGACGCCCACGTCCTTGAGCGTGGCCCCCGGTACGGCGGCCCAGGCCGCGCTGGCGAGCTGCTGCTGCAGTCCTCGCAGAAGGGAGCTCCCCGCGAGGTTTCCCACGGCCCCCTTGGCCGTACTGGTCTGGCTGGTGATCTCGCTGAAGACCACGCCGAGGGAGCCGATCACTCCGGTGATCTGGGAGGCGACGGCGCCCGTGTTGGGCGCAGCGGTGACCGTGACCCCCGCCTCGATCTTGCTGACCGTGACCGAGGCCCCGGCCATGAGGTCGGTGAAGGTGTTGGAGCGGGAGGTGAGCTCGAACCCGGCCCCCGCAGGTCCGACGTAGATCTTGGCGTCCTGGCCCTCGGAGAGAGGGTTCATGGTCGGCGCAGAGCCCGAGAACGTCAGCGTTCCGACACCGGTCTCCTTGGCGGTCACGAGCAGCCGGTACTGGCCCTCGGCAGAGCGCACAGCCGTGGCGACGACGCCGGCGTCCGCGGCGTTGATCGCTTTGGCGAAGTCCGCGGCGTCCGTGCCGTCGGCTGTGAGGTCGTGCTTGACGCCGTCGGCGCCCGTGATGGAGAAGGCCTGCGGGACCTTCGTGGTCCCGGCGGGTAGATTGGTGATCACGCCCGACGTGTAGCTGGCCTTCTGCGCAACCTGGGTGACGCTGAAGGTGAGCGAGCCCGAGCCTGATCCTGCGCTGGTGGACACGCTGACGGAGGTGGAGCTCGACGTCGCAGTCGTCTTCGTCCACGCGTCCGGCTTGGACAGCGCCCGGGCTGCCTTCTCCAGGCTGGCCACACGCGCATTGACGCCTTGGAGCGCCGTGACCACGGAGTTCTGCTTGCTGAGCTTCTGCTTCAGCAGTACCTGGGGGTTGGCCTCGATGCCCATGAGCTGGTCGACGATCGCCGCCGTGTCGAGGTTGCCGACACCGATGGACATGCCCATGTCGAGTCCTTCCGTCGTGGTGCGAGGTCAGACGCTCCATCGAGGAGACGCCGAGCCGCCCGGCGGGAGGAATGTCTCCTCCCGCCGGGCGGGCGTGATCAGCGCAGGAGGGACAGAACGCCCTGCGGGATCTGGTTGGCCTGGGCCAGCATCGAGGTGCCGGCCTGGGACAGGATCTGCGCGCGGGTGAACTTGGACATCTCGTCCGCCATGTCCGTGTCGCGGATCCGGCTCTCGGCCGCGGACAGGTTCTCCGTCGCGACGTCGAGGTTCTTGATGGTGTGGTCGAACCGGTTCTGCAGCGCACCGAGCTTCGCTCGCGAGCTGGAGACGGTCTCGATGGCGTCATCGATCGCCGTGATGGCGTTGTTGGCGCCGACCTGGGTGGTCAGGTCGACCCCCGTCAGGCCCAGCTCGCCGGCCCGAAAACCGCCGCCCGAGGCCGCCTCGGCGGTACCCGCACCGGCGGCGACGCCCGCAGTGGTGGCACCAGCCGCGACGACCGTCACCGCGCTGCCGTTGCCGCTCTTGGAGGTGACGCGCAGCTGACCCGTGGTGCTGTCGACGGAGGCGACGAACGCGGTCTTGAACGCGGTGTCTGCGTTCAGGGCGTCCACGGTCCCCTGGGTGCTGGTGGTCACGGCGAGGCTGCCCGTGGCGACGCTGATGGCGGCGCTCGTCACCGGGCCGGTGGCGTCGGCGGCCTGCTGGAAGGTGAGCGAGCCCGCCGTGGAGATGGTGCTGTCGGTGAACACGTTGTAGGCGGCGGTGCTGCCGCCCTGAATGTCCACGTTGATGGTGTCGTTGGCCGCGTACCCGACCTGGAACTTCTTGCCGGTGTAGGTGCCGTCGAGCAGGGCGACGTTGTTGAAGGTCGTCTTCTCGGCGATGCGGGTGAGCTCAGACTTCAGCGCCGTGGCCTCGGTGTCGATGGCGGTGCGGGAGTTGCTGTCGTTGCTGTCGTTGGCGGACTGCACGGCCAGGGTGCGCATGCGCTGCAGGATCGCGTGGGTCTCCGTCAGGGCGCCCTCAGCGGTCTGGACGACAGAAATGCCGTCCTGAGCGTTGCGGGATGCCTGCTTGAGGCCGCCGACCTGCGAGCGCAGGCCCTCGGAGATGGCCAGACCAGCGGCGTCGTCCGCGGCCCGGTTGATGCGGAAGCCGCTGGACAGCTTCTCCAGAGACTTCGACTGGTCGTTCTGCGTCACCGAGAGGTTCCGGTACGCGTTGAACGCCGCGATGTTCTGGTTGATGGACATACCCATGATGGTTTCCTCCGTGAGTGGGTGGTGCGTGATGCCCGTCCGTGGGCTTCACGAGGTCCATCGGCACGCCGATGGAGGTCTTGAGGGTTTCGGCTGCTCCGACCGGGTGGTGGTCAGGCCGTCGCGACGTCGGCGTAGCGGTTCCGCGCCACCGAGGCCCGTGCGACCTGCGCCGGCACTGCAGCGGAGGCGGCCGCAGCCGGCTTCATCGCCGCCTGAGCAGCGACCGAGGCGTAGTACGCCTGTCGCCGGCGGTCCACCACGCTGCCCGGTCGCTCGGCCGGCGTCACCAGCTGAGGCTCCAACTGGGAGTTCATGCCGTCCTTGAGGAGGGCGAGGCCCTCCGAGCGCAGCTGGCTGATCCGCGACTCGCTCACGCCGAGCTCAGCCGCGAGGTCAGCCACCGGCCGGTCCTCCAGGAAGAGGCCGCTGACCACAAGGCGCAGTCGCTCGGGCAGCGCGCCGACAGCCGCGTTGAGGTAGTGCACCTGCTCGTTCTGCAGGAGCTGCTCCTCGGGGCCCGGCCCCTGCTGGGGCAGGACGTCGGACAGCGTGCCGTCGTAGGCGTCGATGCTCAGCAGACTGCGCTCGGCCTGTCCGCGCACCGCGTCGATGTCTTCTGGAGCGCAGCCCATGGCCGCCGCGACCTCGGCCTTGTCCGGACGCCGTCCGAGCTGGGCGGTCAGCTTCTCCTCCGCGGTGGCGAGCGCGCGAGCCCGCGAGCGCGCGCCGCGGGGCGCCCAGTCCATGCCGCGCAGCTCGTCGAGGATCGCGCCGCGGATCCGCAGCGTGGCGTAGCGCCCGAAGGGCACGCCGGTACTGACGTCGTAGGCGGTGGCCGCTTGGGCGAGCGCTGCGAGGCCGGCGGAGACGAGGTCGTCGCGGTGCACGTGGCCGGGCAGGCGAGCCATCGTCTCGCTCACCTGGTAGCCGACGATCGGCAGGTGGGAGCGGACGAGCTCCTCGACGCCGGCGCGGTCGCGCTGGGCTCGGGCGGGGGGAGTGGGGAGAGGCACGGATGAGGTGTCGGCGTGGGCCCCGCGAACCTTGAGCCGGTCGGTGGACCCCCACCACGGACGGATCAACCTCCTCGTCCCTAACCCTCATCGCGGGTCCGCCGGCGCCGATGGGAGCACCAGGAAACGACTGCGCACGACGAGGTCTCAGGAGGTGGGCATGGGGGTCGCTGAGGTCTCCAACGTGCTCTGGCGCGAGCGGGAGCAGCTGGAGCTGCTGCTGTTCAAGCTGGACGAGGAGCAGATGGTGCTGGCCAGCGGTCGCACCCGGTGGCTGGCGCACGCCACCCGCGAGGTGGAGGTCGTGCTGGGCCAGATGCGCGAGAGCGAGCTGCTGCGCGCCGTCCAGGTCGACGACTACGCCACCTCCCTGGGCCTGCCGGCCGGGCCGAGCCTGCAGGCCCTGGCCGATGCCTCCCCCGAGCCCTGGCGCGAGCTGCTCATCGCCCACCGCGACGCCCTGGTCGAGCTGACCACGGAGATCGCCGCGGTGGCGGACGCCAACCGCGACGTCCTCACCAGCGCTCAGCGCGCGACCCAGGAGACGCTGCTCAGCCTCGGTGGCGACGGCGTGGAGACGTACGCACCGACGGGCCGAGCCACCTCGCCGACCCGTGCCCACCTCGTCGACCGAGCCCTGTGAGCGCGCACCCATGAGCAGCTTCGGAAGCATCTCGACCGCCCTGTCCGCCCTGCAGTCCCACCGCAAGGCGCTGGACGTCACGGGCAACAACATCGCCAACGCCAACACCCCCGGCTACACGCGTCAGCGCGCTGAGCTGCAGTCCCTGGTGGCCCCCGGTGTCCAGTCGCTGTTCTCGACGTCGAAGCTGACCGGCAACGGGGTCCAGGTGCTCGGCACCAGCCGCCTGGCCGACGCCTTCCTCGACGCGCGGGTCCGCAGCCAGACCTCCGCATCCGCGGACCTGAGCGGCAAGGCAGAGACGCTCGCCGCGGTCGAGAAGCTCATCGCGGAACCCAGCGACGAGGGCCTGGCAGCGCAGTTCAAAGACATGTGGGACGCCTGGTCCGTGCTCGCCGACCACCCTGAGCTCGAGGCCGCACGCACCGGAGTGCTGGAGGCGTCGAAGGCCGTCGTCCAGCGGATCGCCTCCTCGTACAAGAGCGTGGAAACCCTCTGGGGCCAGGTCCACAGCCAGGCAAACGGCCTGGTGACCGAGGTGAACAAGGCCGCTGAGTCCGTCGCGGACTTCAACGCCCAGATCCGGTCGGCCGTCACGAACGGCGGCTCGCCCAACGAGCTGATGGATCAGCGCGACCAGCTCGTCGTCCGGCTCTCGGAGCTCACCGGTGCCACTGCGGAGGCCGGCGCGGACGGCGTCGTCAACGTCTTTCTCGGCAGCAACGCGCTCGTCCGCGGGACCTCAGCTGCCTCGGTCACACTCACCGGTGCTTCGACGCTGGACGCGCTCAGGGCAGGCGGAGGTGCGACGTCCCTGTCGTGGACCACTGGGGGGGCGGCTACCGTCCGCGGCGGCTCACTGACCGCCAGCTTCGACGCCCTCAAGACCACGCTGCCCGACGAGGCCAAGCAGTACGACACGATCGCCGCGGCGCTGGCCGCGTCGGTCAACACCCTCCACCTGACAGGGCAGGGTCTCGACGGCGTCACGGGGAGACCGCTCTTCGCAAAGGGGGCCGACGCTGCCTACACCGCCTCGAACCTCGTCCTCGCCATCGACCAGCCGGACCAGCTGGCCGCCGCGACGGGCACGGGCGCCGGAGGCAGGCTGGACGGATCGGTCGCCCAGCGCATCGCTGGCACCGGGTCGGTGAAGGGTGGTCCGGACGCCCTGTGGAACGAGCACGTGGTGAGGCGAGGAGTCGAGGCGGGCGCAGCGAACCTGCGCGCCGACGTCGCGCAGCAGTCGCTCGGTGCCGTGGTGAGCGACCAGATGGCCTCCGCCGGCGTCTCGATCGACGAGGAGACCGCCAACCTGCTGATGATCCAGCGCGCCTACGAGGGCGCCGCCCGCGTCCTCACCGCTGTCGACCAAGCGCTCGACACCCTCATCAACCGCACCGGCCTGGTCGGGAGGTAACCATGACCCGCGTCACGCACCGCACCATCCAGGAGAGCACCCTGGCGAACCTGCAGCGCAACCTCACCTCCATGAGCTCACTGCAGGAGCAGCTGTCGACCGGCCGGCGGATCAACCGGCCCTCCGACGACCCCACGGGCACGGTCAGCGCCCTGCAGGTGCGGGCGGAGCTGCGCACGACCGCCCAGCACGCGCGCAGCGCCGACGACGGGCTGGGCTGGCTCAACTCCACGGACGCAGCTCTGCAGACGACGTCGACCCGCCTGATCAAGGCCAAGGCGCTGACCTTGCAGGCTGCCAACACCGGCAGCATGAGCGGAACTGCGCGCGAAGCCATCGCCATCGAGATCACCGGCATCCGCGACGACCTCCTCGCCCAAGCGAACACCAGGTACAACGGGCGCTCGATCTTCGCGGGCACGTCGGACGAGCGATACGCGGCCTACGCCCAGGACGTGCCCGATGACTCTGCGACGCCAGGCGTCGACGAGTCGCGGACGGCCTACACCTTCTCCGACACCGGGGCAGGGGTCGGCGGCACGGTCGAGCGGCAGGTGGCCTCGAACACCACCGTCCGGGTCGACAGCGACGGCCGAGCGATCTTCGGAGAGGGCGCGCAGTCCGTTTTCCAGCTGCTGACCGACATCGCTGAGGCGATCAAGGCGCCTGTGGTCGACGACAGCGCTCTGGCCGCCCTGATGGTCAAGCTCGACGAGCGCATGGTCAAGGTCTCCGCCGCACAGGCCAGTGTCGGTGCGCGCACCGTGCTCATCGAGAACGCCAAGCAGGCGGCGGTCGACCGAGAGCTGAACCTCAAGGGGACCCTGTCCGACGTCGAATCGATCGACCTGCCCAAGACCATCGTCAACCTGCAGACCCAGGAGGTCGCCTACAAGGCGGCCCTCGGGGCCACCGCCAAGGTGCTGCAGCCGAGCCTCCTGGACTTCCTCCGATGAGCGCAGCGACCATGATGAGCCCCGTGAACCCCACGACCCACGACGCGTCCGAGCTGCGGTTCGTGCTGCCGCTGGCCGGCCTGGACCACCTGACGCGCTTCGCGCTCGTCCAGCTGGAGGAGGACAGCCCGCTGTTCTCCCTCCAGAGCCTGGAGGACCAGGCGGTCTCCCTGCTCGTGCTCGCCCCGGGTGCGGTCTTCCCGGACTACTCCCCCGAGCTGGATGACGCCGGCCAGGACGCCCTGGGCCTGACCCGGGCCGAGGACGCACTGCTCCTCGTGGTCGTGCGCGCCGGCGACACGCTCGCCCAGAGCACGGCCAACCTCCTGGCGCCGATCATCGTCAACACGGCCACCCGCACCGCGGCCCAGGTCGTGCTCACCGGCAGCAGCCACCCGCTCCAGGCGCCGCTGGCCGCCTGAGGCTCCTCCTCGCGACGCCGAGATGGACGTTCGGCACGCATGGCCCTTGGGTCAGCGTGTCGGACGTCCATCTCGTCATGCTGTCCACAGGCCCACCGCGCCGTCTGCCCCCCTCCCTCCAGGCTGCCTGGTGTGGGACGCCGGCACGAGCCACCGCCGCAGCTGCGCGCCGGCGCCTTCGCGGGCCGCGACGTCCGCGACCTGGTCACCAGGCGGCAGCTGAGCTCGGCGGCCTACGAGCGGCTGTGTCGCGGCGCCTACCGCGCAGCGGGGCCGGACGGCGACCCCACCACCTACGCCGACCGGGTCAGCGGGTTCCTCGCGGTACTGCCCCACCGGGCGGTGCTGGTCGGAGCGACGGCGGCCTGGGCCGGAGGCGCGTGGACCCCGTGGCCGGACGACCCGGTCGAGGTCAACGTCGTGCCACCAGGGTCGGTGCGCCGCCGGGACGGCCTCGTGCGCACCGCCCGCACCTACGGCGAGGACGACGTGGAGCGCACCCAGTGGGGAACGGCCAGCACGCCCGCCCGGACGGCCCTCTACCTGGCCCGGCACTCCCCCGCCGGGACCGCCGTGCCCGTGTTGGACGCCGTCCTGGCGCGAACTGGCCTGCGCGTGGACGACCTCCTCGCCCACCTGGACTCCTCACCCCCGGGACGAGGCACTCGCCGCGCGAGGGAGACCCTGCGCCTGACCGATCCGAGGGCCGAGTCACCGCGGGAGTCGCTGCTGCGCCTGCTCGTGCGCTCAGCTGGCCTGCCCGACCCCGTCGTCCAGCACGTCGTGCGCCTGCCGCACGGGCTGGCGCGGCTCGACCTCGCCTGGCCCTAGCGCAAGGTGGCCCTGGAGCACGACGGCTGGCCGCACCACGACCCGGCACGCCGCAGCGCCGACCTCGCACGCCACAACGCGCTGCGCGCCGCCGGGTGGGTCGTCATCCAGGTGGACGCCCGCGGCTTCCGCCGTCCCGAGGTCTTCCTGGCCCAGGTGGCCGCCGCGCTCGGGTGCTGAGACGCCGAGATGGACGTCCCGCACGCTGACCGGCTGGTCAGGCGTGCCGAACGTCCATCTCGGCGAGGGGGTGCAGACGGGTCAGGTCAGGACGACCGACATCTGGCCCTTCCCGTAGCCCTTGACGGCCACGGTCCAGTCCACGCGGCCGCCCAGGGAGGCCAGGTGCGCGGCCACGTCACCCGGCAGCGCCTCGTCGGGGGCGTAGTGAGCGTAGAGCTTCAGGTGCGGGGCGGTGCCCACGTTGAACAGCGACGCCATGATGTTGAGCACCTCGGCGGCGTTGTCGCGCAGCATGGGGAACAGGTCGCCGTCCTCGACGGCGTCCTGCGCCCCGCCCGCGGGCATGAGGCCGATGGCGGCGCCGCTGTAGGCGGCCATCGGGAGGTCGAACGCGACGATCGCGCGCATCGACTGGTGGTCGTCGACGTACACGCCCACGAGCGCGGGGTGCGCGGTGACGCGGAGGCCGTCGGAGAAGTCGCAGTCCTTGCCGAGGAGCCCCTCGAGCAGGTCGCGGACGTCCTTGGCGGGGGGCAGCTCGGTGGTGGCGGTGGTCATGGCGGGGTCCTCAGCAGCAGGCGGGGTCAGCCGAGGACGGGCGCGAGCGCCGCGTCGAAGGCCTCGGG
>Ga0210040_10003859_pt1 | contig 19976 bp, 1 predicted proteins | sample CryGeyCG12114_NA_FD_185462 | JGI IMG/M metagenome (GOLD analysis project Ga0210040, IMG submission 185462) | Groundwater microbial communities from aquifer - Crystal Geyser CG19_WC_8/21/14_NA (SPAdes) (version 2) | ecosystem: Environmental > Aquatic > Deep subsurface > Groundwater | place: USA... | reverse complement strand
GTTTTCGGGCGACGCTCCGGTGATTCAAATTGACCTAAAGCACTCTCAATATCTCAGTGCTGAGCGCACAAGGCGGTGTGCATGAGGCTGAATTTGGGGGCGGGTCCGCTGCGTCTTACAATGAGGGGTAGTCTCTCGCGAACCAGCTTAATCGCTGTAAACTCTTCTACTACCTACCGTTGCAGCTGATACTAGACCTAAATCATCTTATTCTTATCTTAATTAGGTTATTTCTTCTTATATACTAGTACTTATATATTAAAAACTAGCTACTTATGTATCTAGATACGCTATATTCTCTACTTTAACTAGTATAGTTAGCTTATAGACCTATAGAAGGTACTAGTAAATTATTATATTTAGGACTCTACTAATCTCTATAATTAAAGACTATAGATACTATATTACGTCTTATATAATAGTTATAATAAGTACTAACTACTTAGCTAAAGTAGATTTAGGTATATAGGTATATTATATAGAGTAAAAATATAATATTTCTTTCTCTATTAGGAAAGTAAATAGAATAATAATTTTAGCTTAGTAAGTAAGGTACTAGTAATATTTAGATTTAAATTTAGTAAACTTAGTTATAGATAGTAAGTCTAGTATACCTATTATTCTTTACTTTAAACTAAAGTATAGCTTTAAAACTAAATATAACTATATATTTACTTTTATTATAAAGTATTATATATTAGTAAATCTACTTCTAGTTAGCTTAAATAGAGAAAGAAGTACTATTAAGAAGTAAGTTAGTAAAGAGCCTATTATTAAGTAAATATAATTATATTTACTATTAAAAAAAGAGTAATAACCTATAGCTATTATCTATTCTTTAGACTACTATCTTATAACTAGAGAGTTATAGCTAGATATTAGAGATTTATAGCTATATATTTATATTTTTATTATTAGTAAGCTTAGTAGTTATACTCTTAAAATACTAAAATAAGTTTCTACTAGAGTAGCTATAGCTTATTACTATTAACTCTATTATTTTAGTTTTTTTATTACTAATATAAAGTAGTATTAGGCTTATACTTACTAAAGATATATATATCCTTAGCTATATAATTATAAGTAATATAGTCTAATACTTATAGAAATTAGTTAATCTAAATAGTAATAGTTTTACTAACTATAATAGCTAGTAGATATAAAGCGCTTTAATACTATAAGTTAAAATACTTAAAAATCTATTCTACTCTTATATAAGTTTATATATAGAAGACTCTTATAGGTTTTAAAGACTATATTTAAAATTATTAATTAATTTATATAGTTAGAGTATAGCGCTAGAGGCTATTATTAGTATTATAGTATCTTTACTTAGGTTCTTTACTTAATAACTTATCTAATTCTAAGATTATTCTTAAAAAGATAAAACTATAATTACTAGTATATTAAAGATAAATAATTATAATACCTCTAAACTATAGATTAGTCCTATAATAGTAGATATTTACCTATCTATAGTTATAGTAATTAATAATACTATTATATAACCTAGTAAAGATTATATAAATATACTTACTTAGAGCTATACTATAAGTAATTATACTTTCTTATTTAACTATAGAGTATTATTTTTAATACTAGATATTAGCTACTTCTATAAGAATATTACCTCTTAAGTAAAGATAGTATATAGTAATAAATTAACTATAAAATCTCTAGACTATACTAAATACCTAAAGACTAATCTAAGTAGTAATATAAATATAACTATACTATAGTAAAGTATTTATTACCTCTAAATACCTATTAGGTATTAATATAAATATAGTTATATATTATTAAGTATATTATTAGTTATTTACGCTCTTTAAGTGTCTAATCTTCTTTTAGATCTATTTTACCTATTTTAACTACTTTTTTAGCTTTTTAATTACTTTTTAGCTAACTATTTCTATATTTCTCTACTATATTCTTCTTTTACTAAAATAAAAAAAGCTTTTTTTCTTTCTCTTCTTACTAAGAAGTATTTAGAAAAGTACTTTTTAGTTATTTTTTACTTAATATTATATAAGTTACTAGCTTATACCTCTAACTACTTATTAAGCTACTAATATAATATTCTTAATATAAAAGAAAACTTATACTAGTAATATATTTTCTACTTCTTATAGTTATCTTACTTTTCTAAAATACTTAGTTTTTAGTCTATAGTTTACTTTAAAATACTTTTTAATAGCTATTTTATTTTTTTCTACTATTAACTAATTCTACTTTTTATATTAGCTTATTCTCTAACTTTTTATAATATCTATAATAATCTATAGCTATAAAGTATTATAAACTCTCTTAGATTATAGCTTTAAAGTTTATAATTAACTTTTTATAGTTTTTAAGCTTCTTACTTTTATATTCTTTTCTTTTAATAGTATATCTTATAATTTAAATCTATATATTACTAAACTACTTTTAAAAGAGTATTACTAGCTCTTACTTTTATTATTAAGTATTTTACTTAGTTTATACGTAGACTCTAGTAACTAAACTTTAGTAACTAATAGTACTTTAGCTATTATATTATAATATTCTACTTTACTTTTACTAGAACTTCTCTTTCTCTTTTACTATATACTTTTTATTTTTTATTATACTATTACGCCTATTACGCCTACTTTACTTACTATATATTACTACTTTACTTTACTCTATATAAATTAAGCGAATAGACCTTAGAGTAAAGTCTAGTAGTTATAGTCTATATACTCTATACTAGTATACTTTACTTAAAGTAAAGTCCTCTTACTATAGACTATCTACTATTACTTAGGTTCCTATTTATCTTTTTATTTACTTATAGAGCTTATAGGTAATTTATGCTACGTAGTTTACCTATTCTTTCTATAGTTATATAGTATTATTATAATAAAAATAGACTACGTAGTATAGTTCTACCTACTATACTTATATAGTCTACTTATAGTTACTTATTAAAGTATTATTATATATAGCTACTAAGTAAGTATTATATATAGATATAGTAGTATAACTCTAAATTATATTACGCTGTCTTTAATTATTATATTAGCTAAGTTATATTAGTTAAATTAGAAGCGTAATTCTCTAATATTTTATATAACTACGCTAGCGTAAATTATAATAATAATATAGTAGCTAAACTAAAACTAAATAAAAATAGTGTAATACGTAAATATAGTTTACTTATTTTACTTATTATTATCTACTTTATATACTAGAGCTTTTAGCTATATTAATACTAAGTTCTCTAATACTCTTAGTATAGGACTCTTAAGAGCCTAGTCTTATATAGCCTTAAAGTGTAAGACTTTATTTAGTAAGAGCTTACTTTATATTAACTAAATATATATAGGCTTAACTACTCTAGCTAATAGGATTATATTTACGTTATAGGCTAGAATTATATCTCTTTACGTTATAAAGTACTCTACTATTATCCTCTCTATATATATATTCTTTATAATATTAATAGGTATTATTATAAAGATTTTAACTCTAAACGTAGTTTTAAGTTTACTCTATCTTTTTTTTACTCTTATAATATTATTAAACTTCTTCTATTCTTACTTTTACGTATCTAGTATTATACTTAGGCTAAGTAATATAGATAATAACTCTATTTTTACTAATAAAGTAATACTAACTTCTCTCTAGTTAGACTTTATTCTATTTACCTCTATAGTCTAAACTATTTATTCTTTCTCTTTATATAACTCTATATATATATATCTCCTATATAGGTCTACCTATACTTATATACTATCTATCTTAATAGTAGAGGTAAACTTTTATTAATAACTATATTATTACTATATTAAGAGGCTCTAGTACTCTATTAAGCTATCTACTATAAGGATAATATTTTACTCTTCTAAATTATCTTTATTTAGCTTAATTTATAGTAAGCTCTAATTACTTTAAGATTATCCTCTCTATAGCTTTATTATATACGCTTAGCTTACTAGTATATCTTAAGATATAATTATATACGCTATCTTAATCTTAAGCTCTACTTACTTAATTCTTAGTTTAGGCTAGTACTTTATAAACTAATAGTATTTTAGCTACTTATTACTTATTATAATTATAAGATTATTATTATTAAGGAAGTCCTATATTAATACGTAGACGTATATAAAATATCTTTCTAGGCGTTATTATATTTTTACTATTAATTTATATCTACTACTACTACTATTACTACTTTACTTTTTTTTCTTCTTTACTAGAGTATTTCTATTATCTACTATCTTAGCCCTAGCCTTAGTGTCGCTTTTATCTTTATTATATATATTAACTTCTAGTATTATAGCCTCTACTTACGTCTCTAAAAAAGTAGTACTTAGTTATTTTTATATAGTTATAGTACTAGAGGCTTTAATATAACTATAGAGTATATTAATATATAAGAGAAGCTAGTCTTTATAACTATTTTTATAGAGCTAGCTTAACGCTATCTTTAGTAAATAAGAGATAAATAGTTAATTATTATTATTAATATTATCTTTAAATTAATACTATATTATAGAGACACTTTTAGACTAGAACTAATCTTAAAGTAACGTAAAAGTCTCTATTAACTTATCTAAATCTAGACTAAGCTCTAGTATATAAGACTTATAGAAGAAGGATAGTAGTACTATATTAAGTATAGTAGATAGATTTAATTCTTATAGATAGTAATAAGAAGTATAATAATAAACAATATTTTACTAGATATAAGCTAGAGAAATACTAGATACTAAGGATAGTTATAGAACGTAAGGTATATTTTACTAGGTAGTAGTACTAAAGCACTATATTAACCTCTAACTATTTATGTATATCCTAAAGCTATACTATATATTATTTCCTACTTAGCGCTAACTAGTTACTTATTAAAATATATATAATAACTATATTATTTTAAGTGTAGATTATTACTTAGATTAACGCTAGACTAGGGTTTTAATGCTAAAAAACTAACCTAGCCTATATCTATACTATAAACTATAATTTCTAATATTATCTAAAATAGCTTATATATAATATACTCTACTTAGTTATATATAAAAGAGATTATAGTTTCTACTAGTCTTATCTAGGTAAGACATTAAACTATATTACTATATACTTTACACCTAGGTATTATAGAGCTAAATATAATATAATATACCTTAAACCTAGATACCTCTTTATTATTTATAATATTATAGAAAGTATACCTTAGTCTATATAAGCTTTATATATTAATACTCTAGTAGTTATACGTAAGATAAAATATTAATCTCTAAGTTATACTTTAGAGTAGGCGCGCCTTTATAAGCTAAGACTACTCTAATTATTAATCTATTATACGCGTTTAGATTATAAGATAGGACGTAGATTTAAAGTATATAAGGAAAGGATATTATATATTAATACTAAGTAACTTATATCTTAACTATATAATATAACGTTATCTCTTATTACTATCTTTAGTTTTATTTATAATTCTAACTATAACCTCTTTACCTAATATCTTTTACTACTCTATAATATATTAAAGCTTAATCTATAAGTCTTACTACTATATAGTATTACTCTTCTAGCTTATATTCTACTTAGATATATACTATATAAGTCTATACTCTAACTAATAAAAACTAGTAATTAAAACTATTAACTAATAGAAAATAACACTTTAATAGTTATATATAGAATATAGTACTTCTACTTAAGCTATACTTACTAAAGAGTATCTTTATACTAACTATAGCTTAATATATATTATATATAATAAGATAGTAGGACTACTATACTATTATATATATACTAGTACATCTATAAAGAAATATATTTATTAGTATATCTATAGGGTATACTATAATAAAGAGGTAGATAATACACTTTAGCTTAATAATAGCCTATATATAGCTTAATTTCCTAATTTATATACTAATTATATCTATAATATATAGTACTAGTAACTATTTCTTACTATATTAGGATTAGATAATTACGCTATCTCTCTTTTTAAAGTTAAGCTTATAGAGATATAAAGGTAAGTACTTAGTATAGTAGACTTTAACACTTACTTTACTTATATATATAAAGAATATAAAGCTAATTTTTAGTAAGTATTAAATATACTACCTAAAGTATATAGCTAAGATAATAAAGTTAGTCTATAGCTATACTATACTAAGTTTATAAACTATATAGAAAGTAAGTTATCTAAAGAAGTAATAAAGCTAGTAATCTCTTTAGAGTATAAAAATAATCCTATAGAGTACCTTCTTTATATAATAACTAAGAGTATAGTTACTACGTAGTAGAACTACTATAACTAGACTTTATAGTATATCTAGGCTATTATTATATAAGAAGATAATAGCAATTCTTAACTAATATAACCTTTCTAAACGTACTTATAAGGTAATCTAAAATACGCCTAAATGCTATAAATAGTAATTCTAATTATCTAGAGACTTTAATATAAGAAGTAACTTAAGCTACTATACTTTTACTTAAATAAGTATTAGCTAAGTATATTTATAATACTAGAGAGCTATATTACTAGTATTAAGAAATTAATAAGTAATATTATTATACGTTACTTACGCACTAACCTAGATATATTAGAGTACTTAATCTATAACTTTTAGCTTACTCTACTATAATAAAAATCTACTATATTTAAGAATAGAATTACTTTACTAATACCTTTTACTATTATTACTATAGAGAAGAATAGTTTTACTAAGGTATAGTTATACGCTATATACTTTTTTATACTTAAGAAGTTTACTAAATTTAGGTTTATATAATAGCTTTAGATCCTCTATAAAGATATAAGAAGATATACTAAATAGTAACTCTCTAGTAATAACTCTAATAATAACTTAGATAACTATAACTATATATATAATTACTATAGAAATAACTTTATTTCTAATAGTAAAAGAGAATGTAAGCTCTATATATTATATATATACTAGACCTCTTTAGAGGCTATACTTAGTTACCTTAAGCTTAACTAGCTCTCTAAGCGTTCTAAAGATAAAATTAAGTAGTACTTATAGAAGCTTAGTACTACGTAGCTTACTAGTTAATATACTATACCTATATAATAGATTATCTCTATAGTAAAGTATACTAGCTCTCTCTACTACGCTAATAATATAGATAAGTTTATTACCTAAAATAGTAATTAGCTTTAGTATAGGCTGTATAACGTCTATATATATTACTTTAAATCTATAATATATAATATAGTAGATAATATCTAAAAAATACTTACTAAGATTTATTATATAGACAATATTAGTAACTTTCTTATAGTACTATATTAAAAACTTAAGTCTATAGAGAACTTCTTATATTATAATAATAGATAGTCTATCTTCCTCCTATTAAACGACCTCTTATTCTAGGAACTTAATAAGTAGATATTATAGTAGGCATATACTATTATAATAGGTTAGTTTACTCCTATATAGCTAGTATTATAATACTAATAATAATATATATATAGTAGGAGATTATATTCTAAATAAGTAAAGTAAGATATTAGATCTCTAGTTCTAAAATCTAGATAAGATTAAACTAGTTAGTAACTAGATTAAGAAGTTAAACTATAAGCTTATAGTACTAGTATACCTAGTATCTAGTGTACTAGCGCGTAGTATAGAGCTTTATAGTTACTAAATATAGAATATAGCTAGTAGTAAAACTTATAATATCTTCTTCTTAGATAGTCTTATCTCTATTATACTATAATACTATAAAGGATATAACTATAATAAGTTCTTAAAATTAATCTATTACTTTCTCTCTTAGTAGGTAAGTAACGTTATTATATAGTATATATAGATAGTACTACTATACTACTAGTAACTCTAGTATAGCCTACTACCTAAGGAGTATAATCTATTTATAAGTAGTCTACTACTATTCTCTACTAATACTAGTATATTATAATTAGACTCTCGCCTACTAGTAGTAGAGTTAAAGTAAGTAACCTAAGTAAATCTTAGTTATACTATTAACTTATAGATTATATAATACTTATATATTATAATTAGACGTAAGATTTAGAATACTAACGCTAGTATAGTAATAAAGTCTTAGAATAAAGTATAAGATATATTCTAAGAAGAGAAAGCTAATACGTTTAAGAAGTAAGCTAGCTATAGTATTAAGATTATATACTCTATATATACGTAAGAAGTAGGTAAGGTATTTATAGTGTAATATAGATATAACTATAAAGTAAGTACTAGCTACTATATATTTCTTAGCTTCTTTTATATTAAAGTCCTTTACTTAGTAATATATAATAAAAGTATTAGATAGTTTAATACCTTTAACTACTCTATAGAGGTTGTACTTATATATACTCTCTATATATCTAAAGATAGTAATTATAGTCTAAAATATAGTTACTACTTAATTAATCTTTATAATCTCTTTATATAAATATATCTAAGTACCTATAGCTTCTATTAAAAATAAGTATAGGCTTTTAGAGCTATTATTAGAGGAGTAAAACTAGTTATAGAGTACTAGGCTAGTACTAAGAGTAGTAAGAGTATTATATTTAAACTGCTAGCCTTACTACTAGGCTATAGTATAACGCTTCTTATTATACTACTACTAGCGCTAAAGGTTAACGTATAGGAAAGAATATATAAGCTAGGACTATACTATATCTTATAGAAAGAAGGTATATAAGATAAGAGTGCGTATATAGTTATTACTATACTAGAGTAGCTAGTTATATTAATATCTCTAATAACCTTTATCTAGTATATAGTAAACGCCTATAAACTTAGTTATATTATACTTAATAAGTTCTATTATATCCTTTAAAATAACCTAACTTTCTAGCTATATATTAGCTAGCTCTATAAGATTACTTTATATAGTATACTTTTAATACTCTTCTCTACTATAATACTACCTACCTAAGAAGCTAAGGCTCTATATACTATTAGAGTTAAGCCTTTATAGATTAAAATTATCTATAAAGGTATAAATTACTCTAACCTAGTATACTAGTTTAAAATATTAGAGAAGTTATTAAAGACTAACTATACTATCTTTAAGTATATCTATAAGACTATCTAGATCTCTAATAGATATTAAGGTATTATTTACGTTACTAAAAGGAGTATAGTAGAGTTTCTTAGTAGGTAACTTAAATACCTTAGAGTATATAGTAGCTATAACTTTACCTAATAAGAAAAGATACTATAATAGTTCTATACTAAGGCTATATTACTACTAATTATAAATATAGCGCTTAGCTATAGGTTCTATAACTTCTATATTATCTTTATCTATATATATAGATACTCTAATAGACTAAATAAATTAATCTAACTACTTAGATGTATAAGATATATAGGCGACCTAGCTATTATATCTATTATTATTACTAATAGTATTCCTAACTTCCTATAGTAGAAAGTAATATAGGTATAGTAATAATAGATAGTTACTTTTATAGCTCCTATAAGCAACCTTAGTACTTACTACTACTATAATATTCTCTTTAAGTATATAGATAGTACTTCTCTAAGAATATCTACTTACGTACCTAATAAATAGAAATATAATATCTACTTTATTTACTTTTACTCTAAGGAGAAGCTATTTATACTATTTAAGATAGTATATACTAAAGCTATAGTTTTACTAACTATAGTAGCTACGTAGTAAGTAATAGCTATTCTACCTACTATACTTATACTAAGTATACTATCTATACCTATAATACTCTAAACTAGGAGTAATATAAGGTCCTTAATAATAATACCTACTATATTAATCTTCTACTTCTTATCTTCTTTACTACTAAGTATTACTCTCTACTCTCTACGCCTAAGGCTAGTAGTACCTATACTTAACCTAGTAAAGGTAATTATAGTAAACTCTATAGCTCTAGATAAGTACTAAAGATATATAGAGGTAATAGAAGTAGCTATATAAGATAAAAACTAGAAGACTAATAACTTATTTAATTAGAAGATACTAAATACTATTAAGTAGTAGTTAAGATACTATATAATATACTTTATAGCTAATATAGATTAGGATTATAGAAATAGATAGACTAGATATGTAACTCTAGATACGTAGATTACTAATAATAACTTTAAGATATTATATATAAAGAAGAATAGTAAACTATCTAGTAGAAGTAAGTTTTACTTCTTTTATTAGATACCTTTCTAGCTCTACTAGCGCTAAGTACTAGTTACTAACCTAAAGAAATTACTTTAACTATAGTAGCTTTACTAAAGGCTAAATATATACTTATACTATAATATAGTTACTAATATCTAGACTACTATATAGTAATAGAGTAGAAAGTTTATATAAAGATAAGAAGAGTTAATAAAGTAAAACTTATAAAAAGGTTCTATAGTATATAATAATATAGTTACTTAGGCTAAATACTTCTATTAGGTATATAGAATAGAAGATAATAGGTATATATTATAGGTTACATTAGATTAGCTTTAGTTTACTAAAGAGATATTTATAGTTAGGTATATAGAGAGTAAGCTAAAGTAAGTAGTTAGTAGATAATAGATTAGATACTATTTTAGTAGACTACGCTATATAAAACCCTACTATACTATTTTTAATTATTTATCTATTATTTACGTTATACCTTACTAATTTTATATAGTCTTTACTATTACTACTTTTACTATTAGTATCTTTACTATATCTCCTAGTCTACTATAACCTTTATAATCTTATTCTATTATATAGTACTATTAATCTCTCTACTATCTACTCTTTTCTATTATTCTTCTCTTCTTTAATAGTACTCTTAGCCCTAATTAATAATAATAGAGAAAAGTAGGTATATAGGCCTAGGAATAAGAAGATACTCTTATTTACTACTAGTGCGTAATAGAAGTTAGTTATTTATACCTAACTATTAAGAGTTATTAATACTATTACTACTTTACTTTAAGTATCTAATAGTATCTAGAAATATTTAGTATTATATATAGTATTACTAGTACTCCTAGAGATACTATTAGTATATATACTATAGTTATTACGTCCTTAAGAGACTATAAGTAAACTATATAAGCTTTTTAGTATAGTTTACTTATAGCTCTTAAGGGATATAGTAGTAGGTATAGGCTTCTAGTGTAGTTTACCTATAGTTTCTTAGAGTAAGTAGTAATATATATAAAAGTATTATATACGCTATAGGTGAGTTACGCTAGTATAGTCTACCTACTATTTCTAAAGTAAGTAATAGATACTTTAGGAATAGACTAAAGAGTAAAAGATATAATAGCGTAGACTTTTATATTTAATACTCTCTTATATATATTAGTAGCGTAGTTTACTTATAGGCCTAAAGGCATATAGTAGAGATTATAAACCTAGATAATAATTAAGTAATAGTAGCTATTTCTTTACTACTACTAAGCTTATACTAACTTAAATCTTACTCTTAGTAGAAACTTAGGTTATCTATACGCTTATTATCTCTTTTACTCTAGTTAAAGTAATAAAGCTACCTTTACCTTTACTTCCTTATAGTGCTTAAGCTACTCTATTATATAACTAATAAATAAGACTTAGTAATACTAGTATCTTTAAGCTCTTCTATATTAACTAACTATTTATCTTTACTCTCTCTCTTTAGTTAATTACTTTAGTTTTACTTTACGTTAAACTATTTTAAATAGTAATTACGTATAGTTTAGACCTAGAGCTTACTATACTACCTAATTAGCTAATATTTCTATAGAACTTAACTTAGTCTTTTATATACCTAATCTGTACCTATAGTCTATACTACTTAGTAATAGTAGTAGTAAAGTTAGTTATTAACTACTATACTATACTCTACTATTAAGTATTATATACTAACGTAGCGTAGTATAGCGTATTATCTAGGTCTATATATTTAAAGCTAATAAGATAACTAGTACTAAGTTTCTATTAGCTAAAGCTCTACTATTAAGTTAAGAGTAGTAGAGTTTATTTATACTAACTCTACTATTAGAGTTATATATACTATTACTTATCTAGAAATATATACTACTACTAAAGATAGCTTTTCTATCTCTTACTATACTCTACGTAAATACTAAAGGTAAGAATAGTCTCTTTTATAAGCCTTAAGCGCTTAGTAAAATAGATAACCTTTTAGTAAACTTTATAGCTAAATAAGAAGTAGAAGATATAAACTAATTAGAGGAAGTAGACTAATTAAAGAAAGTAAATATAGTACTTAAGAAGTTATAGGAAGCGCTTACTTTAAAGATATTAGATCTAACTATACTTAGTTATAATAAAGCCTAAGCTATTATAACTCTTATTCTTTATCTTAGTATAATAGTAGAGATATTTTAATATACTATTTTATCTAGTAGTATAATAAGAGAACTTCTATATATTAATATATATTTACTAAATAGTAAAGATAGGAGATAGCTTAGGATACCTAAACTCTAATATATATTAGATACTCTTAAAGCCTTTTATAAGTATAACTAGCTATATAAAGACCTTAATCCTAAATAACTAGTATTATTTAATATTCTAAACTAACTTACTTATAGTATAGTAAATATTTATTATCTTATATTTAGTTATAATAGCGCATTATATAATAGTAGTGTACTATACTAGCTTTAAGACCTAAAGAGTTATAATATTATCTAGTACTATTAAACTAATTAATACTAAGTAAAAGCTAATAAAGTCTTTTATAAAGTTATAGCTAAAGAGTAGAAGAAGTAGAAAGTTACCTCTAAGTTATCTATATAGTAGTAAAAGTAGAAGCCTTACGTAACTATATCTAGTTTACTATAGAAGTAAAGTAGGATATACTATACTTACTTATTAAAAGCGTCTTATATCTACTTATAGTCTACGTCTTTAAGTAATAGTAATTTCTTTAATAACTTAATCTTTTATAATATATCTAAGTTAGTAAAGGAGTTTAATCTTATAGTAAGTAGTTAGGTAAATTATAAAGATATTATATAGCGTATCTAAAAGTATATTACCTCTAAGAAGGAAGTCTTATATAATCTTATAAACTCTAGACCTACGTCTCTTTATTACTAAGTTAAGGTAGAGTAACTTATAAATAATAAGGTACCTATTATAGTATAGATTAATAAGAAGATAGGTAAGATAATTAGATCTAACTTCCTTAATCCTTATATAAACTATATAAGTATTAATTAAATAGATTAAGATCTTTCTACCCTCTCTATAACGCTAGAGAATATAAATACTAAGATTTTTACTAAAAAGTTAACTAAGTTAGAGTATTCTTTACCTAGTAGTATATCTAACTCTATACTAAGTAAAGGTACTACTAAGCTACTACTAGCTATTAAAATAAAAAGTAGAACTAATATACTCTAAGTAGCTACGCTAACCTACTAACTATTTAATTACTATAAGTAGTTTAATTAGAGCTTAGGTTAGTTTATTAATAGTAGATTATTTCTAGTAACTAATAGTATTATATATTATTAAGCGTAGGATACTAAGTAGAAAACCTACTTACTCTTACTTAAACTCTTAAACCTAATACTATAAACTCTAATATCTATATAAGTTAAAGAAGGTAGTACTACTATAGATATATATTACCTTACTTATAAAAAGAGTTCTTCTATTAGTCTTTATAATAAAATTACTACTAAGCTACTATTTAAGAGTGCTACTAATATCTTAGTTAAAGAGCCTAAGATAACTAGTAGTATAGTATCTAGTCTATCTTATATACAGCTATAAGACTCTAGTAACCTAAAATAGTATAAAGAGTAAGTAAAAGACTTACTTATAGTTAGTAACCTAGCCTATTAGCTATATTATAATAACTATAAAGTAGCACTAATAAAGAACTATATACTATAATATAGTAAACTATGTATCTCTAGTTAATAGGTTAGAAGTAACTACCTTCTCTAAGTATAGATAACTAGCTTAGCTTATATTAATAATAACTATAATAACGCCTAGTAAGTGTAGAGTAATACCTAGAATAATATAGACTATGCGTAGCGCTAAGCTAGTGCCTAGTATACCTATAGCTAATAAAGAATACTACTATATAACCTTACTAGGCTAGAAAAGTTAAAGACCTACTTTACTATATACTTTACTACGCTATATAAAGTAATACTAAAGGTAAATAAGCTTATACTACTAGCTTATAATAGTAATTATAAGGCGTAATAGGAGCTTTAGTAGATTAAAGAAATTAAGCTACTACTACTAATACTACTACTAACGTCTTTCTATTTTATTATATAGACTATAAAATTAATTACTAAGTTTAGTATATACGCCTACGTTATTATATATAGTAAAGGTACTAAAGAGAAGTATAAAGATAACCTCTTATACTCTACCTATACTATAGCTCTTAAGTGTAATAGTAAATACTTTAATAAAGATAATCTCTAGAACGCCTTTATTATCTTTATTACCTTATATAATATATTTATCTACTACTATAGTTATAATACGTAATAGAACTATTTTAAGTATATTATAAATATCTATAAAGAGTAAGTAAAAAAGAAACTTAAGAAGTATAGAAAGTATTAGAAGTTATTATATAATAAAGAAGAAGAAGAAAAAGAGTTAAAGCTACTAGCTAGCTAGAGTTCTAATAGTAAAGTCTATAATAAGCTATATAATAAATAGCTAGGTAACCTCTAGTATAAGTTCTCCTAAGTAATTCTTAATAAAGTATACGTAATTAAGAATCTTAAGACCTAAGCTTATATTACTATCTAGTAGTTTAATACTCTCTTCTATATCCTAGCTACTATAATACTACTACTATAGTAGTATTTAGATTTTAGTAGCCTACTATATATTATCTAAAATATATAAGATAACCTTAGCGCTAAAGAGTAAAGAGTTAACTTCTTTAAGAAAAATAACCTATACTATACTAATATAAATAATAAAGTAGACTTTACCTATTAGTAGCTAACTACCTTTTACTTTAATACTATTATAAGGCCTAATACTATACCTAATATCTCTAGTAAATGTATCTAATAGATCTAAGAGTATATAATAATTTACTAAGATTTTTTCTCTTTTTATATTATTAACTACTATAGGATAAAGCACTATCTAGCTAATACTATACTAAAGGCGTACGTTATCTAGATAAAGTGCACTACTAATAACTACTATAAGATAATATTTATATAGCTAGCTCTAGTATTTATAAATAACTTTATTATATATAACTAGGATTAAGAGAAGAAAGAGAGTATTATTTAAATTAATAGCTATAATTTAAGAGTACTAAGCTTTATATCTATCTTATACCTATTCTACTATACTACTAAGATTTATAATATAGAAGAAAATAGTAAGCTTAACTTATTTCTAGTCTAGCTATAGAAGTTATTTCTTATAAGAGACTATAGTATATTTCTATAAGAACTCCTAAACTATATATAAGAGGTATTAAATAAGAGTATAAGCTACTAATATATATACTTTAGGCTACTCCTAGTTTATAAAGATATAACTATAATAAATCCTAAGTATAAGTAGTACTTCTTAAGGCTAGTAAGTATCTAGTCTAAGTTATTAACGCGTATTTAGAGTATACTTATACTTATTATAGATTAGGTAGTTAGTAAAGAGAAGAAAGTACTACTATACTATTATAATCTACTTAAATAGATACTAGTTACTATAATTCTATACTATAGAAAGGTCTAGGCTAGTACTATCCTTACTAACTAAGATAATAATAAGAAGTAGGTAGTTCTTAGTAAGTTTAACTTACATCTTACTTAATAGAATATAGTTTCTAATATATTAAAAAAGAAGGCTAAGGTAGAGGTACTAGTATTATCTTTTAATATAAACTCTAGGCTAAATCTCTAAAAATACTACTATTATATACTTACTTTCTAACTACTATCTTTATATTCTATATAGCTCTAAGTATATAGATATATTATACACCTTAGCTAGATAAAGATATATACTATTATATTTCTATTTATTAAAGGTACCTAGAATATTAAGATAATATACGCTAGCCTTATAAACGCGCTAGTAAATCTAGTAGCTCTAGTATTCTCTACTTAGCTAGTAGACTATTTTAGCGTAGAGCTTATATTTAGTAATAATAACTTTTTATTCTAGTTAGTAGAGTATAAGAGTAAGATCTACTACTATAACTTAGAGAACTATCTAGTAAAAGCTAAGTTAAAGCCTATATTATTAGCTATATAAGCTCTTATATACTTCTTTACTTACTCTTTTAGTTATACTCTTAATATAGAGTTGCTTATTAATAATAAAGAAGAAGGTAATAGGCTAAAGAGAGCTCTAGCTATAAAAGATAGTTATTTTACTATATACCTCTAGGATAAAGATAGCACTATACCTCTATTATAATAGTAGAAGGCCTAGCCTATCTCTAATATTAATAAAGATAAGTTAAAATAGCTAGAAGAAGAGTAGTACACTAATATTATAGTAGTATATAAAAAAGCTATAAAGATTTATATAGAGTAAGAAAAAGAGAAGAATATATAAAAGGCTACCTATAAGTAGGTAAAAGAGGATATAGAGTATAGTAGTAATAAGGGTAAATTACTAGAAGATAAGTTATAGTACCTACTAGAGCCTAGTAATAGAGAAGCTACTCTTCTTACTTTCTAAAAACTATAATAATTACTCTCTATATTAGTTATAGAGGCCTAGAGCGTTATTAATTATTAGAATATAGATCTATTCTATAATACTATAAACGCTATCTAGTCTTTCTTCTTAGAGCTTAAGAATAAGATATAGTTATAGAGTAATAGACTTAAGAAGCCTAATACCTAGAAAGGTTAGTTTTCTAAAGAAGTATATACTAAAGATATACTTACTTACGCTTTTCTACTTACTTAAAAAGTAGCTAATATTAAGAAAAGAACTATATAACTATTTAAATACTTTATAGATCTCTAGTCTAGCTACTAATATAATAGTTCCTTTTATATACTTCTTAAACTTAAAATCTAAAAGTACTTTATTAACGTCTTTTTTAAAAGTAAAGACTTCTATAACTATAATATAGACTCTAGTAATAAGTTATATTTAAGTAAAGACTTAGAGTTAGGTTCTAAATTAAGTAAAAACTTAGAGTTAGGTTCTAAATTAAGTAAAGATTTAGAGTTAGGCTCTAAGTTAAGTAAGGACTTAGACTCTAGTTCTAACTCTAGTTTAGATGCTAATATAGACGCTAATATAAATACTAATATAGACGCTAACGCTAATATAGATATAGAGCTAGAAGATATAGATAGAGAATCTAGCTCTAATATAGATACTAGCTACTAGGATAAGTAGTTACTAAGTTAGAAGTCTAGGTTAAGATCTATATCTGCGTCTAGGACTATAGCGCACTCGTCCCCTATATTAGTAAGTACTTAAATAGGTTAGTATAGTAAAGATAACTTAACTATAGCTAATACTAAGTTATCTATATTAGTAGAATCTATAGATAGAGTAGTAGAGACTAATACTATATATAATAGTATAGAGGTTCCTTTTAATAAAGAGGACTATACGTAGCTAAATTAATATAGCTAGAACTTAGAAAGTTAGTAGATATTAAGCGTTAATAGTAATAATCTAGTATAATTAGTACTAGTACGTTATTTTATAGAAGTCTTTAACCTAAGCTTACTAGTATAGTAGTTTAATATACGTTTCTATAGCTTCTAATAAAATAAGAAAAGAAAGAGAAGTAAAAGGTATAACTAGAGTAAGTTAAGTATTAGAGGCGTTTAAGTTTAGTAGAGTTAGTATAGTAGAGGGCTAAGAAAATAGAGCTTATAGGATATAGAGAGTCTAGATAGTAAGAGTACTTAGGAGGGCGTATATATATAAAATAAATAGGAAATCTACTACTATAGTAGTCTCTATCTACTAGCTACCTTATATATATAATCCTCTAGTACTCTTTATACTACTAGATATACTAGAGTATAAACTTAGTAATACTTAGTATACTTTAATATACTTTACTCTACTAATAAAGTAAATACTTAAAGTAATAATATAGAGCTAGGCTACTACTTAAGTAATAGGTAGGCTTACGTTAATCTAAAGAGAATATAGTAAGAATACTAAAGATAACTTTTAACGCTATAAGCTTATCTTAGAACCTAGTAACTCTTCTAATATATAGTAAGTATAGTAAACTACGCCTAGACTATAGCTTCTACTTTTACTTTCTACGCTATATCTTTTAAAACTAAATTATAGTACTATTACTTATACTTACTACTACTAAAAAGAGAATAAATATATATAGCTTACTATTCTTAATAGCTAGGTTATAATCTACTAGCTTTATCTCTTTATATCTATTACTATTTCTATATAAAGATAGTAAGTAAACTATACTAGTATACTTTACTTATAGTCCTTATAGTAAGTAGTAGCTATAATATAGTAGTAGTAAGGTAAGCTCTAAGATTTAGAGTATACTAGTATAGAAAGTAGGTAATTATATAGTAAAGCTGCGTTAAAAGTAGCTCTAAAAGCTAAAGATAAAAGTACTTACTATATCTAGTATATACTAACCTTTTCTAGTCTTAGTTAGCTAGGTAGTTAGAGTATAGATAAGATAGTTATTAGCTATATAGACTACTTTACTCCTTTATTATATATAGAGTACTATATAATAACTATAGTTAGTTATAATATAAAATAGTAAAGGTAAAGAATAGTAAAAGTAAAAGTAAAAGTAAGAGAAGATAAAAGTAAAGGTAAGAGATAGTAAAAGTAAAAGTAAAGATAAAAGTAAAAGTAAAGAGATACTATTATACTAAGTCTTATTATATAGCTTACTAGCGTAATACTAGATAATTCTATTAAGATATATCTTATAGTCTTATCTAACCTTCTTTCTTAATTCTTTAAGTTTTAATACTATTATTATTTTTTTAAGTTAGTTACTTATACTAGTTAACCTCTAAATATATTAATCTTAAATAGTAACTCTAATAGCCTTTTAAAGTAGATATCTTTACTATTAATCTATTTATAAACCTAGATCTAACTATAGTAGTATTAAAGTAAAAGTAAAATTAGTCTCTTTCTCTACTAGCCCTACTTAGCTACTACTAATATAATAAGAAGTATAAGACTAGTACTCTAAAACCTATAAGTAGCTAGCGCCTAAAGAAAGATTATAAAAGTACTAGCTTTCTTCTAAAGTGTATAAAGCTACTAGTAGCTCTATTATTTAGTCTTTATAGTATAAAGTATCTCTAAAACGCTAGTAAGATTAGTAGAAAAACTAAGTCTAAGAGTAAGAGTAAGACTAAGTCTAAAAAGAGTAAAAGTAAAAAGAAGCTTAAAAGTAACTTAGAAAGTAGTTATAGGAGTAGAAATAAAAGTAATATTAGATATAGTAGAAAGACTAAAAGCTAGAGTAGTAATAAAAAGAAGAGTAGAGTTAAAATTACTAGTAAAAGTAAAAGTAGAAGTAAGAATAAAGATAAGAGTAAAAGTAAAAGTAAGCGCTAGAGTAATATAGATAATAGTAAAGAGGAAGATATACGTACCTAGATTATATAGAGGAAACTACTAAAGAAGAAGAAGTATTAAGAAGATATAGTAAAGAGCTATAGTAAGTCTACTTATAGTGTACTACTAGAGCCTACTAATAAAGCTATACCTAGTAAAGATAAGTTAACTAATATAAGCTTCTTTTCTAAAACTCTATCTTTTACGTTAGTACTTTCTAGATAGAAATACTAACTCTATACTATAGTACTATTAAGCTTATTTAACGCTAATATTTATTATAGAATAATAGTAAGAGATATAGATTAGTTAGTAAAGGTAAAGTAGGATTTAATTATAAAGTTAATATACTAAAGTAAGTATTATCTATAGACGTATATATATATTTTTTAGGGGTTTAGGTTAGGGTTAGGGTTAGGGTTAGGGTTAGGGTTAGGGTTAGG
>Ga0210040_10003858_pt1 | contig 19976 bp, 21 predicted proteins | sample CryGeyCG12114_NA_FD_185462 | JGI IMG/M metagenome (GOLD analysis project Ga0210040, IMG submission 185462) | Groundwater microbial communities from aquifer - Crystal Geyser CG19_WC_8/21/14_NA (SPAdes) (version 2) | ecosystem: Environmental > Aquatic > Deep subsurface > Groundwater | place: USA... | reverse complement strand
CCACGAAGGCCTCCTCTGGTGGCGGAGCGGTTCCTAGACAGCTCCACTCCACACCGGGAGGCCTTCGCCCATCTACACGTCAGACCCTGTGATCGCAGGTCCTCGACCAACGTGCCTGGGCATCACAACTAGCCGTAGGTGGTAGTAGATAGACATGACCGCTGCCCGGATCGGCGGACGCTGAGCCGGCCTCGATGTGCGGCTCGGCGGCTGAGGCGGCGGTCATCACGGACAGCGACCTCGCCTGCGTGCTGTCGCCTGATCGAGGAGGAGCACCGGCGGACACGCCGGAGGGGAGGTCATCCGTTTATCCGTACGGATGTGGGTACGGAGGTGTTGGCGCGCACCTGACCTGCGTCACACAGCTAGCTAGGAGTCAAGCGATGAGCGTCGTCGACCAGATGCTGGAGACCTACCCGAAGGAGCTCGGCGGTGTTGACCGCTCGAAGCTCCAGGAGTGCATCGAAGCCTGTTTCGAGTGCGGCCAGGCTTGCACCGCCTGTGCGGACGCCTGCCTGAGTGAGGACATGGCCGCGGAACTCACCAAGTGCATCCGGACGAACCTCGACTGCGCGGACGTCTGCTTGGCCACGGGCAAGGTGCTGTCACGCCACACCGGATACGACGCCACCCTCACCCGCGCCGTCGTCGAAGCCTGCGCAGCGGCGTGCAAGGCATGCGGAGATGAGTGCAGTCAGCACGCCGACATGCACGAGCACTGCCGCGTGTGCGCCGAGGCGTGCCGCCGTTGCGAAGCCGCTTGCCGGGACCTCCTCGCTTCCCTCTGATCTCCTCCGCGGCTGACCGTCGTGCCGTGGGCTCCATGAAGGATGCGCGGGGGGCTTGCCTTGGTGCGCCGGCATGCCACCCGGTGCCCCAAGGCGGCCCAGGGCACCGTTGGGGATGAAGGGCCTGAATCAGGTGACGTGCCTAAGCACGCCCGGACAGCGCTACGGGTAGGCAAAGCGCAGGCAACTGAAGGGAAAAGGTGGTGACCATGTTCGTAGCGGCAGCGGTCATGCTCCTGGTGAGCGTCGTCGGCGTAGCCGCTACCTACGTGGTCGGTCGCGCGACCTCGCTCGAAACGACACCGCTCATGACGCTTCCCTTCCAGTCCGGGTGGCGTCCGCAGGAGCACGCGCTATCACGGTTCCACGCTCGCTACTACCCGCTAACCCTGCTCTTCTTGGCCTTCGACGTGGAGATGCTCTACATGTACCCATGGGCCACGATCGTGGCCCAGGTGGGCACATCGGCGGTCGTCGAGATGTTCGGTTTCCTCGGTGTCTTGATGGTCGGCGTTGTGTGGGCCTGGCGTGAAGGCGCCCTTCAGTGGACCTGAGACAGCGGCTGGCGAAGGTCGCGGCCAGCCGCGTCTCCGTCCTTATCGTTGAGGTCCCCGGCTGGTCCGAGACTCGTTGGGCGGCCGAACACGACATGCGATCGCGCGGTTGGCGCACCGCAACCTCTCCAGCAGACGCCGACCTGCTTCTCACCTGCGGCAGCCCGGGCGCTGGCTTGTCGCGCGCGATCGACCTCACGTGGGATCAACTACCCGGGCCGCGAGCCCGCGCTACCGCACTCGACTTCGCCGATACCGGTGGGGCTTTAGACCGAGCGGCCGAACAACTCTTCGACGAGCACGGGCAAAGGCAAGACGCGGCTCAGCGCGCGGATGGTCCCGCGATGGGAAGCCTGGCTGACGAACCGTCCACCGAGCAGCGAGGTGACGGCGGCGCCAATCCAGATGGAGACGGCCCTGTGGGCTGCGCAGCCGAGGACCACGCCGAGTCTGACGGCATGGGCCATGAGAGCCACGACGACATGGGGGGCATGGGCTCTGAGGGCTCTGAGGGCTCTGAGGGCTCCGAGGGCTCCGAGGGCTCCGAGGGCTCCGAAGGCTCCGAAGGCCACGGCGACATGAGCCACGAGGGCTCCGAGGGCAACGGCGACATGAGCCACGAGGACATGAGCCACGAGGACATGAGCCACGAGGACATGGGCGGCATGGGCCACGAGGGTCACGGCGGCATGGACATGAGTCCGGGCGGGATTCCCCTGGCGAGTGGCGGAGGAGGTGACCGTGACGGCCTCGACCTCGACGTGCTGCATGTCCCTCTCGGCCCAGTCCTCCCCTGCTGGCCGGCGGGACTGTTGCTGCACTGCACGCTGCACGGCGACGTTGTGACTGAGGCGCGTCCGGAGGTCTTGGGGGCGGTAACCGGATTCAGCACTGTCTCGTCCTTCGGCACCGCCCCGGACCGGCTTGACCGGGCAAGCCAACTGCTGACCTTGGCGGGCTGGGATGACGCGGCGGCAGCAGCGGCCCGGATCCGTGACGACGTGCTGAGCCGGGCTGATTCGCCGTCCCTCGTGCCCGCTGTGGACCGGCTGGTCCGACGAGTGCGACGGTCACGGACGTTGCGCTGGTCGCTGCACGGACTCGGTCGAATCGACGCAGGGTTTCGCGGCCGACATGTTCTCGATGCGCACGTGGGCGGGGATGTCCACGAGCGGTTGATCGGTTTCCTCACCGATGCCCGGTCGACCCTGACCGCGGAATCCGCTCACCGCTCCCCCACGCCTGTTGCTCTCCTTCCGGAGCTGATCGTCGGCCTTGAGCTGTCTGCCGTCCGGCTGGTGGTGGCCAGCATGGATGTGGATGTATCGCGTCAGCTTGCGGGGACTGTCGCGTGAGCAACGTTGAGGTCGTTGAGGCGTCCGCGGGGTGGGTTCCGTTGGCGGCCGTCGTCCTCCTGGCGACCGCGACGGCCGCGGCATCACTGGACGGAGCGCTGGCTGCTCGGGCCGAAGGACGGCCGATCAGTCAGGGCCTCCAGATGCCGTGGGCGGAGACAGCCCGACTGTTTCGTCAGCGCCGGCGCACCACGCTGGCTGCAGACGTGCTGCTGTGGCGGGTCGGCGTTGCCGCCCTGCTGGTCATGGCACTGATGAAGGTCGTCGTCATTCCACTGGGCCGATGGACCATCGGGGACTTGTCGGTGGGAGTTGTCTGGTTCAACGCAATGGACGTCGTCGTGTGGGCGGCTGTCTGGTTGGCCGGCTGGGGCCCGAACAGCGCGCACTCCCTGGTCGGCGGGTACCGGTTCCTCTCTCAAGCTCTGGCCTACGAACTGCCGCTGATGTTCGCGTTGACGGCTCCTGCCGTCGGGGCGGGCAGTCTGCGGGTCGGCGACGTGGTCGCGGCTCAGCAGGGCCTGTGGTTCGTCGTGTGGATGCCAGTGGCTTTCCTCGTGTTCATGGCCGCAGTGGTTGGCTTCTCCGTCTGGGGGCCGCTGAGTACGCCGGCCGGTGTGGATCTCGCCGGTGGCGTCTTCGCCGAGACGTCCGGGGTCGACCGCTGGCTGCTGCTGACTGGTCGGTGGGCGTTGCTGACCGCTGGCGCGGCGTTCGGGGTGACCCTCTTCTGGGGTGGCGGGGCAGGGCCGCTGCTCCCGCCGTGGCTGTGGGTGCTCGTCAAAACTGCGGTCCTGCTGGCGGCGCTGGTCGTCGTGCGTCGGGGGCTGCCGGCGCTCCGCCCGGCCCGGGTCATCGAGGTTGCCTGGCTCGTCGTGCTGCCGCTGGTCCTGCTGCAGGTGCTTCTGATCTCCGTGGTCGTCGTGGTGAGGAGCTGACGTGCTCAACGACATCGTCTTCTGGCTGCTCGGTGTGGTGGCGGTCGCCTCCGGAGTTGCGGTCTTCCGGGTGGACTCCATGGCGCGCGCCACCTACGCCCTAGCGATCTCTTTCGTCGCTGTGGGCCTGATCCTGCTGATCTTCGACTTGGAGTTCCTCGGCGTCATCACCGTCTTGATGATGGTGATGGAAATGGCGATCATGGCGATCTACATGATCATGTTCATGGGGATGAACCCCGCGTTGATGCCGATGAGCATGGTTCACGGGAAGCGGCCTGCGCTGGTGGTTGCGACGGGGACCTTCTTGGTTCTCGCGGCCGGCGCGTTGCTGATCCCCTGGCCCGAGCGTCGCGGTGCTCCGGCCAGCCACCTCACCGTGTCCCTCGGCGAAGCGATCATGGGCTCGAAGATGCTCGTGATGCTGACCGTCAGCCCGGTCCTCTTCGCCACCATCGTCGCCGCCCTGGTCCTCGCCGTGCCGGGTGGCCGGTACGACCGTCTCGGAGATGACCTGCGACGGCGCCCGGACTTCCACCGACCGCCGGCCGGAGATGAACAGTGACGCTGCAGACGGTGCTGCTGGTCGCCGCCGCGCTCTTCAGCGTGGGCCTCTACGGCGCCATCTCCCAGCAGGTCGTCGTCATGGTGATGATGGGCCTGGAGCTCATGCTGAACGCGGTGATCCTGGCGGTCGGCGGCTTCTGGTGGTTCCTCTCCCCCGCCCCTGACGGGCAAGTCCTCGCGCTCGTCGTGATCACGGCGATGACGGTGGAGATGGCGATGGGGTTCGCCGTCGCGACGCTGCTGCACCGCACGCGGAACGCGGACATGACCGACATGGCCACGGACCTGTCGCAGTGACTTTCGCTGAATCGGGCAGCGGAGGCATCGGCACGCTGCTGCTGTGGGTGGTTGTCGTCCTTCCGGCCGTCATGGGTGCCGGCCTGTCCCTGTCGGGACGGTGGGGCGACCGCCTGGCGCCCGTGGTGGCCGTTCTCACCGCGGTCGTGACGCTGTGCGCTGCGATCGCCGTGGCAATCCTGCGCCCGGAGACAGCGATCCCTTTCCTTCCTGGCGCAGCGTTCGGCCTGGGTGTTGATGCGCTGTCCGCGGTCGTCGTACCGATGGTGGCTGCGGTGACCTTGCTCGTCCTCGTGTTCGCTGCCGCCGACATCCGGGACCGTCCGGCTCGCTTCCACGGATTGATGCTGCTGTTCGCGGCTGCGGTCGCCATCACCGCGACCGCCACGACCTTGCCTGCCCTGCTGTTCTCCTGGGAGATCATGGGGGCGACGTCCTACGCGCTGATCGGCTACACGTGGCGGGAGCAGGACCGGGTGGCCGCTGGCACCACCGCATTCGTCACAACCCGGACCGCTGACCTGGGGCTGTACCTGGCGGCCGGCGCCGCACTGGCCGGCGGGAGCGGGTTGGCGTTGGCGGACCTGCCGACCGCGTCCGGGCCCTGGCGAGACGTCATCGCAGCCGGGGTCCTCGTCGCCGGCTTGGGAAAGGCAGCGCAGCTGCCGTTCTCCTTCTGGCTGTCCCGAGCCATGCAGGGACCCAGCCCGGTGAGCGCGCTGCTGCACTCGGCCGCGATGGTCGCCATGGGCGGATACCTGCTGCTGCGCGTTCAGCCGCTGCTGGCCTCCACCGGCTGGGCCGCCCAAGCTGCAGCATGGGTTGGCGCGCTCACCGCGCTCCTGCTGGGTGCGGTTGCCACCGCCCAACGCGACCTCAAACAGTTACTGGCCGCGTCGACCTCCGCGCAGCTCGGGTTCGTCGTGCTCGGCGCCGGGGTCGCCAGCGTGTCCGGCGGTGTGGCACACCTGGTCGCCCACGCAGCGACCAAGGCCCTGCTGTTCCTGGCCGCAGGCGCCTGGCTGTCCGCGCTGGGCACCAAGCAGCTGTCCGCACTGCAAGGAGCGGCCCGTCGGTGGCCCGTCGTTGGCGTCACTACCTCGGTCGCGGCGCTGTCACTGGCCGGCGTGGCCCCGCTGTCGATGTGGGCGACGAAAGACGAGGTCCTCGCCGCCGCGAAGGACTCATCGACCGGCCTGTACGTGGTCGGGCTGGCCGCCGCAGCACTGTCCGCGGCCTACGCCGGAAAGGTCCTGTGGCTGGTGTGGCGTCAAACGCCCGCCGACGCGGACACCGCTTATGACACCGAGGAGCAGGGCACCCGGCAGGTCGGCTTCCTCCAGCAGGCGCCGCTCGTGGTGCTGGCGGTGGGCGCCGCGGTACTGGGGGTCCTCACGTGGCCGCCGGTGGGTGCTGCGTTGCGCCGGGCGCTGGGTGAATCCGGCAGCGCTGGACCCGGCGCCGCGGAGTTGGTCGTCTCCGCCGCGATCGCCGTCCTGGTCGTGCTCGGCGTGCGGCGGTGGCGCCTACCTGAACCGCGGTGGGCGGCTCGGTGGCTGGGCCTGGGGGCTGCCACCGAACTGCTCGTGGTCCGCCCCGTCCTGTCGCTGGCCCATGTGCTGGCCCGATTCGACGACCGTGTCCTGGACCGGGCGGTTGATGCCACCGGGCGTGGAGCGCTACGGGTGGCCCGGGTAGCTGGGCGGTTCGACGTGGGCGGGATCGATGCCGTGGCCGAGGGAGTCGCCTCACAGACGCGTCGGCTCGGGTCGGTAGCCCGTCGCACGCAGACCGGCCAGGTGCACGAGTACTACGTCCAAGCCGCCGTGGTGCTTGCCGCCGCGTTGGTGTTGCTTCTGGTGGTGAGGTGAGAGTGCTCAGCGTCGTCGTGTTCCTGCCGCTTGCAGCCGCAGCGGTCCTCGCTGTCGCTCGTCGACTGCCCGATCAGGGGGCTCGATGGTCATGGCTGCTGATCACGGTTGCGGACCTGGCGCTGGTCGTTGCCGTCGCCGTTCGGTACCGGACGCCGGAGGACACGGCTGCGGGCGGCGGTGGTCTGGCCTTCGAGGAGCGGCTTCGGTGGATCCCGTCGGTGAACAGCAGCTACCACCTCGGCGTTGATGGGCTGTCGCTGCCGCTGCTCGGTCTGACCGCTGTCGTCTTCTGCGCGTGCGCCGTCCATGCCCTGCGTGAGGAGCGGCGGCCCCGGGCGCAAGCTGCGCTGTTCCTGTTCCTTCAGTCGGTGTGCCTGGGGACCTTCGTCGCCCAGGATCTGATCCTCTTCTTCGTCTTCTTCGACCTGTCGATCGTGGGCATGTATTTCGCGATCGCCGGGTGGGGGCACGGCAACGCCGGCCGCTCGGCCATGAAGTTCTTCCTGTACACGTTCTTGGGGAGCCTGGCCTTGCTGGTCGGCTTCATCGGGCTGTTCCTGGCGGCGGACCCGCACACCTTCGACATTCCGGAACTGGCCGCCGCGATGCCGTTGGCTGACAGCCCGATTGTCGGTGGGCTCGTCTTGGCCGCTGTGCTGGTCGGTCTGGCAGTGAAGACGCCGACGGTGCCCTTTCACACCTGGCTTCCACCGGCGCACACCGACGCGTCGGCGATCGGGTCCGCCGTACTGGCTGCGATCTTGCTCAAGCTCGGCACCTACGGGTTCGTGCGGATCGCGATGCCGCTGCTCCCGCAAGCCTGGCAGGCGTGGTCGTGGGTGATCATTGCCGTCGGCGTCGTGTCAGTGCTCTATGGAGCGCTCGTCGCCCTCGCCCAGACCAACGTCAAGCGCATGATCGCCTACACGTCGGTGAACCACATGGGTTACGTGGTCCTGGCCGTCGGTGCGGCCGGTCTCGTTGGCAGCGGCGAGCAGGCCCGTGAGCTTGCGGTCACCGGTGCGGTCACCCAGATGGTCAGTCATGGGCTCATCACCGCAGCCCTGTTCCTGCTCGCCGGGGTGCTGCAAGACCGATCCGGAACTTATGAGATGGGCGAGTACGGCGGGCTAGCGAAGCCAGCACCCCGCTTCGCCGGGCTGTTCGCCGTAGCCGCATTCGCGTCCCTGGGGCTGCCGGCATTCAGTGGGTTCATCGCAGAGTTTCAGGTCTTCACCGGCAGCATCGGCGCCACTTGGGTCGCCGCGCTGGCGCTGCCCGGGATCCTGATCACCGCGGCCCTGTTCCTCCGCGCGATCCAGCGGCTGCTGACCGGTCCCACGGTCGGCCGGTCCATCGGCTTCACCGACGTCCGCGTCCATGAGGCGCTGCCGATCGGTGGTCTGCTGGTCTTGTCACTACTGATCGGAGTCGTACCCGGGCCTTTGCTGGACCTGATCACCCCGGGTTCGCAGGCGGTCGTCGGCCTGGTCAGCCGGTAGGAGCGCCGTGAACGAGGACCCCGTCGCCCTCCTACCGGAACTGGCGCTGCTGAGCGGAGCGGTGCTGGCGCTTCTGTCGGGCAGTTTCCTTCCCCGACAGCGTCAGTGGGTCGCCCGGCTGATAGCCGTCGCTGCCCTGGCCACAGCCGGGGTCGCCGCCGCAGTTGCCTTGGGCGGCCCGACGATGACGGTGTTCGACGCTTTCGCGGTGGATACCGGCAGTGGTGTCGCCCGACTCGTCGTCGTGTCCGCGACCTTGCTCGTCATCGGGCTCGGCGTCGATGAGTTGGCCGGAGACAAGCGGGAGAGCGAGACCTACGCCCTCATGCTGCTGGCCGCGTTGGGGGCCGTGGTCATGGCCAGCACCAATGACTTGCTTGTGCTGGCGGTGAGCTTCCTGCTGGCGAGCATCCCTCTGTACGGGCTCATCGGGATGCCTCGTTCGCCTGGGTCAGCCGAAGCAGCACTCAAGACTTACCTCCTCGGCGCGCTGTTCGGGATCGTGCTGCTGCTCGGGGTCACGGTCTTGTTCGGTGTCGGCGGGAGCACCGCCTACAGCCGCGTCGCCAGCGGACTGCAGACAGCGCCGGCCGCTGCTGTGGCCGCAGGATTTCTCGGAGTGCTGGCCGGTCTGATGTTCAAGGCCGGCGGCGTCCCCGGGCACTTCTGGGTACCAGACGCCGCTCAAGCCTCCAGCACAACAGCGGCTGCCTTCCTCACGACCGTGCCCAAGGTCGGTGCCCTCGTTGCGGCGTACCGCCTGGTCAGTGTCTTACCGGACTCGGTGGACTGGCGGTTGCTCATCGCCGTACTGGCGGCGGTCACGATGACGTTGGGCAACTTGGCCGCATTCGCCCAGGCCGACGTCCGGCGCCTGCTGGGCTGGTCCACGGTCAGCCAGGTCGGCTACTTGCTCCTCCCGGTCGCAGCCATGGGACGAGGCGACGGGGCGTTGCCGTCGCTGCTGCTTTACCTGGTCGGCTACGCGGTCACCAACCTGACCGCCTTCGCCGTCGTGGCGGCCGTCCACGAGCGGCGAACGGTGGACGACTACCGCGGCCTGGCTGCTGCCCACCCGTGGCTGGCAGCCGCACTCGTCATCAGCCTGCTGAGCCTGGTGGGTACACCGCCGACTGCGGTGTTCGTCGGGAAGCTGACGGTCTTCACCTCCGCCTGGGACGGCGGCCTGGCCTGGTTGGTTGTCGTCTCAGCGATCAACACAGTGGCAAGTCTCTTCTACTACCTGCGGTGGATCGCTCCGACTTTCCGCAGCCGTTCCTCTTCAGCGACGGACGGGCGGCGTCCTTACGCCTCGGCGGCTGCGGTCATCGCGGGCGGATGTGTGCTCGGCGTGGGCTTGGCAGCCGGCCTGGTGCTGACCCTGGCGGACGGGCCGCTCGCCCCCTGACCAGGCGTTAGTGGCGGACGGTTCAGGGTCAGGAGACCGAGCCGTCGTCCTCGGTCTCGGGCTGGCGGGACAGTTCGATGAGCTTCCTCAGGCAGTGGTCCCGCAGTGGCTCAGGGAATCCGTCGGCCAACCGGTAGTACAAGACTCGGCCGTCTCGGCGGTAGGTCACCAAACCAGCCGTCCGCAGCACCCGCAGCCCATAGCTCGCTGCGTCCTCGTTGATCTCCAGCGCCATCGCCAGGTCACCGACGCACAGCTCTTCCACCACGTCGAGGGCGTAGAGCAGACGCGACCGGGTCGGATCGGCAATCAGGCTCAAGATGCTTGTGAGTCGGGCGGCGTCATCTCGGGTCGGCAGCCGCCGCCGGGCCAGAGCAACCCGTTCCGGGTCGACGGGGTGCGCATGACCGAGCATCTCCTTCGGCGCGTCCATGGCCGCCATTTAGCCATGATCTCGACTGACATGCGCCGACGCCCTGTCGAGGGCCCCGCCTGCCGCAAGCAGGCAACCGACGCTCAGTCGCTTGCCAGGACCTCAACGTCGGCCCACGGGACAACGCGGTTGGGATTCCCACCGGTGTAGGGACAGCCGTCGCAGCGCGGATCGGAGCGGCAGCACTTCTCGTCCGGATCGATGGAGGGCATCAGTACGAACCCGTTCAAGGTTGCTGAACTGAGCGGGCCACTGCGGCCATCAAGGCTGCTCGACCAGGCTGTATCCGGCGTCGGCGACGGCTGCGGCGACGGTTGCCACCGCGAGCCGCCTGGTCGAGGTCACTGTCACCGTCGAGGTGCCGCCGGCCACGAGGTCGACGTCCACCCGGGTGACGCCCTCGATGGCGCCGAGTTGCCGGGTCACCGCACCGGCGCAATGGCCGCAGGTCATACCGTCCACCAGGTAGCTGGCCGTCGTCGAGATCGTGGTCGCGGGGCGCTGCTGTGGGGTCCGCTCGACGCTGGCCGAGCTACTGCAGCAGCCGCACCCTTCCGGGGCCGCCGGTGCGGTTTCGCGGGAGGTGATCTGAATGCTCTGGATGGTCACGAAGTCTTCCTCGCAGGGTCGTGAAGAACGGCGTATCAGTCGCTGGTCAGCGCCTTGAAACGGCGCAGACGCAGGCTGTTGGTGACAACGAAGACGCTGGAGAAGGCCATGGCCGCTCCGGCCAGCATCGGGTTCAGTAGCCCCGCGGCGGCGAGCGGCAGAGCAGCGACGTTGTAGGCGAACGCCCAGAACAGGTTGCCCTTGATCGTGCCCAGCGTCCGGCGGGAGAGCCGAATGGCGTCGGCTGCGGCACGCAGGTCCCCACGGACAAGGGTCAGGTCGCTGGCTTCGATGGCGACGTCCGTGCCGGTGCCCATGGCCAACCCGAGGTCGGCCTGAGCGAGGGCGGCGGCGTCGTTGACCCCGTCACCGACCATGGCCACTGTCTTTCCGTCGGCTTGGAGACGCTTGACGACGTCGACCTTGTCCGCCGGCAGTACTTCGGCGATGACCTGGACGATGCCGACCTCTGCTGCTACGGCCCGGGCGACCGTCTGGTTGTCCCCCGTGAGCAGAACGGGGGTCAAGCCGAGGGACCGTAGTTGGGCGATCGCTTCGGTGCTCGTCGGCTTCACCGTGTCGGCAACGACGATGAGCCCGCGTGCAGCGCCGTTCCAAGCGACTGCGACCGTCGTGCCGCCGGCTGCTTCGGCTGCTGTCTTCGCCCGCTCCAACTCCGGGGACAGCGGCTGGGACCAGTCGGCCAACAACCGGGGTCGGCCGATCAGAACGGCGTGGCTGCTCCCGTTGTCGGTCACGACGCCCTGGACGCCGAGGCCCTCCACGTTCGTGAAGTCCTGAACAGCAGGCAGCGCACCAACGCGGTCCCGGGCTCCCGCCGCGATGGCCTGGGCGATCGGATGTTCACTTGCGTCCTCGACTGCGCCAGCCAGGCGCAGAATCTGGTCGGTGTCCTCACCGTCGCCGGCGATGACTGTGCGCAGCGCCATCTGCCCGGTGGTGACCGTGCCGGTCTTGTCCAGGACGACGGTGTCGATGGTTCGGGTGTTCTCCAGAACCTCGGGACCCTTGATCAGGATGCCGAGCTGGGCGCCGCGACCGGTGCCGACCATGAGGGCGGTCGGGGTGGCCAAACCGAGCGCGCAGGGGCAGGCGATGATCAGGACGGCGACGGCGGCGGTAAACGCGGCCTCCAGTCCCCCACCGACGGCGATCCACGTGCCAAGCGTCGCGAGGGCGAGGACGAGGACAACCGGCACGAAAACGCCGGAGATCCGGTCGGCCAAGCGCTGCACCTGAGCCTTGCCGTTCTGGGCGTCCTCAACCAGGCGCGCCATCTGGGCCAACTGCGTGTCGGCACCGATCCGGGTGGCGCGCACGACGATCCGCCCTCCCGCGTTGACGGTCGCGCCGACGACGTTGTCACCGGGCACGACCTCGACAGGAACGGACTCCCCGGTGAGCATGCTGGCGTCGACAGCGGAGGACCCGTCGTCGATGACGCCGTCGGTAGCGATCTTCTCCCCCGGCCGGACGATGAAGCGGTCACCGACGGCCAACTGGTCGACCGGGATCCGCTGCTCCACTCCCCCGCGCACAACAGCGACGTCCTTGGCGCCGAGTTCCAGCAAAGCCCGTAGTGCGGCGCCCGATCGGCGCTTGGCGCGGGCTTCGGCGTACCGGCCGGCGAGGATGAAGGTGGTGACGCCGGCCGCGGCCTCCAGGTAGATGTTGGAGGCACCGTCGGTGCGGCTGATCGTCAACTGGAACCCGTGAGTCATGCCCGGGTGTCCGGCGTCGCCGAAGAAGAGCGCGTACAGCGACCAGCCGAGCGCGGCGAGCGTGCCGATGGAGATCAGGGTGTCCATCGTGGAGGTCCCGTGCCGGAGGTTCGTCCAGGCGGACCGGTGGAACGGCCACGCGCCCCAAACGACGACGGGCGCGGCGAGAGTGAGGGACAGCCACTGCCAGTTGGTGAACTGCAGCGCCGGGATCATCGCCATGGCGATGACCGGAACGCTGAGCACCGTGGAGATGAGCAGTCGCTGACGCAGAGCGGCGGTCGAGTCAGCCTCGGGGCTGGCCTCAGCCGGTGCGATGCCAGGGGTCGGCGGCGGTGTGGGAAGTGCCGCGGTGTAGCCGGCGGCTTCGACGGCGGCCACGAGCTGTTCGGGCGCGATGTCCGGCTCGAAGGTGACGCGAGCCTTCTCGGTGGCGTAGTTGACGGTGGCGGTCACACCGTCGAGCTTGTTGAGTTTGCGTTCAATCCGGTTCGCGCACGACGCGCAGGTCATGCCCCCAATGACCAGCTCGATCTGCTGCCCGTCGGCGGGGATGGCCGCTGGGTGTTCGGTGAGCGCACTCATCGTGGGGAACTCCTGTCGTCGTAGTCCTGTCGTGGGTGCCGGCGAGTCACGCCGGCACCCACGACGAGTAGCAGTTCGGTTAGTTCGCCGAGGTCAGCTGGTAGCTGCCGGCGCCTTCGACGGCGGTACGGACGTCGGACTCGTCCAGCGGCGACTCGCTGGTGACGGTCAAGGCGCCGGTGGCCAGTTCAACGTCGACCTTCTGAACGCCCGGTAGTTCACTGACCTCTTCGGTGACGCTGCTGACGCAGTGCCCGCAGGTCATGCCGGTGACGGTGTAGGTCGCGGTGGCCATCTCTTTCTCCTCTGCTCGTTTTTGGGCACGGTGAAGACGCGCCCGGGTGGGGCGTAGCGGTGGGGCGGAGTGTCAGCTGCGGACGAGCCGAGCGATCGCGTCGGACGCTTCCTTGACCTTGGCGTCCTGCTCAGCGCCGCCAGCTCGCGCGGCCTCGACCAAGCAGTGGCTCATGTGGTCTTCCAGGAGCCCGAGCGCGACAGACTGCAGCGCCTTCGTGGCAGCAGAGACCTGGGTCAGGATGTCGATGCAGTACTTGTCTTCTTCGATCATCCGCTGCAAGCCGCGGACCTGACCTTCGATGCGGCGCAGCCGCTTGAGGTGGTCGTCCTTGGTGTTGCTGTAGCCCGCCATGCCACTCTCCTTCGCGCTTCCTGACCAGGCATACAGTACCCCCCTAGGGTACCCAGGGCAACGTCTTCGGTTGTGGCCGCGAGACCCGATCGACCGATCCCCGCGAGGCCCACGCTCATCTAGTACCGCGACCGCCGACGTTCACCCCGCTGATGCAGAACGGTCAGAGGCGCCCGGGCCTCAGAGGGGCCCACTACGGGACAGTCGACCCCGGGGCCGCCGAGTGTCGGGCTAGGGTCCGTCCACCTTGCGGTCGAAGGGGCGTGCGATCGAGAGGACGCGAGGATGGACGAAGTCCAGCGGGTCAGCTGGGCGGACTGCCCGAACTGCGGCAGCCTTGTGGCCGTCGGCTGGCTGGGCGGGGAGCCCATCGCAGTCGACTGCGCTGCCGGTTGCCCGCTGCGTGTGGAAGACGTCCGGATTCCCGCCGCCGGTCGCAACCGTGCCGGCATGCTCGGTGATGTCGAGCAGATGTCTGCCATCTTCGAGGACGTCGTCCTCGACACGGCGAAGGCCCACGGGCTCACTGACCCCCGAGTCGCCGCCGCGCTGGTCGCCGCCGCGTGGGCTGACATCCTGGATGAGGAGGGGTGGTCGCCGCGGCTCGTGGAACTCGCCATCTCGGCTGTCCAGGAGGTCGGCGGCCGACTGCATCGCCGGCAGATCTCGGCCGGGCCGCAGAAGGCCCGCGACTCCTGGACCGACATCCGCGTGCTCGTCGTCGACACCCATGTGCTGGCCCGGCTGAGGCTGACTGAGATGCTCGCCGGTGAGGCCGGCCTCATCGTCGTCGGCGACTGCGAGAACAGCTCGCAGGTCGCAGAGGCCGCTGCACGGCTGCGTCCGCACGTCGTGTGCCTGAACCAACACATGGCGACCCTGGATGCCCTCGCCAGCACGCAAGCTCTCCAGGCGGCCCATCCTCAGGTCCGGGTCGTCCTCCTGACCAACGGCTCTGGGGCACGGCCGCAGATCGCACTCGGCGGCGCTGACGCAATCGTGCCGACGACGGCCAGTCGGGATGCGCTGCTTCGCTGCCTTCGCACGGTCGTCAGCAGGGGCACGGGATGCCCCTACTGCCTGTGATCGATGATCCGGAGTCGGCGCGCTACCCCCGGCGGAGCGCGTCACTGAAGTCACCTTCAGGACGAAGGTTAGCGGTCGCGGTACTAGTTGCCGGAGCCCGCCTTGCCGCCGAGCGAGGTCCCGGTTGTCAGCAGCAGAACGCATCTGGCGGCGGGCCTATCGGGACGACTGGCTGCGGCCCATTGCGACGAGGGGTGCGCCCCCGCCATCGAAACGACCGGTTCGGTCCGGTCAGCCGCTGACGCCGCGGGCTCTGGAGTGCGGGACAGCCCCACGGCCAACCCGAGGGTGGCGGCGAAGATGAGCACTTCCACGGCGGCGGCGCGACGGAATGCGTTCGGATGCCCGGCGGTGAGAGCAACCAGCGTTCGTTGTCGATGCCACCAGCCCACAGTGAGAAGGGCTGTGAAGGCGAGCGCCTTCAGGATGATCAAACGTCCGTACGCCGTGCTGCCGAGTTGCTGTGGCGCCTGGAGTTCCAGGCCACCGTTGAGCAGCCCGCTGGCGCCGACGATTAGGACGAGAACAGGTGCCAGTCGGCTATACCGGGTTACCGCGGCCACCAGATCGTTCGCGGTCAGCCGCCGGAGCAGCACCAACGCCGCCAGGGCCCCGGACCAGGTCAGTGCGCCTGCGACGTGAAGGACACCCGCGGTGGTGGCGACGGCGACCTCGTAGCGGCTGCCTTCACCTTCCAGGTGTTCCACGACGTTCCCGGGGATGCCCGCCAGCAACGACAACAGCAAGAGCGTGCGGGCGCCGACGACGGTCAGGACCGAACGGCTGCTGACGGCGACCAGGGCAGCCAAGAGGATCACGGCGCCTTGCGCCGTTCCTTCTGGAACAGACACCAGGAAGCTGCCCAGGGCCTGGACGGAGACGTTGCCCAGATCGGTGTTGAGGAACTCGACGAACATGCCCGGTAGGGCTGCCACTGCCGCCGCCGCCCATGCAGCCGCAGACGACGTGGCAAGCCGTAGCCACCGGGCACCCGGGAGGCTGATCCCTCGACCGGCCCCCGGCAGTAGGCAGGCGGCAAGGCAGCAACCCACTGTGAGAGCTGCCGCCGCGTCGGCGACCAGGCGGGTTGCCGGCAGCAGCCAGGCGACTCGAACGTCGGAGGTGGGTACTCCGCTCATGGGCACCGTCGTGATCGATCCGACGGCCACCACGACGATCGTGGACACGAGAACGGCGATGGTGATCGCCGCCGTCCACAGGGCTTTCCACCGCCAGTGCTTCTGTTGAGCGACGGGCGACAGGACTGACGTCACGGTCGGCCCAGGTTGACCGACGCAGCTACGGCCACCGTCGAACTATTCGGCGACGGCAACGCTGGTGAACGTCTGCCCGCCGTCGGTGGACTCGACCAACTGGTCCCCGACCATGGCGGCGATCTTGCCTTGATCACCTGTCACCGTTATGTCCACGGCCTGCGGCGTAGCCCTGAGTTCAGCGCCGGCGCGCCAGGTGAGCCCACCGTCTTCACTGGTCCACACGTCACCGGCAGGCCCGATCCCGACCGTCGTCAGGCCGGTGCCCCAGTCGACCACTTGCAGCAGCGGCGCATCGGGAACGGGATCCCACGACCGCCCGGCGTCCGCGGACCGTAGGAGGCCCTGTTCGGTCGCGGCGAGGAGCTGCTGACCGTGATCGGAGGCGGCGAGGCTCGCGGGGGCTGAGGGGATGGACAGGGTTTCCCAGGTCTGGTTGTCGGCAGTCGTCACCAGTGAGCCGTCATAGCCGACGACCCCGGCTTGGCTCACGGTGAGGGCGTGGAAATCGGATTCTCCTTGCCGGGACAGCGGGGTCCATGTGCGGCCGCCGTCGGTCGACTCGATGAGCCCGACGGGTTGGGGCAGGTCGACTCCGAGTCCGGGGTGTCCTGAGGCCAGGTAGTGGTCGGGCCCGGCGACGGCGAATCCCATGAGGTCGATGACCGGGCCGACTCGGTCCAGCTGGCCGTTGTCGGTGAGCTCGTACAACCCTTCGTGGGTGGTTATGAGCAGTGAGCCGGTCACGGGGTCGGTGGCGAGCCCGTGAACGTGGCCGAGCGTTTGCGTGCCGCTGCTCTGGCTCGTCGAGTCGGTGTCTGAGTCAGCAGAACACCCGGTGAGGGCAAGGCTGACCGCCGCGATGGATACGAGGTAATGGTTCCGACGCATGGTGATGTCCCTCAAAGTTTCGTGTTCCCGAGGCCAGTGGCGCCGAGCCACGCGCGCAGCCAGATCATCAGCTGGTCCCACAGGCCGGTGATGAGCAGCAGGCCCAAGACGATCAGCAGGATGCCGCCCGCCTGCATGACGCGCCGGGCGTGACGGCGAGCCCAGGCCGACATGCGAAGCGCCCGCTGGGTTCCGAGGGCTACGGCGACGAAAGGGATGCCGAGGCCCAGGCAGTAGGCCAGTCCGAGGATGGCCCCGCGCAGTGCTGACGCTTGGCTGTAGGCGAGGGTGTTGACGGCGCCGAGGGTGGGCCCGAGACAGGGTGTCCAGCCCAACCCGAACACGACACCCAGCAGAGGGGCGCCGGCCAGGCCGGCGGCCGGGCGGCGGTGAATGCGGCGTTCGCGTTGCAGCCAGGGCAAGGCGCCAAGGAAGGCCAGGCCCATCAAGATGGTGACCCCGCCCATGACCCGGGTGAGGACGGGTGCCCAGTCGAGCAACAGTCGCCCCAGCCCCCCGAACAGGGCCCCGAAGGCGACGAAGACGACGGTGAAGCCGAGCACGAACAGACACGAGCCAAGCAGCAGCCGCGAGCGGCTGACGGTTGGTTGTGTCGTGCCGGCCGCTGAGGATGCCGAGGCGGTTCCGGTGAGTGTGGTGGTCGATGACCCGACAGTCGCGGTGGTCGTAGTCGTCAACTGCGCCTTGCCCGGTGCCTGGACGGCCTGCGCCTGGACGTCTTCCGCCTGAACACTGGCCCCGGCCAGTCCGGCGACATAGGCCACGTAGCCAGGGATGAGCGGCAGGACGCATGGTGAAGCGAAGCTGATGAGTCCGACGAGGGCAGCGACGAGCACGGCCACCAGGAGCGACCCGTCGGTGACGATGCCGGCGAACGTCTCCCCGAGCCCGCTCACGAGCCGCCCTCCTTCAGGAGACTGGCCAACGCTGTACGCAGGGTCTCCTGAGTGATCTGGCCGGTGTAGACGGCGGCAACGCGACCGTCCTTGTCCAAGACGATGGTGGAGGGGATGACGTTGGCGGGGAAGCCGCGGAATGCCAGCGCGACCTCTCCGCGGGGGTCGAACAGCGACGGGTACTGGGCGCCAACGTCAGCGACGAAAGCCTTGGCCAGTTGTCGTTCGTCCTTGACGTCCACACCGAGGAAGTTGACGCCGTCGGCTTCAACGTCGGTGTACACCGCCTGCAGGTCGGGCGTCTCCACCCGGCACGGTGGGCACCAGGAACCCCAGAAGTTGAGAACGGCGGGGTTCCCCGCCAGCGACGTCGACTCGAAAGAGGAGCCGTCGAGAAGTTCCCCGGTGAAGCTGGGGGCGGGAGAGCGTTCACCCGGCGCGATGAGTTCCCCGGCCGGTGTTGCCCCGGTGAACTTGAACTGCTGTCCACCGCCTGCGTCGGTGTTACCGGAAGAGCAGGCAGACAGTGACGCGGTCAGCACGAGGAGAACTGCCAGCAGGCGTAGCCGTCCAACGCGGCTTGCGACGAGCGCCTTCAACCTGACCTCCGGGGTCCGGTAAGCGAAATGTGGAGAACCGCGCCTGACGTCAGCGGGGCGAACGCAGAGTGGTGCGACGCGAAGGCGCCGCACCACCCTGGGCTTCAGCTGCCGAGCTCGGTCAGCAGCGTCTGCATCTCCTGAATCTCGGCGGTCTGAGACTCCTCGATCGAGCGGGCGAGATCGATGGCGTCGGGGTTTTGCCCGTCGGCGATCTCGGTCTTGGCCATGTCGACTGCACCGCTGTGGTGCTCGGTCATCATCTGCAGGAAGAGCCGGTCGAACTCGGCGCCCGACGCGGTTTCCAGGCTGGACGTGTCCATGTCCATGCCGCCCATGTCCATGTCACCCATGTCCATGCCGCCCATGGAGTCGGACTCGGTCTTGCCCCAGTCTTCGAGCCAGCCGGTCATCGTCTGGATCTCAGGGTCCTGAGCGGCCTCGATGCGGCTTGCCAGATCCAGAACCCGGGGATCCTGCGCTCGCCCTTCGGCGAGCTGCGCCATCTCCAGGGCCCCCCGGTGGTGCGGCAGCATTCCCTGAACGAAGGTCACGTCGGCGTCGTTGAAGTTGGCTGACTCGTCAGCGGAACTGCTCGACGACGACGCGTCCGACGCGGTGGAGCTGTCGGACCCGTTGGAGCAGGCGGTGAGGGCGAGGGTTGCGGCGATCAGGCCGCCGGCGATGCGCCCGAAACGGGCGGTGGTGCGCGTCATTGCATTGTCTCCTGCTGGGAAGAGGGTGTGTGGGCTTGGGCATGCGGCGGCCCGGGGTTGTCCAGGGCGCGCGAATGCTTCGGCCTACACCCGCAGCAGGCAGAGAACGGAGAGATCCGGCGGGGAGGGTGGTGCAGCACGCCGAATGATCGTGCAGCCGCGATCAAATAGTGCTCGGATGGCGATTCGGGTCGTCCGGCCGAGGAGCAGCGCGGCTATGGCGATGATCCCGGCGAGGAACACGGCCAGGCAGGCAGCCCAGGCGCCGGCCATCGACCCATGCGAGGAGGAGTCATCTGCGACCGAGGTGGCCGATGAGGGGCTCGAATCGACTTCGGGCGCCGCGTTCGAGTGCGTGTCCACCGAAGGGGCCGACACGGCGGCCAGCTGCAGCGGCGCTGCGGCGGCTGCTGGACCCATGGTCATGGCGTGCCCGGCGGCAGGGTTGTCGGCGAGGCACGGTGTTCCGTGCATGCCCAGGATGGCGGCAAGCAGGAGCAGTACGAACGATCGCTTCCCCAGCATGGCCACCTCCTGTCGACGCGTGAGCGAGAGTACCCCCCGCCGGTATACGTCGGCACGTCAGCCTGTGGCGTGCGGGCCGGATCAGGCGGTGATGCGCCGGGCGCCCGCGTATCCGGCCATGTCGACGCTGCCGACCTCGACGGGGCTGCCGAACGTCGTTGCGTGCACGAACTTGCCGCCGCCGATGTAGATGCCGATGTGGCTGATCGGGCTGTAGTAGTAGACGAGGTCGCCGGGTTGAAGGTCGGCTCGGGGCACCGGTCGGCCCATCCCTGCCTGCATCACGCTGGAGTGCGGTAGGGCGATACCGGCCGCCGCGTAGGCGTACTGCACGAGACCGGAGCAGTCGAACGCATCCGGCCCCGCTGCGGCCCACACGTAGGGATCTCCCAGTTGGGCCATCGCCGTGTCGACGGCGGTCTGCGCCGCCTCGGAGGTCGCGACCACCTCAGCAGCGGCAGGGGCGTCGAGGGCGGCACCCCCGTGCAACACGTCGGCCTGCTCCTGCTCGGCTGCGCTGAGCGTCTCGTACTGGCTGCGGTAGCCGGCGATCTCCGACTGCATGGCGGTCTGCTTGTCAGCGACGGCATCGAGCTGCTGCTGAGCTTGCGTAGCGGCTGCCTCGGCGGCCACGCGCGCCTCGTCGGCGGCGGCCTGAGCCGAGGCC